>Ga0065720_1020055_pt1 | contig 17430 bp, 17 predicted proteins | sample Thericmetagenome_FD_59107 | JGI IMG/M metagenome (GOLD analysis project Ga0065720, IMG submission 59107) | Thermophilic microbial communities from the Joint Bioenergy Institute, California, USA of rice/straw/compost enrichment - eDNA_2 v2... | ecosystem: Engineered > Solid waste > Grass >... | reverse complement strand
TTTTTTTTTTTTTTTTTTTTTTTTTTTTTTTTTTTTTTTTTTTTTTTTTTCACAGTAGTCTTAGTGGTCCAGAACTCAACCGAACAGAACCTGACAGTGTTGCGAGATTGCTCTCAAAATTATCTGCACCCTCCCTGAGAGCACACTCAACTCTATTATGAAACACCATCACTGGCGAGCGTTGAGAAAAAGTCGAGGTTAGCAGTTTTGCAGTATTGTCTGTCTGAACATGGCAACTCTCCGGGCACCACTCTCGATTAATCAGAACACATCTGAGCATCAGTGGTTTAGTGGTAAAATTCATCGTTGCCATCCGCAACATTCGATGAGCCCCGCGTTCGATTCGCGGCTGATGCATCTCTTTTGCAGCACTTTTGTCTTACCTTTCAACAATTTGACACACTTGAATCATAATTTTACACTTTTTCTCGAAAAGTTTTTAGTTGAAGGTATAAGGAGCCCAACGGCCATTACTTAACCCTCGCCTTCAGGGGCACCAGCCCCCAAGTCCGCCAAAACTCCTCCGAGCTCAAACATCTGCCCAGCACCTCCTTCTCCCTTGGGAGCCCCAATACCCCCATCTCCCCCATCAACTCCCATACCCACCTGGCCTGCTCACTCACCTTCCCCTCCTCCTGTCCCTCCTCTGCCCATTCAACAAGCAACTCCCACCAATCATATACCACTCCGTCCGAAACCAACCATCTCTGTCCCCTTCCATGCTTCTCCCATTTCTCATCATCCACATCCACAACAGCCAAAATTGCCCTCGCCACATCCACTCCATGAATGAGATGTAAACTCGTCTTCCCCCTCACAGCCTCCTTACTCCCCGCCACGCGAACAACCCACCTCTTCGGATGCCGCTCGCCGCCCCAGAGCCCAGCCAGATTGAGCACACACCCTCCTAGTAAGAGCAACTCATCCTCGGCCACAGCCCTCGGGTTTGCCCTATCAAAAGCACTATGCCTCGTAATCCATCCCCATCCCTTCTTCCCCTCCCCAGACCTAGACACCGTGGATCCCCCCTGCCCCCAAATCCCGGTACTCCCCAACTGCACAAACCTCGCCTTTGGTAGCCCCCGCTGTGGAGGATGCGTCTGCAAATAATGCTCCACCAATGTCCTACTCTGCCCCTCTCCTTTCATCGGAAAGGTAATAAGTATGTACCTCGCCCTAGGCAGCGCCCCAATCGCAGAAGTGATCTCTTCGTCCGGCGCATTCGGATCAAATTTGAAGGGGATCGTGGGTACGCCCGCGACGGTACGGCCTGTGGTAGTTGTTGCGGCGAAGGCGATGCCCCGCTGTTGGAGGAGGGGGATTAGGAAGGTAGCTGTCCAGCCTGCGCCGAGGATGAGGAGGTGGACGGAAGGGAGGAGTTCAGTCATGTTGGGGTTGGAGAGGGTTCTTGAGGGGTCGGAGTCTACTTCGGGTGTGGAAGTTGGAGGGTGTGAGGGGTTGTGCGAAGGAGCTGGAGTTACTGGGCGATGGTGTTGGATTCCTGCTGAAAGGGGCGCTGGCGTTGAACGTTGGTGTTGGTGTTACGGCTTCGGATATTTTTGGTTTTGAGACTTAGGGGAAGTTGCTTGAAGGCGCTTGTCATCTGAGTAATGCTAGTTTGGTGACAGGTGAACCCAGTGTTGTGGGGTTCAGGGTAATGATATTGCCGGTTGTTAGGATTATCCCCTGCAAGAGATGATAAGGAGAAATCAAACAACCAGTTTAGCAGTTGGGGGTTAGTAGGAGCATGAGGAGAGTACCGGCCATGCCATGATGTGGGTGGAATGACGTGCATCCTTATGAACACCTGGAGAACTCTGGAAAATACATTGTCAAGATTAGGGTTAGGGTTTATCAAATACGCAAACAAGTTGTTGCATTGACACATGTTCAAAGTGAATCCTCAAACCGTATTGAACCTGAAGAGATTTTATCATCACTGTTTGGCCATTGGTAAAATCAATCTACTATGATGCATAGTGCTGCGGTATCTGGATTGACTTGGTTTTATCACAAGTTGTCACCTTGTAGGCAACATTCACTTTATCATCGGCCAACTGGCGTTCTGTGCGTGAAAGCATTGGACAAATTGAGAATAAATAATCACGGGCTGCTATGCTATGACATACATTACATACACATAATATGAGATTCTCATCAATGTATGGATGGTGAATCGATATGACAGAATGAACCTGAAGTCAGGGGAAAAAAAAACTTGTTGTATTCTGTCAATGGCTCCCTGATAAATCATGGAGGAGCACTCTTGGCCAAAGTTCAATGTTATGATGCGATATGTAAAAAGGATGACAGGTTCATCCATTGTGAGTTATATTACAGTCTTGTGATAGTCATCCATGAGGGGGCTCATCCGTCCAACATGAGATTATGGATGAGGGTCAGAAAGACTACTTTCTACTTTCCTCATTCAATATTTCACTCTGACCTTTGTTCTTGAACTGTGCAATGAGATTTCCATGAAATAAAGGCTGCTCAGCATAGCAACAGTAACTAACATCCCAGCATATTAGCTCCAAAATACTGTCGATGAAGACAAGCTCAGAAGTTCACATATCCTCGTCAACGAAATAGATTGTAGCTGATATTCTTTTATTCCCATTCTCACTTTATGCCTTTCACTACTTGGTTTTTGTCTTAACTTCATTCCCCACAATCAAATCACGTCTCGCTCGCTTCCCCTGACCTTCATTTTTATTTTCGTCATATAAGAATGAAAGAGCTGAGCACAAACGTTGGATATCTGTGACAAGTGCTTCATTGGAAACGTTTTCTCATGTTTGGGATAAGGGGAAGGGCCTCGGCGTCGGCAGTGTGAGTTACAAGATGATGGAAGGAGGGAAGAGGATGTGTTTGTGAAGGTGACATGAGGAGGTTGACAGGGATGAGAGGAGCTAGGATCTTTTAGTGAAAAGGCTGGGTCCATTGTGATGGTGTATTCATAAAAGGCATGGGTGTTGTTGTGAGTCTGACTGTGGGTTTGACAAGAGTGAAGTGAACAAGAACCTGTGATGCGATAGATTCTTTGTTGAAGGTAAACGCTGCCACGATTAAAAAAATGAGGTGCTAGATGATCTTGAGTTAATTTATCGTATGCCACGTTAATGTGTTTTGCATCCGAGCTCTTCATAGATCAGAATTTAATACCTCAGTCATTGACATTATGGAGATTATTCATGGGTATATTGCCAATATTGCCATCTTATTTTCTCGATTAATCTGTTTCCCAATTCAAAGGAGCCAAACAAAGAAGTTAGGTATGTTGTGCTGTCATAGAACCGAAAGGTTAGCCGTACATGACCGTGGAAAATTACACTTGGCCTTCAACAATACATTTGTGTTTTCTTTGTCTCGCCATTAGCATGGGCATTGGCACACTTTCAAATGCCGAGCCGGACTGCGGAGCGCTTATACAACCGGAAGCTTGTTCCGTGGCCCACAAGCTTGGTACCACCTCCCGCACCAGCAACACCATATATTAATCTACATTTTGACATCTTGCCATCTGTGTCTGGGCTCTTGCCAAACCCCTCAAAACAGCCTGAAACCGTGGACCGTTCTACGTTGCTAAATCAACAATTCACAAAGAAAATACAACCGATCTCAGATTCATCGCCAACTTACACGAGACAATGCCCCCTCCAACAATCAGAGAACCCAAACCTCTCCCCTCCCGCTGGCCATCCACCTACAAAGCCGCCGTCTCTTTTACAATGGATAACTTAGGTGAAGCCCAAGATGTCTTGAACAGTGTCTGGCCTCATCCCATCGGCACACACCCTGCGGTCATTACCACACTCCCACGCATCTTGTCTTTACTGACAAAACACAACATTCGTGCAACATACTTTGCTGAAGCATGGAGCTTGGGAGTTTACCCCGATGCTGTAAGGGAGCTCCAGGAGGGAGGGCACGAAGTGGCATGGCACGGGTGGCAGCATGAGAGGTGGGGAATGTTGGATGGGAATAAGGAGAGGGAGTTGCTTAGGAAGAGTTGGGATGCTGCAAAGAAGGCGGGGGTGAGGTACCTTGGGTTTAGACCGCCGGGTGGGAGGGTGAGCGAGCAGACGTGGAAGTTACTAGATGAGTATGGGGTGGAGTATATCTCTCTCGAGGGGAGGGCAGAAGAAACAGGGTTAGGGAAGGAAGGAATTGTGGTGCTGCCGTTTGAGTGGAAAACTGTGGATGCGTGGTGGTATATGGAGAAGTTTGCTTCGAAGAGGAAAGAAGCTGGGGAGAGCGAGGAGGTGAAAACAGCAAGGGAATTTAAGGAGTGGTTGATGAGGAGGTTGGATGAGATAAAAAGAGATGGGGGGTTCTTGTCGGTGTTATTTCACCCCTTTTTACAGGCTAGCGAAGAGAAGCTTGAGGTATTAGAGGCAGTGGTCAAGAGGATCAGTGAGGATCCAGAAATTTGGGTGGCCCCGTGTAAGGAGATTGCAGATTGGGTGAGGAAACATCCAGAATTGTATCAGGACAGGGGAGACTGATAGTGCGGGAAGCAGCAACGTACCTCCAAAATCCCGTCAGTTGAGAGTTCCTAATTTGTTTATTCCCTTCAGATATCGACATGTCGACGCTCACCATAGTGACTTGTGAGGGTCAATTGAGCACTGACAAGGCAAATCCCTTTTGTGCCGTGTGGGTTCTCTCAATGGGACAAAGGACTGACCCGGTGGTGGACGCCAAGGTAAAAGAGAGTCAAACAAGAGAATTGCTGTTTGCAATACCCAACTATTATTGAGCCCAATTGCTACCCTTAATTTCTTTGTCCCATCGACGGACAATGGCAACCCCCAGTCTCGAGAGACCTCAACGCCCAGTGAGAGATTGCCTCTTGAAAGCACCAAACATCGTCTTTGCTGTCATCATCAATCTTATTTTCCTACTTGATCCTGAGCATGCCAGCAAAAGATGAATGGGTCTAGGACTCCAAAGCATCCAATCTCTCCACAATTGAGACCCTAACAGCTATGAACAGACGCTATACCGTCAACCCTCTTCATGGGGGCACTTTTACATCAACGGTAAGAACACCAGACCAGTCCCGGGCCCGGTCTAGTTCGTGAATACGTCTTTTACCCTGAGTACTTGGAAACCTGCACATAAAGTTGCGAGGAAGCCATTGATGCTACTACGGTTAAGGCAGCAGAGAAGCATCCCCTTAATTTCGCCAGCGACGGCACCGAGTCATTCCCGGCAGCTCTGGTAGTTGTAGTCCCCAAGAGTAAGGCAGGAAAGCAAAAAAATTTAAAACGCTATGCCACTTGCAGTAAAACCTTACGTCTTGTGCTTGCGGAGAAACCAGAAGAAAAACCCTTCACCAGAGCGGCTTGCGCCAGCTCCAGCAGAATCGCACGGTCTCGCCGTCCCCGAGCTCAAGCTCTGCGCAAATGCTTGTCTCGTCCTCCGCCCGCCAGAGAGACAGCCCGGCCGGGCAAGGGACTGCCTCGTCCGCGGATGCAAGTCCGAGGAGAGGAGCACGATTCGCTGCCTGAACACCTTCCGCAACAACATTGCTCCCTACGTAGATCTCCTGGAGCTGCGGTATACAGGCAAGATTGGACTTGGTATCTTCTCGCGACCGGGCTGCTTCATCCCCAAGTATACCTTCATCAGCGAGTATTTAGACCAGATACCGCTAGAAGATGCGCTGGAAAGCCAGAGCGACTACGTGTTTGACCTGACCGGAGGAGTTCCAGAGATCAGGCTTGGGATTTCCATACCTGATAGGGATGATGAGCGGAGGGGCTCTTCTAAGAAGGTAAGGCAGTCGTTCCTGAAACCTTGCTGCAACCAGGTCGGAAACTGATTGTCGACGCCAAAACTTACGGCTACTGGATGCGGTTCGTGAACTCCTCGTGAAAGACTAATATTTGGGTCGAAGGGTACCAAGCTGGAAAGAAAAAAAAAGGTTGTCTACAAGACTGCGGAGGACTTTCGGGCAGGTGATCAACTCTTCATCGACTATAAAACCGGTTACTTCCAAGGATGCGGCTAGTTATGCCGATGTGACGTGTATCCTGAGCCGCATGCTCGAAGGGAAGGCGTGAAGAGGTAGGGATCATGGAGGTCTCTATACTTCCACATTTTATCCTCTTTTCATCATAGATAGACTAGTCAGGAGTGCAGATATGACAATTTCGCAGGCAGGTAGACATATGAGGACTGCTATAAGGTTAATTCGAGAGCAGGCTCTCGTACCAGAATAGAGCCCTTGGTAAGGTTGGTCATTTAAAAATAAACGGCAATACAGGTGCATATACTCACTTGCTCTTTTCCAGTATCCCATTCCCGTAAAACTGTCCTGGAGATATTGATTCCCTGGATAAACTCGTAATATGTAAAAAAGACTTGGGCCTTGTAAAACCTATGGCAGATCTTGTCAAGGATAGGTGATGGTAACGTTGGTGGGCGACCAAGGCATGGGCGAATAAATATTGCGCGACACAGGGTCGTGCCAGCGGACTTCCTAACTTTTAATGTACCTCGCAGTAGTGCTCTGAATTGGTGACTATGGCTCTAAGACTGCCCTCTTGGGGCGAACGAAACCCAGACCATTCCGTTTTGATTCCCGCGGCGCCAGATACATCATGCAAACCCATATCATGACTCATAAAATCCGGATCAAACCGCGTCTATGTAGCCGAATGCCGCCAACCCAGAACGCCAATGCAAGAAGGTGTTATCCCATTTAGGCAGTCTTGGGAGCCTGGGTGGGGACAATCTTCTTGCCGTCCTTGTTGTAGCGGACGCGCGGGGGAGGAGCGCGGTTGCGACGGCCCTCACGGGAACGGACACTAGGGACGTCTTTGTCAGCGAGACGTGTTCTTTGTTCAGGGAAAATGGGGTACTAATGGCGGAGATAGGTTCGACCAAGGATCATCTCAGCCGCCCACGCCGCCCAGAAGGCGGACATGGTTGTCCCCGCCATACGGACAAACGTACCGGACAATCTTGCCGTGGATAGCGCAAGAGACGCAGTACTGCAGCTTGAGGTACATCTTGGGAACCGTGTACTCGGCGAACACCGAAGCGTCCGAGATATCACCTGTAGACATCCCAGGTCAGCAAACCCACGAGAAGATGGTCAAGGACCAGTAGAGTCGCGATTGTTGCTCAAATCAACTGATTCCTCGAGGAGCTGTCAGGCAGACGTACGGATAGCCGCAGACTCGACCATGTTGCGGATAGTGAACCGCTTGATGGCCTTGTCCTTGGGGGTGCACCGGGCGCAGTTGGAGCACCGGATGGGCTTGACGTGGCCGCGGCCTGGGAGAAATTGCATTAGTAAAAATTCATAGATATTATGATGACAGTCGCTGGTGCATACCCTTCTTGTTGCGGCCGTTATTCTTTCTCTTCTTGACCATTTTTGTCGGTGTCTTGAGTGCACTGGTTCTCAAGCGGTTGTGGGAGTGGAGGAAGGGAATTTCAGAACTCTTGTCAGTATGGAAAAGATGAGGACTGGCCCCACAATTCCCCACATGTGATGAGCTGCGCGCGACCCAGGGCAAGCGGCCACAGAAACCCTAAGGAAGGGCCCACAATTCACGTGACACACACGGCTTGGCAGCGGGAAACTGTGGGGCCCACCCAAAAGTTCAAGGCCTTTCGGTGGGCGACCAAATTCCTGTTCCTCTTCATCAAGCGCAGCTTCACAACATCTACAGATTGCTGAGGAAGACATCTTGTCTAGGTATGTCTGCACGATGTTGCGAGCGGTTGCGCTACCACATCAAGCATGATTTTCTTCTCCCCTTCAGACCCATGATGATGCCCAATCTTGTTCCCGACCGGCGGGCTTGCGCGCACCAGCTCGCCGAGGCTCTTGGTTGACTCCTCGAGAGTCGGTCGTGCGCGAGCCCTAAAGTCACAATCTACCCATCTCACAATTCGCGCTCTCTCGACTGCCAGCCGTCTTTTTCTAACACATCCTCACCACTCAGCAGGCAATCATGCAGATCTTCGTGAAGACCCTCACGGGTAAGACCATTACCCTCGAGGTCGAGCCCTCGGACACCATCGACACTGTCAAGTCCAAGATCCAGGACAAGGAGGGCATCCCCCCGGATCAGCAGCGCCTGATCTTTGCGGGCAAGCAGCTCGAGGATGGCCGTACCCTCTCCGACTACAACATCCAGAAGGAGAGCACCCTCCACCTTGTGCTCCGCCTGCGTGGTGGTGCCAAGAAGAGGAAAAAGAAGGTCTACACCACTCCCAAGAAGATCAAGCACAAGCGCAAAAAGGTCAAGCTGGCCGTCCTTAAGTACTACAAGGTCGACAGCGACGGCAAGATTGAGCGCCTGCGCCGCGAGTGCCCCAACGAGAGCGTGAGTTTCAGTCCTTCCGAAATTATACGACCTTTACATGCTGACCGATCTCCAGTGCGGTGCCGGTGTCTTCATGGCCTCTATGCAGGACCGTCAGTACTGCGGCCGCTGCCACCTCACCTATGTCTTCGACAAGAGCTCTTAAATTAAGTGTGCTTTAGGGAGGGGCAAAATGTTATGGGGACTGGGAACGGAATTGCGCTGAGCCGGCACGGGGAATGATCATGATTCAACGGCGTTTATGTACCTTAGAGGCGGGGCATACTCGGGTCGTGACCGGCAAGGGAAATGCAATTTGGGATGCGATAACCAATCAGCCATTTCTGCCTTGGGACTCTCGCACGGTCAGCGGCGCCACCAAGGCTGCGTAAATGGGGTCATATGCAGGCAGCTAGCTACTTATAGCGGCACCCAGAGAGAAATCCATCCACAAGTTCCCATCCAACCTCCCCACTGTTCCTTACTGGTTGGGGAACCCGTTCCTCAAGTTGTCGTACTTGGTGTGAGGGTATGTGATGCAGTTCTCCCTCCATTCAAGCCGAGTTGGCCCGCCCAGAACCTCAACCACATTACCAATGATACTTTCACACCCAGGCTTATCCGCACTCGACTCCCACCACATAGCTCCTCCCAGACCACGGTTGATGATGTACTCAGCCTTACGTCTGGCCATATCAACCGTATCATATGTCACCATCTTCCTCCTCACCGGATCGTAACAGTACGTGGCGCCCGCGCTCTCATCATATCTCACCTCCGAACCCTCCAATGGCAGCTTCTTGTAGTCATACACACCATTCTCCCACGTGCCCTCACCAATACCGCTGTACGGCGTACCGGGACCATCGGTATTCTCGAACGCCCGCCCATACAGCGGCATGCCCAGCACAATCTTACTAGGGGGCACACCCCGTGAGATGTAGTATCCCACAGCCTGCTCCGTGTTGAAGGGCGTGCACGAGTCATGCTGGCGGCAGTGGTACAGATTTGCCTGGTGCCCAGCGATGCGGTCCCAGGACCCGGCGTAGTCATACGCCATCATGTTCCAGAAGTCGAGGTATCGGTCCATGGCGGCAAGATTGAGCTTGGTGAAGTTGTGTGGGCCGGCCGGGGATGCCACGGTCAGGAGGAAGTGTGGGGGGTTGGAAGGGTTGACGGTGGCGGCATAACGGTCGAGGGCTGCGCGGACTTCGGCCAGGAGGAGGACAAAGTCATTGGCTTCGGTCTCGTTTTGTGGGTACTCCCAGTCGATGTCGAGGCCGTCGAAGCCGAGGTTTTTGAGCTATTGGAGTCAGAAGGGGTCTAAGCAAGTAGGGGAGAATGGACCTGGACGTACCAATTCCACGGAGGACTCAGCAAACCTGGCCCTACCCGCCGGCGTTGACGCCGGTTGCTTGAAGTTAGGACTGTACGTCCAACCACCAATGGACAGTAGGACCTTCAAATTGCGGTTGCGCCGCTTAAGAAGGTTCAGCTGCTTGAGACAGCCGTATAGGTTGGTGCCCGTGTCGTTCCAGCTGTCGCCCTCCCAGTGGATATCCACGTCGGCCCATGGATCCGTCATGAATACCTCGCCGGAGTCTGGGCGCACGTTGGCGAAGGCATACAGCACATGTGTCAGCTTCTCGACCGGCAGGTCTTGAGGGCGGTGCTTGCGGGCGTAGATGGCCCAGTTGACAAAATAGGCTACCGTGCGGTAGCCTGCGCAGGGTCCGCCGCCCATGGTTGGTGTTGGGGATGAGTATGCCGTTTTGAAGAGTGGTTAGAGTGTTGATATTAGGTATTCGGAAACTTGGGTGATGTCGGTTGAGGGGAAGAAATTGGAGTTGATGAATCTAGGAAGTCGTGACGCTGGGGGATCCAGAGAGCAAAAAGAAGCGCTGTGACAGAGAAGAAACAGAAACCACTGAAGGCTACTGGACCTAATTGGCATAAATGTACTTCTTGGTCCTCGAAGCTCACCACTTTGGGACACAGTAAGGAGACGTTGTTGTCAAGGGAGGGGAGAACGCGATGATGTACGAAGAGGACTCCAACAGGCGCTTGGCCATGACCCGCCGTGCGTCTGCACTGTGCCAGCTTACCAATTTGGCTGTTCTTTCATTTAGAGCAGCTGATCGGACTTGATCCAAAGCTCTACAATTATCTCTCAAATCAATCTTGTTTGCAAATTTGGAGAGCTGAACATCCTGATAGTACCAAAATTTCAGATCTGTACAACTCCCCTAGGTACGTCGTGTAACCTCCTCGTCGCCTCCGCGAAGATGTTGTGCCAGCTGAGACACAGTGCGACTCGAGCCTGTGAGGGGCATCAGCCATCGGCCCACTTACACGCAGCCCGCTGCGCCCCGTTCCAACTCACCAAACAGAGCTCGGTTGTCCCGCGCTAGAGTTTGATCCTGAGATTGTGACCACCAATTAAACTGATGAGGCTGGAAGGGAACCATTGATTGGGCTGGCGACAACCAGTCGTTGGTGATGTGGCAGCCTGGTGTGGGCCGAGGCCAGTGACGTTTCCAGTGGCGGTGCAGCTTAATGTGGCAAGCCTCAATTGTGGCTGGAGTCCAGTTCAGCTGCTAAGACCGCGATGACGTCGGCTCTTTTCCAAGTGTTAACAACTTCACCAATCTTGATTTCCGTCATGGTGTCAAGGGGGTTTAATAATTGGCATCTACTTGCCTTCTAGTACGAGTTTTAACATGCCATAAACTTCCATATTGGGTTCTCAACCCGATTCAAGTGACTAGCAGTCTAGCACAGCCCCAACCCCCAGGCCAAATTGTCAAAGACGCATCAGCTGCGGTTCAGTATTAGCTCTTCTAGAAGATGATGTAATGCGTCCGAGGGATGCACGCAACCAGCTAAGACAGCAACAGTTAGCCATATTTTTTAGCACAAACCTCCTGCCCCAACTCTGTCTCCCGCGCTTCTTCTTAAGAGCTTGGGGGGAATGTGGGGTGCTGCTTACGGTTGGCGGTCACCTTCATCTTAGAGGCATATGTACCGCACCAGTCGTTACCCTTAAGCCTCTTAAACTCGAGACGTTCGCCCTTGCGTAGACAACGGCAGCGGATCCTTGCAGAGAACATGGACGCGCGTGTAATGTGCGCTGTGTTATACTACATATTGTCCCCTGGCTAAAAAAAGAGTGATAGCTTGACAAGCAAGACTCGTCTCTCAAAAGTACTTGGTGCGGCACCGTTAGATGGTGAGACTCACAATTGTCCTGCGCCCACATGTCAATCCTGATGTTGGCATACTCCCACTTCTCAAAGGACTCTTACCAGCTGCCTAGAGGTTCTCATACTCATCGAGATCTATTCAACCTCTGATCCAGGCACTAGCTTTCATACCAGGTCTGGCAGACCAGTATCCGATGCCATCACCGAGCTCAACCCAGACAGCATCGCTAGGGATGGGACCATTCACGTCGACACCAAGTGCCGTGGTGTCGAGGATGGACTCGGGGATAGTGTCGATCCCGGGCTTCGTAGCCAAGGTACTGACGGTGGGTGCAGTGGGCACAACAGTACCAACACTGACGGCAAGGGTATTGATGTCTCAAATGTTCTCCTTGGCTGGTGCTGCGATGTGGATGGCAGAGAGGGTTAGCACAGAACCTATGATTGAAGAGCTGATGTGGCGTATCTTTAATGATAACAATGAACACTCGAACCAGGTGTTAATGAAGCTTTGTTGGTAATTGACTGGTCTAATAGATGCTGAGTAGACTTGAAGCTTCTGACTCTTTTATAAGAAAGCCCTCTGTTTTCAGATTTTCTTTACTGTGAGGATTCCTCTCCCTCAAGAACTGCTGATCCAGGCGCCTGGTACTCCAAGGCGACTCCATGACGAAAAGGGCAAAACCAAGTATTTGTCTATCGCACACCATTTGACACAGTGCATTGTCTCAGTTTGTCTCTTTAATGCCGTCTGCCTTCCAAGCCAGAAGCTTGACGTAGTTTGCGTGACGGTTCTGTCAACTACTAGACGTCGGATTTGCTTGGATATAAGAGAACATTGAGAGCACATTGGATGTTAGGCAACAAAGACGCAAAAGATTCCTGTTTCTTGCACTGCATATCTCATATCTCACCAAGAGGCAGAATAACAAACTCTACCGTGCATTAGCGATAGCGTTAAGAACAGGAGCGTGCCATCCAAGACCACAACTTATTATGAAATGGAGTACCGTGCTCATCAACAAAGATACAACCCAAATGTTTGATTGATACAAGAGCTGGCACAGCGTGGAAGGCCATAATTGCCGTGAGACAGTTAACTTTTCACTGATTGTTTTCTAGACTTTCGCAGTTTAGACTTGTCTCAACAGGAGCTGACCGCGCCTTAACTGCGACAAATTCTCAACTCTCCAAATTACTATAATGCTATCGGGACAATGACGCGAACAAAACAAGCGTTCATCAACATCATCAGGTCAATTATGCATAACCATCAAAAATCTTCCTAAAACCTCGAGTTCATTCACCTTGCACACTCTTATGAAACTCAAGGCCCATTTACTTCTGGTCCACTGTATCAACACAGGTATGTGGACTGTCTGGCTTGGGAACCAGGAAATGTGTGGATCGTAGTGTGTCCTCCAGGATTTTGGTGATAGCCACTCCCTCGGTTGGCAAGATGGCGTTGATCCTAGGGCACTGTCCTCTGTATCAGGGACCAATCTAGCCCTTCCTCCTTGGTCGGCCGCCACTGCTACTCCCGCTGCGGAGACCTTCCGCTCGCTCAGGCTGCTAGCGGACCGCCGACGATAAGCTTGAAGTTCCCTGGCCATTTTGTTGGAAACACTGCCGTCGATCTGCTTCGTCTGGCACCACCGCCAATGTCCGCGGACTAGGCATGAAACACAACAACAGCAGGCTAGGTCTGGAGCTAAAGCAGGAATCGGAGACTACCGATAATGGTTCCTGAAAGTCTCCTCGATGTGGCGTTTTGACGAAGCTGCCAAGAATCTTACGATCGAAGACCTGAAGAATCTAGCCCGAGTTGACAGAACACTAACTGTAGGCCAATACTGCAGCAGAGAACGAAAAGTAGGTTGTTACTAGATAGATAGAGGCCTGCTCCGCAACCCAAAGAACTATCCTTCTGGGCACCCATGGAGTGTAAAGGCCACGAGAAATGCTGCTGGAGGTTGCAAAGCGTAGCGAGAGTGCTACCGTAATTTCGCGCATGAACCTCATGTGAATACCGCTTCAGAGGTTCGTATAAGCAGGCGGTTGATTCGCTGTCGCCCCTGAGGTCAGGGGTATTCTTTTGTTTTGTTATTTCCCTTTTTGGAATGTTTATCACGTGATGCAATAGCTTGCCTGAGGTGGCCCGTGCCCAGGCTGCGCGCCAGCTGGAGCTCAGTAAGACGGGCGGGTAATTTTTTGGGCAGAGGGGACCCGCAGCATGGAAGCAAAGAGCCCCGCGGAAGGGTTCGACGCTTCGAGTTCGAACCCACCATCACCGCCAACCTTGGGACCTGAAGAGCCCCCTTCCAGCTAGTTTGTCGTGTCCAGCCTGCACCCGACAGTGAACTCCGTCAACATCTTCACACATATCCTGACCGTCCAAATTAGTGCAAAATGGCGTTCGCGGGGCAACCCCCGATGATTGTCGTGCTCAAGGAGGGCAAGTCGACCCCTCATTCTGCCGTGTTCTACGCGTTCCATGCCAGACCCAGAGCTATCACCTCTCATCCACTTCACTGCCTACCACAACTCCTATCATGACCTACCACAGTCATCTGCATGTGTTATGCCGTGTCCCGACTAACCTAGCTTCTTGCGCAAAGGCACGGACACCTCGCAGGGCAAGGGCCAGATCCTCTCCAACATCAACGCCTGCCTGGCCGTGCAGAGCACGATCAAGTCGACCCTGGGCCCCTATGGCGGTGACCTATTACTCGTCGATCAGAATGGCAAGCAGACCATTACCAATGACGGAGCTACCGTGATGAAGGTGCGCACCCTCGCCGCGAAACACGAGACGTTCGGCCAGACTCTGACACTAGGAAGCTTCTGGACATTGTCCACCCCGCCGCCCGTATCCTCGTCGATATCGCCCGGTCACAAGATGCGGAGGTTGGCGACGGCACGACATCGGTCGTCGTACTCGCCGGTGAGATTTTGAAGGAGATTAAGGAGCATGTGGAGGCGGGAGTCAGCACGCAGATCATCATTAAGGGTCTGAGGAAAGCGGCATCCATGGCTGTCAACAAGATCAGGGAGATCGCTATCAACACAGAGGAGGGCGACCGCATTGATACCCTCCACAAACTAGCGGCGACCGCCATGACCAGCAAGCTTATCAAGCGAAACTCTGACTTCTTCACAAAGAGTGCGTACATCACGGTCCCGTCGTTGAGCAAAAGAGGGTGCTGACTGTCACAGTGGTTGTCGACGCCGTGCTATCCCTCGACCAAGATGACCTTAACGAGAAGTTAATAGGCATGAAGAAGATTCCCGGCGGTTCTCTCACTGACTCGATCTTCGTCAAGGGCGTTGCCTTTAAGAAGACCTTCTCCTACGCTGGTTTCGAGCAACAGCCCAAGAAGTTCATCAAGCCCAAGATCTGCTGCCTGAACGTCGAGCTCGAGCTCAAGGCCGAGAAGGACAATGCCGAGGTGCGCGTCGAGCAAGTTTCTGAGTACCAGGCTATCGTCGACGCCGAATGGCAAATCATCTACAACAAGCTTGAGGCCATCTACAAGACCGGCGCGAAGGTTGTCCTCTCTAAACTTCCCATCGGCGACCTCGCCACGCAATACTTCGCCGACCGCGACATCTTCTGCGCAGGTCGCGTCACCTCCGAGGACATGGAGCGCGTCATCCAGGCAACCGGCGCCACGATCCAGAGCACCTGCTCAGACATCCGCCCCGAACATCTCGGCACATGCGGGATCTTCGAAGAGCGTCAGATCGGCGGCGAGCGCTTCAACTTTTTCGAGGACTGCCCAGAGGCCAAGACATGCACTCTCGTCTTGCGCGGTGGCGCCGAGCAGTTCATCGCCGAAGTCGAGCGCTCTCTGCACGATGCCATCATGATCGTCAAGCGGGCGATCAAGAATAAGACCATCGTCGCCGGCGGCGGCGCCACGGAGATGGAAATCTCGGCCTATCTGCACCGGTACGCCGACCAGACTGTGCGCAACAAGCAGCAGGCCATCATCAAGAGCTTTGCCAAGGCGCTCGAGATTATCCCGCGGCAGCTGTGCGACAATGCCGGTTTCGACGCTACCGACATTCTGAACCGGCTGCGCGTGGAGCACAGGCGTGGCAACACCTGGGCGGGCGTGGACTTCCAGAACGAGAGTGTGGCCGATATGATGGAGAAGTTTGTCTGGGAACCGGCGCTCGTCAAGATCAATGCGATTAATGCGGCTACGGAGGCAGCGTGCCTTATTCTGAGTGTGGATGAGACTATCCGGAATGAGGAGAGCAAGACCCCGCCGGCGCCGGGCAGCAAGCCTGCGCGCGGTGGCGCGGGACGCGGTCGTGGACGGGGCATGCCGCGGCGGTGAAGTGAGAAAAGGAACGGGGAAAGGATAAAATGAATGTAGTTAGGTAGTCCGATGTAATGAAAGGTGTGAGCAAATATCTATAATGGCCATAGATGAGCGTGACGTTTGTGACATTAGTGCGGATTAATCAGGTACAGTTTGCTACATTACAAAACCTCGACAGTGGTATAGCCCCTACTTCTCATAAAACCCCCCTTTTGCGTTAATGAGACCAGCCCTTCTTAAAAATAAGGTATATCCAACCCATACACCGAACGCCCAAGCGATCCTATCTTGCACTTTAAAAACACAATGCTACTCTCAGCCCGTGCCATCCCCCAAACCTCCCTCTTCAACAACTCCAACTCCAACCCCAACTCCCACTCCAACACCAACGCCCATGCCTAACAACCCCCCATCATCCCCAACCATCCCATGCATCTTATCATCCTCAACCCCCCTATCTCCAGCAGCATTCCCAGGAATAACATGCCCCATCGGCCCAACCCCAACACCCACCCCAACCCCTGGCACACCCATACCAACTCCCACACTGACACCTACACTTCCCACATCCATTCCCCCCATCGGATCATCCCTCCTCAACCCCTGATGTTGCCCAACTCCATGCCCTTGATGGTGATGAATGTGCTCCTGGTGATTATGGTGAATGTGAGCAACTGCATCACTCACCTCTTGCTGGGCCTGCTCGAGGAGCATTTCTAGATCCCTGTCCATCGTGTCTGCGTCTTCGGGATCGGGAGCGGGATCCGGGTCTGCTTCTGCGTCGGCGTCGGCGTCGGCGTCGGCGTCTTCATCGACGGGGGTACGTGTATGCGTGCTTGTTGTGGTTGATGTCCCGGGCGCTTGGGAGTGTGTAACTGAGACTAAGACAGACTGGGAGCGGGTGGGGTGTTGCGGGAGGTTGTTGGCGGGATTAACGGGGTTACTACCACTAGTTGAAGGGGCCTCGTCTTCACCAGTTGCGTTGAGTAAGGCTTGGAAGGTGTCTGTGTCGGGATCGTGATGGGCTTGGGCTAGCCCTGAGGGATGCTGATGAAACGGGTGATGTGTTGGCTGGCCGTGCTGCTGCTGGTGATGATGATGATGATGATTAAGATGATGATGATGATGATGACGGGGCGTGGTATCAAAAGGATTGGCATATGAGGCGGCAGCGGCAGCGGCATGGTGGAGGTGGTCGGCCGGATTGGATGCGGATTGGCTGATGATTTGTGGGTCGATAGGCGCGCTATAGTCCGGCGATACGGCGGATAAGCCTGAGAGGGATGCTGATGTGTGATGATGTGGGTGTGATGAGTGGAATGCTTTATATTGAGCATGGAGTTGTACTTGGCTGGGGTCGTGGTCGTGGCCCGTCACGGGGGAGCCTGTGTCCCCCGAAGCGAGGCCGTGATGAGCTGCTGCCGTTGCCCCTGGGGTCAGTATCGATATGGCTGCCGGGTCGGCATACTGGTGGTGGTGATGGTGTGCAGCGACAGAGAATGGAGCTAGATGGGAGGGGTCGGGCAGGCCCGGGCCGTCTGTAAGAGGTGGGGGCACCGGCGGGGG
>Ga0065720_1020054_pt1 | contig 17435 bp, 18 predicted proteins | sample Thericmetagenome_FD_59107 | JGI IMG/M metagenome (GOLD analysis project Ga0065720, IMG submission 59107) | Thermophilic microbial communities from the Joint Bioenergy Institute, California, USA of rice/straw/compost enrichment - eDNA_2 v2... | ecosystem: Engineered > Solid waste > Grass >... | reverse complement strand
AAAAAAAAAAAAAAAAAGGGCAGCGAAAAATAAAAATTGACTGCTGCGGCGCTGTTTCGCCCACTGAGCGGATCCCACCAAAATTGGGGCACTCGCCAATTGGCGCTGCTGCCATTGGCTCGGGACAGGGCCGATTTCCGGGGCGATGGTGGGTAGCGTCCTCGGTGCTTGGCTCTCGATTTTTCGCGGTGTTGGATGGCATCTTGCTCGGCGACATATCATCCACTGGTCCAACCCCCCCATAACGGTAGGGAGCCACGTACCTAACTACTACCTTGTTTAGTGTGTAAGCACAGAGCACACAGGCAATCTGTATGTGGAGGTGGGTTAGGTAGGTGGGCAGGTTGGGCGTTGGGTGAGGTGGTGCGGCTTCGGACGGCTCGGCCCAGCTGCGGCAGCCTAGACATTCACGGTCACATAGAAAGTGTGGAACGCCGTCACGGCCGTAAGTGCCGCTGTAACAAAGTGTAAGCCGCTGCATATCTATCTGCCCCTCGTTGCTGTTGTGGCCTGCGGCACGCTCACGGTGCTCACAGCGTTGGCTTGGGAGAGATGGTGTGTGTACTTGCCAAGTGACAGATATGATAACAATCTGGCGGATGACACCGTGGGAGGACATGCATACAATGGAGTTTGCCATGCTTCTTAACCTTAATTGTTCAGTTGGTAGTCATGGTCTGTCTGACTCCTGGCTACTGATCACCGGGCCCTAGATAGCAAACATTCAGTTGATCTGGTTGCAACGGGAACGTCCACCGCAAGCATGAACACAGACACAAGGCACTACCGTATGCTACTGTGACACGGACTCGCCGCACTCAGGAGTCAGGGTCCCGTTCGACCACCCCTCAGACCGTTAGGGCTTACCGTGATGATGTTGACGGACTGACACCAATGGGCACGCTGTTTCTTTAGCTCGAGGAGAGCTTGTTTGTTATTTTAAAATCTGACAAAAACGAGGACAGAAATCATAATTGGTACACAGTCGTAATCGTAACCGTCTAAATGGCGCCGAGCTCTTTAAGCTTGGAAATAAGACCATCAACATCCTCGACCTTGCCGCCGCCCTGCCTCGGAGGGGGCTCTGCGAGTTATAGGTCAGAGATAGCTGGTCATGAAGGCGAAGAAGAGAGGCGGATTTGACTCACCAGTCACCTTGAGCACCTTGAGGCGCTTCTCGTTTGTGATGCCAAAGTCAGCCAGCGTTTTCTTCTCGAGCGGCTTCTTCTTGGCCTTCATGATATTGGGCAGGCTGGCGTAGCGCGGGGTGTTCAAACGCAGGTCCGTGGTGATAACCATGGGCAACTTCGCCCGGACATTCTCCACGCCACCGTCAACCTCACGCCAGACGTTAACGGTGTCGTCGGGCCCAAACTCAACCTTGCACGCCTGTGTGGCCTGCGGCCAGCCCAGCAGCCCAGCCAGCATCTGGCCCGTCTGATTGGCGTCGTCGTCAATGCTCTGCTTGCCCATGATGACCAGGTTGCTGCGCTCCTTCTCAACTGCCGCCTTGAGCAGCTTGGCCACGGTCAGCGGCTCCAGCTCCTCGCCCTCTCCGACCTCTACATGGATGCCGCGGTCGGCGCCCATGGCCAGAGCAGTGCGCAGCACCTCCTGCGCTTTGGTCGGCCCGGCGCTCACCACGCAGATGTCCTCCACACCACCGGGAGCCTTCTTCTTCTCACGGATCTGCGCGCTCTCCTCGACAGCCAGCTCATCGAACGGGTTCATGCTGTGCTTGACGCCAGCCGTCTCGACGCCCGTCATCGTTTTGTTGACCCGCGGCTTGACCTGCAGCGTCGCATCGGCGTCAGCGAGGACGTGTTCTTGACATATTTCGAGTCTCTCTCCCCCACTGAGCACCGTTCAAACCTTTCCCTTTCCTCCTCTTCTCAGTCTTACTATTCCTCTCCCTCCTCACGCGCTAGAAGCTGCTCAACCTCCCCCCTCCCTCCCAAAAAAGAACAAAAACTCCACGTGCTCGCAAACTCACCGCGAAGTCAATGACCCGCTTGACGGGCACCAATATCCGAAGCGCTGACATGGCGGCGTGTTGTGGCTCAATGGCTAGCCGGTCGAGTGTGTTAGGCGTGCCGAGAGGGAGAGGACCAAGGAACCTTGAAGCATTTCGCCGCTGCGACCTGCTCCCATGGCGATTTCCACCACTGCTAACCCTGGCCATCCCGGCTAGTGCCGGTGCCAACCTCGGCCAAGCGGCGCCCGGAATCCCGCATCTGCGGGTGCATGCAGTTTAGTCGACCCTAACCCTACAATCATCAAGGAGCCTAGGGTTAAGTACGTAAAATCACAGCTTGTGAAACAACATAGGTAAGGTAGGTGACTCGATAACAGCTCACAGAGCTGGGATTGTTACAGGATTTTAAAAAAAGAAACACTCATGGTAGTGAAGTATAAAAATGTGTCTACAGCTGTACCACCGCTGCATATCCACATCCATCACGCATGTTGATCCCTCCCCTCCCCTCCAGTATAAATGTAAAACTCTAAATCTCCCCTAGGCCGCCTCACCAATCATCCCACTCCTCCTTATCCTTTCCCTGCGCTGGTGTCGGAGCCGCCGGCTGTCTACTCGACCCCTTGCCCATAGCAGATGTGCCGATAGAGCTTCCCCCTGTACGGCGCTGGTCGGCTGCCGCGGCAAACTCATCCCAGAACGAACGCCTACTCTCGTCAAACGTGTTGGGATTGCGCACTTGCCGATACCCACCAAGCGCCGGGCCGCCTTCGACGAAACGGTGGAAGCTGTCGGACGCCTGGCGGGCACCAGCTTGGGCCGTTCGAGCCGCTTGTGCAGCTGCGTTGCGGGCTTGAGCAGCAAGCTCGGATTCAGCGATCTGGTTGGGAAGTGTTAGCATAGGTGTTTGCCGTGCTTGCTTGAACACGAGAGCGAAACGGAGAGGAGGGCAAGTTAACGGCAACATGAGTTAACATACCTGCTTTGCTGTTGGTTGAATAAACCCTTCATTGACTGTCTTGGCCGTCTTTGTGACCGTCGATGCGAACCATCCCAGGCCTTTGGTGATGGCGCCGACCGGATCCCGCTGCAAGTCGTCCAACCCCGGCAGCGCTGGTTCCTGGTCTCGAGGCTGCACTGGCCCCGTGTTACCGAAGCCGATGTACTTGCCGCCCTGACTCGGCGGGACACCCTCGGGCCGTTGTGCGTTGCGCTCGCCCAGCTTTGCAAAATAGTCCACATCCACCTTGATCTTGCCTGGCGTGGGACTAGCCGTCCTGCTCCCGCTCAAAGGAGTATTCGCCAAGCTGCTAGATTGTTGTTGTTGCTGGGCTGATGCTGTCGCTGTGGCCGTTGTCGTCTTTTTCCTCTCCCCAGGGACATACTCGCGTCCTTCTACCTTGCATGTCAAGCGCTCTTTCCACTCCTCGCCAACTTCACCGCCATAGCGTTCGGCGATGGTCGCATCTTCCCAGCTGATCCCCTTCGCCTTGGTGTCCGGATGCTCCTCAAAGAAGCGGCGCCAATTCTCATTGCCGCCAAGGCGCATGCGCTCAATCTCCGACGGCTTGAACGCATCCATTGAGATGGAGCGCACGAACGAGATGTGCACACCCAGTCCGCGATGCACGCCGGCACACGACAGGCAGATGAAGATGCCAAACTTGGGCGACGCCCATTGTGGTGATGGTGCGTTGCAGTCGCAGCAAAGGTTATTCTTGTTCTCTTGTTGGATTGCAGCCAGCTGGAGGATGGGCGGTCAAGGGGTGGTTAGCGCAATGCTGATCCATCACCGAGCAATCCAGTTGCAAGTCCTGTCTGTACACAGCGTACCTTGGCTCGCGTCTCGGGATCGACCTCCCACATGGCCTTGGAAGCCATTGTGGGTTATCAGTTGCAGGGACTGGACACGCGCTTGCTTGGTTTCTCTCCTTGTTTGCGCAGCTTGTCAAGTTGACTCGATGTACGGATTACTGACCCGCCAGGATGAAAATGCGCTTGGCGCCTGGCAGCAGAAGGCGATGCGCGCAGCGGGAGTCGACTTGCTTCTGAAATTCTGATGCGAAGGTTTGGATGCAGGTTGCTGAACAATTCAATCGCAGCAGAAATCGACAAGAATGCCACCAGACTACGATTTGGCCTCGGCGGACGATCTCAGGGGAATTTTTTGGACTTTGGGCGGTTGTTTGTCGAGAAGTAGTAACGGTAAGGCCAAGTCTTTTCGCAACGTCTTGTTTGGTCTGGGTCCTTAGGCGGGGCACTGCCACAGGGTGTCGAGCACTCTAAACGCCGCGTTGCGCAGCAGAACAACCCAGCCGGGAAGCAGCCTCAACCCCTGCATTAACCCCTACTTACCTTACTTACACGTGTACGAATTACTCGCCAGGCTTCGTCAGCAGCTCTTCTTTATGTCTGCTGCTGCCACGCACAAAGACAGCGAGGTGTCTTTGATGCGAATTCATGATCTTCTCTAAACACTCACATGGTACAGCCAGCGATCCAGACAAAGTGTATTTAATCGGCATTCTCACCAGTTACCTGCGTGCCTACACAGTAGGTACACAGCATCACCAATCTTGTTGCTTGTCACATCTCATTTAGTGTCATCTTCCGTCCTCCACACACATTCAAGCAATCAGAGGGCTTTCACCTCAGGTCCATTCATCATTGGTCATTGTATGCAAAGATCAGCAATTTTTCCTATTTCCCCCAAACCCGACTCCGGCGCCAACCTAGTTTACACGCCTGAAAACGAGGAGACAGAGGATAATAGGGCGTCTGATCACGTCTCTGAGTGACAAAAAGCAAATAGGGCTTATAAGTCATGAGGATATTAGGGGATATAGTTTCTGCAAAAGAAAGCCGCAAGATAATAACGTCCACGAACTCTACCCACGGCAAAACCTTTCTACCGTGCCAAGGATTCCAGGACGCCATGAAAACTATCCCGCCGCTCAATATCGCTTTCCTCCATATCCCGGGGTCTAGGCCGTCAAAAAAATAGAAAATGGTCATCCATGCATCATCAATTCCATCGTTAAAATAATAGAAGACTGCACGCGCCCAAAAAGTAATACATACGAACGGTGAGGTGCTGAATGGAAAGAGATAGCGCGTGCATATTCCTCATCCCCGTTGACGTATGCTTCGTACGGTTGCTCATCAAGAGCATCTCCGTTCTCATTTTAAGCCGAGGCAGTGGTGGTCGTAGCCTCAGCAGCGGCAGGAGCAACGTTCTCCGTTCCGTTGGTGGCCGCAGCCTCAGGAGCCTTGGTGTTGTCTTCAGCCTTGTCAGGGCTGTCAATAGCAACCTTAACGGCGATCTCACGACCCTCAATGACTTTGCCGTTCATCTCGGCAACAGCCTTCTGTTGCATCTCCTCCGAAGCCAGTGTGACAAATCCGAAGCCACGACCCTTGCGAGGCTCACCGCGAGCCTGGAGCTTCTTGATCATGAAGCGGGGGATCGGGCGCAAGGCGATCTTGGCAGAGACAGGCTGGTAATCCTTGAACAATTCCTTCAGCTGTTCGGCAGAGCGTTCGGTTAGTAATCCATTTACTTTGAAGCACAAGAGACAAGACTGATGCCACACACCTTGTCCTCAGTCAGGTCATAGGGAAGGTTAGCAACCATGACCTTGGTTTTGGAAGGGATGCCGTCAGCCGGAGGACCACGCTCCCGGCGCTCGCGGGGGCGGGGCTGTGACTTTGCGGGCTTTGTGCTCTCCTTGCCAGTGGAGGCCTCATTAGTGACATCCTTCAGAGGCTCAGACTGAGGCTGGGCCGCGGCATTCCCAGCAGCGGCGGCACCAGAATCCTCCTTCTTGGCGGGCTTCTACGCAATTAGTCTCACATTCTCTATGCATATTACAAAGCGATAAGGAGATTACTTACGCCACCCGCGGCACGACCACCGCGAGCACGGCCACCACGACCACGGCCAGGGCGGCCGCGGCCGCGAGCGTTCTGGCGCCGACGCGTGTTGTCAGCAGTGCCCTCAGCATTGGCACCCTCGGCCTTCTCGTTCGTCTCGGGCTTCCGGGCAAGCTGAACAGAGACCTTGCGGTTCAGGATCTCCTTGCCCGACAGCTCAGCGATGGCACGCTCAGCCTCGCTGGGAGTCGAGAGGTCGACGAAGGCATAACCGACAGGGCGGTCGGTACGAGGGTTCTTCGGGATAGAAACGGACTCGCTGCAAAGCCGGGATTGCGGTTAGCATTAGACCACCAGCATCAGGTCTATGTTTGTATAGTGTGCAGAGGTATCATGAAGCCTCAAGGTTTCCCAAAACAGCATTACCCATGATGGATTGCGCTAGACTAAGAACACAGCATTCCGAGACACAGGACAGCACGTCCATGAAGGCTTGCCATCTCGATGGTATCGGGTGCTGCTTCGTGCAACGAAACTGCCAATGTCTGGAAAGGGGGAGAGGGGGGTAAGGCAGACTGCAGCGCCGAAAAACACCAGCAAGGCAGGAAGGGGCGGTCAACCAAGCTGGCAAGCCCAACACCAACCCAAATGGCAGAAGAGCGGTGAAGAAGGGAAGACAAGGAGAAGAACAGGATGAAAGAGGATGAAAACTTACACAAGGTAGCCCTTGAAGAAGTCCTTCAACTCCCCCTCCGTTGTCGCATAGGCCAGGTTGCCGATGTACAGGCGGCGACCCTCGGAGGCACTGGCATGGTCGGCGGGCTCGTTGTTAGCAGCCGGCTTGTTCTCGTCGGCCTTGCCAGAGATCGAAGTGTTGGCCAGAGTATTGGTAACGTCGTTGACGGCGGCGGTGGCGGCGTCGGCGACCTTCTCCACGTTGGCGGACATTGTGTCGGATATTGATGTCGGTTGGCAGTCGATGGAATGCAGTCGGTGTTGGCTGTCGATTGACGTTGACGTTGAGACGTGCTGACTCGTTCGTGCAGCGTTGTGAGCGCCAAGGAAAACGCGCGGTGCCGAGACGAGTGTGGATTTGAACTCTGGAGATGAGGGGGAGTTTAGTAAGGGTAGCTTGTGCCCTAGAAGCTTGAGAGGAGGGGTTCGTTGACGATTGGAGAACGCTTGGATCGATCCTGGGTGATTGACGTGGAGAGGGAAGAAGGGGGAGAGGAGATTCAAATATTTTTTGCCCAGCATTCGGGGAAATAAGCGAAGGGGGAAGGCAGTGGCGGCGCCAAGGGTACGTACCGCCCAGTCCCTGCTCACTCCCTGCTCAGTGCTGGCTGCAGTGGCCTAGTCAGTGGGCTCACTGGAGTCGCTGGGGCAGCTGGGCTGCAGGCGCGCCGCACGCGCCTGCCCGACCATCACCGACCACTGCCAACCCAGCTTTGGGCATGCTGCCACCATGCTCGCCCGGAACCTGGGGGTGGGGCACGAGGAAGATGAAGGGGAAAGCGCGTAAGCTGCCTAGACATCGAGACGTCGAGGACGATGGCTAAATGGATGGTGAGGAAGGCTCGACCCTCTCATATCCAACAAGTCTAACCGCACCCACGGATGTCCTCAAGTGCTGAAAGACGATAAAAAGGTGGACTTGCCTTAGGAAGAATCGATCAACAACCAGGAAAGTTTTCGTTAGTTGGATCCGGGGCGTTTAATGAGCAGATCCAACCCGAGTTAGCCCAACGGGAAATATGTCAATAAAGTCAAGTCCCGAGGTCTGGTCTCGGAGTGCCCAAGAAGGACGGTTGAATTGCTCCCTGTGTTGTGATATAGAAGAAAATAGAGAGGAGCAAAAAAAACTGGAGGAGGTAGAAAGGCAAGTAGACTCCATGACCAGGATCAACAATTCAACTGTGAAATGATTTTAACCTTACCACATTGTTGAAGTATGGGCGTTGGCAGAGCTCGGATAAAAGTTAAGCTTTTCGAGCTGTTGAGTAGCTTGATCACTCCAAAAGGCCACCATCACATGCGCATAGTAAAAATTCGGAACTGTTAGACAGTCCAGCATCTTCAGAGGTATGCCAGTAGGACCGCTTGATTCCACCCTATGTAAGCAGTAATCCTTACGCCAGATTGCTCAGCTATTGGTGACAACCCAAGCATTGCCATAACCATTCCCGGCTCATTACCTCGTTTTTCAAGTTCCATTGAGCAAAGGGTGCACCACTATTTTGCCCCATTGCCTCACCAGTTGCTCATGTTGATAGCCTGCACCCCATTTTGAGCCAGCAGATTCCTTGTTGGTGATTGACAAATGTGTCCTGGGTGGCAGGGGCCCACATCGATCATATTGAAATGGCCTGGGCCGCATTGTGACAGATATTAGAAGACGAAGGAGGTGACGAATAGACAGACATTTGATGATGTAGCGCATAGATCAATTCAGGCAGCTGGAGACATACACGTACGCACCGTGTTTATGAAACACAACGTGAGTATGGATCGGAAACAGAAAATGGTGTCGGGCAGCGTGTGCCCATCCAAAAGGCAGCCTAGGAACTTGCTTAACTGCCAAGATGCCCGAGAATCACAGTGTGTATACCTAGGTACATAGGTAGATCGGGATTTGGTGGAAGATTACCCTCTTAAGGTTATATGAACGTCGATTTGGTAGCTCTTTTGAGCAAACTGTGCAACGACGTCCAAAGTCTGACTGAACAAGATCAAAATTCGGGGTACGGTGTCTGGGCAGGCGGACCTGTGGCCATGATTGAACCTGGGGTCTGCAGCAACCAGAGATTCGTCGGCGGCAGGCCCTTGTACCGCAACCAGACAGCCGGGGGATCCACGCAGAATCTGGCCGGGGACATCGGAGGAGAGCTTGTTGGACGGAAGCCGGAAACCGAACAAGACGCTGACAAAGTATCCCATTGCATGCAGTGGAGCAGAAGCGCAGTCGACCACACAGCCCACGTGTCCTCCCATTGGGGAGCGGTATGCAAGGCGGTCAGAGATCAGAGTTGTGTGATCGCAAAAAGGCGTGGCAGATGGGCATCCAACCATACATTACGGATTACTGTGGTACGTAGGACCCAATTCAATGAGCTTCGCGGTTTGAGCAATTTAGACGCGGGCGATAAACTGCCCAATCCGCGCTGCAAGCGCTGCTTCCAGAGGTTTCCATACGCTTCACTAGGCCCATGTGGTCGCATTAATGGCTCCAGACACCAACAGGGAGCACGCGGCACAATCGCCCAACACCCCCCTCCCTCCTCAATGGCTCGACACGAGGAAGACTGCAAAACCCAGAGAGGCTTGTTCCATGTCGATCTGAAAATTGGGGATCTCCATAGGAAGGCATGGTGAGCACGCCGAAAGCCAACGCTTGCATAGCGAATCCCAATGCGCCTGCATATCTCCGCTGCGCGTTTCATCCAACGACAAAGATCACTTTTTGAGCCTTTGGAATCTTTGCCCCGCCTTCTTTTTCAGGCATGTGAAAGGCGGGGCCTGGTCACTGATAAGATCTTGGCTGGACCTGGGCATCCCAAAAGCATCACGGATGTCGCAAAGAACGGAGGCAGACCGAGTCTTTTGTAAGAAAAAGAAACTTTAAGCCAGTCTGTTGAATATGTACCTTAGCCAGACTATAACACGATCCTTTGAGGTATTCGACATATGGCTTCTGACGATCTCCATTTTTGGCAATGCCGGATCTCTGCTCGGCGCTGCTCTGTTTTGCCAGCGGGGTGACTAATCCGACCCCGAGCCTGGCCGGTTTCGGGCCCGAGAGCGGCGGCGACTCCTCCCCGACACACACCGTATCCCCGTCACGATGCAATCCGAACTCTCATCTCAGCATCAGCCCCAATTGCGGGTTTGTTTAGAGCCGGATTTCCAGACGACGAAGCCGTTCTGCATACCGACTGCGTTGTGAGCTCAGGTCAGCAAAGCAGAATATTCTGAACTTGCCACATCACATCCAGTCTACGATCCATAGGACCATCCCAACCTTCCTCCCCTTCCCCGGGACAGATCAAAACCGTCACCGCGCATCACCTTTTTCGCACTGGTTGTCTTCCTGGATAGGGTGTAGTTTTTGATCCGTCCTCATATCGATCAAGGCGATTTCACATGATGGGCGATCTAGACATGCCTAGCCAAGCCTTAGCCCCTGTGGCGATCGAGGGGAGGAGCATGGCAATTTTATATGGCAGCGAGACTGGCAATGCCGAAGAAATTGCAGTAGAGCTGGGCAAGATGGCCCAGCGACTGCATTTCCAAACTACAGTTGATGAGATGGACGGGTTCAAATTGGTTTGTCACATACCCTTTTGTGCTCTGGTGGTTTTCAAGTTTAGGAGCCGCATTAGTAACAGGGCGACCACCAAAACAGGCTGATGTGCTGCGCTATTCACTTGTTGTCTTTGTCACATCGACGACGGGGCAGGGAGATATGCCCAAGAACACGCGGAAGTTCTGGAAGAACCTCCGACGTGAAAAGCTCAATAATACCAACTGCCTGCGCTCTCTGAGTTTCACCATCTTTGGACTTGGCGACAGTGCTTATTCCAAGTATGCCTGTCATATCCTCATGCCAGCAGCCGTTTGTGCGGTCATTCCAAGTCTCATTTGCTGACGATGATGCTCGCAGGTTTAACTGGGCAGCAAGGAAACTGAGAGCAAGGCTGCTGCAACTGGGAGCTTCTGAGTTCTTCCGCGCCGGGGAAGGAGATGAGCGCCATGACAACGGGTGAGTGAGACGCAATAGCACTTGCCATAACTGCCGCGTTCATATTTTCAGTTCTGTGGTCATTAACCCTACCTTCCTCCACATGTGCCTGTCTAACCTAATGACCTAATGACCTACGACCTATGAAATGGTAATGGGATGGGAATGGTTCGTAGCCACCAGGCTGGGCGTTCTGAAACTGCTTCATTTTTGATTTGCGTTGCTTTGAGTTTGCATCATATTCTCTCTACTGGTCGAATCTTGCTAACACTTACGTGTGCTCTGCGTCAGAATTGACAGCATCTACCTGCCCTGGTCCAAGGAGTTCAAGGAATATATAATGATCAATTACCCACTTCCAGAGTCGGTTGCCCCGATACCTGACGACACCCAACTCCCTTCCAAATACCCCATCCGACTGCTTGCAGACATGGACATCAACACCCCCAACAACATCGCCGCGAGCGATGGACCACTGACAGACGATGACCAGCGCTGGCTGGCTACGCGAACCAAAAGCGCCGCTCGCTCTCATGTCGACACGCCTACGCCGCCTGAGGAGCAAGTCATGCAGGATTGGGAGCGCAAGTCCGCCACGTTCCCCGCGCATATCGCTCGCCAGGACGACATATGGGAGAGGACCCAGAAACAGAGCGTCGATGTGTTGGACCACGATAACGTTCTCAAGGACCACCCGGAGAAGTACTTGCTGAAGCAGCAGTCTGCCAAAAAGCCCAGGTTACCGCCATCGGACATGCTCCCCATTCCCGATTCATACGAAGGCCTTTTGATCCGTAATGAGCGAGTGACACCAACAGATCACTGGCAGGATGTCAGGCACCTGGTCCTGGACGTCGATCTTCCTCACAAACTCTGGGACCAAGCGAGTCGTGCTGTCGGCAATTTAACCGTCACCATTTTCCCCAAGAACTATCCTGACGATGTCGATGAATTAATACGTCTGATGGACTGGCAAGACGTTGCCGACAGGCCACTGAGAATACCACATCGGCCGAGAAATCTCGTCACTAAGGAATGTCCCACACTGCGAGACCTTCTGCTACATAACCTAGACATCACAGCCATTCCAAAGCGGAATTTCATCAGGGAATTAAGTTTTTATGCCAGTGACGAGAGAGAAAAAGAACGGCTTCGGGAACTGACGCTTCCTGGGAACGAGCAAGAGTTCTACGATTACACGTGTCGGCCCCGCCGTACCATTTTGGAACTCCTGGGCGATTTCAGGAGCGTCAAGATACCCTGGGGTGCAGTCCTTGATCTCTTCCCACTCATTCGAGGCCGTGAGTTCAGCGTTTGCAATGGCGGCACCTCGTTTGAGACGGCCAGCGAGCCCAACAGGATCCGACTGGAACTTCTTGTAGCCTTGGTCGAGTACAAGACAATCATCCGCAAGCCTCGCCAAGGCCTTTGTTCACGCTATCTCAAACATCTCCCCACAGGGACCAGGCTGCGTGTATTGCTCAAGGCAGGGAGCGCCATTTCTCTAGTCCCTAATAAGGAATCGGCCAAAAGACCGGTGATTGCCATCGCCACTGGCACCGGTATCGCACCAATTCGTGCCATCATCCAGGAGAGGGACTCGTATCCATCTCCTGGAGATACCCTTCTTTTCTTTGGCTGCCGGAACCGCATGGCTGATTTTCATTTCGAAAAGGAATGGGAAGTAAAGCCGAACTTGCGTGTTTTTCCGGCTTTTTCGCGCGATAACATTGAGCCGGACCCGGCTAGCACTCAGTCTATCGCTGCTAGCAGCAAGACGACGATAATCACCAATGGGACCCTTCCTACACTTCAGCTCGATGCCCACAAGAACTACGTGCAGCACTTGATCCGGAAACACGCCGATCTTGTTGGTCACTTCATGCGCCAGCGGCCCATCATCTGCGTATGCGGCTCTGCGGGAAACATGCCCAAGGCTGTGCGAGCTGCTTTGATCGATGCAATGATCATCAGTGGCGTCGTCTCCAACTGTGATGAGGGTGACAAGATGTTGAGAAACCACGAAATGGTTACGTACTGGGAGGAGACTTGGTAATGTTCTGGGAGGGAAGAGTATGGAGCAGGGTCTGATCCTTGACAGCCTCTTCTAGTCTAAGTCGGGATACAGGCTACTATATGTTTGATGCTACGAAACGGAGAGAACTTTGCTGGGGAGGATACCCGCGACAAGAGCACCGTTCATGTCAGGTTTCTGTACAGGATATGATGCAGGACTGGGAGGTTTACTTCTAGGATCAACAGATAGCTAATGCAATGGAAGGATTTCAGTCACCCGCCCTGAGGGTGTGAATTACCCTGTAGATTACCATGGCAGGAAAGCAACTTTTCACGAGTTAGACCTAAAGTGCCTGGTTTATTCAAGTATTTTGATCTGTCCTTACTAAACACTGTCAACCCCTTCAACCCCTTATTTGCGCACTGATGACAGACACCAGACTTTATCCACATATACATCACCACTCCCTATTGGAGATCAAATCCCAAGGCTCATCTCATGCGAGGCCTGGTTCTCAAAATGGGCACTCTTAAAATCCAAGTCCGCGAATTCCCCCGTCCATCAGCGGCCACCTTACTAAATTTACAACTTTCAACTGAAACCCTTCAGCACACTATCTGCTCAAAGGGCTCTTACAATGGACATATCTGTCTTTCCTTGGTTTTCAAACTTCTCTGACGAGTGCCTTGAACTAGTCCAAAACGCCAATTCCCTAATATTTATCCCGACATTTCCGCGGAGAACAAAACGCCCAACTCCCAAACACATGATCAGATCGTGGAATATTCGCTGCCTACCACCGAGTTTCCAGGAACGGAAGTTACCTATGTACGGTGTAATGTATCAATTAATGAATCGAGACGACAAGATGTAGTCTTTTAATATGCAAAAAGTTGACTATTAACTGTCGTCTCCCACCTCAAAACTATACCTCTTCTCGGCCATCTGAGGGACATGAATGATCTCGAAACCAGTCTCGATTCGTTCTTCGCTATTCGGACTGCGCGATTCACGAGTGTCACTCGACGCCGACCTGTGTTCTATTTGGCCTTCGCTCGTTTTCTGCTCGCCGGTTTCTCTTTGTCGCGAACTGTTCTCGCCCTGTTCTTGCACTTGGCTTGACCGGGCCATTATCAAACCATGCTGTCTCTCTAATTCTTTCAGCCGTTCAGCTTCCTCCATGGTATAATTGCTTCCAAGAGTGTCTGTCGAGCCTTGCGTATCGGAGCGATAATGCCCTAGCGACTGAGAAGGCCCCACGCCTGGGGAGGACAAATCAGCCAGCGGGCTCTGTGGTATCCGGAGTCGTGGTACTGGCTGTTGCGGCAGCTGAAGCTGGATATTTTCTGGCAAAGGTCCCAGACAAACAACACGAGAAGGATCAATTGGTGTGCGTTGGACTGGAGGACCAAGTCGCGGCATGGTACCGCTTGTCGGCGTTGTGGGAGCAGGGTTGGAACCCGAGCAAGTTATGGGCGTCGGGGCCATGGAAGGCGGGAAGTGCACAGAGCGAGGTGTGACTGGTGAAGGACCAGGGGAAAGGCTGATGCCGGCCTCTTGTTCGCTCGAAGGCCCAGGAAACCGTGTTGGCGGAGCTATTGTCATGGGCGATGGGAGATCGGTCATACGGCTCGTCCACTCGCCATGTGGCGTCAATGGGGAGGGAAGGGAGTAAGGAAGTGTGCTGCTGTTCGCGTATGTAGGTGAGGAGGCTGGAGATGGTTCATCAGCTGGTCGATAGTGAGGAATAGGACTAATATCCTGAGCCGACTTCTCTTGGATATTGATGGCCATGCCATTTTCTGGCGGAGTGTAGGCCGGGACCGGCCCTCGCATTTGTCTTTCTAACTTTCTTCTCGTTATTTCATACTGACTAAGCCCCTGAGTAGTGTCAAGACCTAGCTCGGTGATGTCATCACCAACATCGTTGCTGTCCAGCTCCACTGGCTCAGGTGGCACGGGCATTTCATAGACTTGGTGCTGTGCATCCGCTCCAACTTCAACAGGTTGGCCACTGCTCCCATCGGATCCAGCTGTCACGGTTTTTCGCGACCTCTTCTTACTGACAATCTTGGTGAACATTCGCTTCACCGGACTCGTTGGGACCTCCTCCTGCAAAGCAGCAGGCACCTCAGTACGTTCGCTTTCTGCTCCTGCTGTATCCTTATTCTCCTTGGACGGTCGCTTGTGCTGGTGCCTGAAATATAGGAACAAGGAGAGAAGACCGAGCGTAATGAGTATTCCGAGAGCGATCCCAGCTTTCTGAGCGGTGTTTAGCCCCCCTTTCAGAGATGGCGACGTGGGTTCATTTCGATAAGGGGGGTATGGACTGTCGGGGGGCCTGGGAATAGCTTCTAACGAGTAGTTGCTAGAGGCATTTTGTGGGAACAAGGCCTGATGGAGTGAGAAGGAGGATCTATCGTAGCTCGTAATCAGATATGCCTCTTGCATAAACACGCGGCCGATGATATACTGCTCGTTGTTCACTTCTTTGGTCGAACGCTTGAGGGGAAAGTACGGGATGCTAGAGTCACCCCATTTAATGACGTTTCTGAAGGGGTAGCGCAAAAGCTGTGCAAATGCAGCCGATGGTAGAGTGATGTTGACCACACCAGGAGTGCTGAGAGGTTGGCCAAAGTCATCGGCATTCTGATAACTGGACAATGTAAAAGTAAACTTCAGAGACTCATCATTTTGATAGTGAGTATACTGAGCGCCGTTCGCAAACACATAGACACCCAAATCTTCCCTCCAAGTCAGGTTCAGTGCTGCGGCGAAGCGTTCGCACACTGGTGTGGGGAGCCAGAGATATGGGGTTGAGGAGTCAATGATGGCGATGATAGAGTCGTCCATAGTGACCAAAGGATGCGAAGTGGAAGTCCAGTTTTTGGTAGGGGCATGTTCAATGGAGTCCACGTGTGCCGTGATACCGCGGAGACGAACAGTGGGCAATCGTGTGACAGGGTCAAGCGCGAACTTATGGTCATGAGGGACAAATCTCAGCTTGTCGTAGCCTCCTAGAGTCAGGGATGCCACTGTGCCGCGGTTTTTGCCATCTCGAAAGCATGTTAGTACCAATTGAATCCATTCAGATAGGAAAGGCTTTGGGCGCCCGCGGAGTGTAGGAATGAGAGAGCTTACTTGGTCGATAATAGGCGCCAGCCGTATAGCCGTAGCTATGGCTCGGTATGGAACCATATGACTGAGCCAGTTGAGAGATAAAGGGCATGGTGAGATTGTTGCCAAACCTACCCTGGGTTACACCAAGCCCGACATAGCCTTGGTAGTAGTTCGTATCGTTGTAAACCGCCACAAGAGCATCGTCAATGGCCGTCGTAAAGCTCGCGACTGTGTTAACAAAGGCCAGGGTTTCCAAGCCATAGTCCCCGTTCCCTCCCATGCCAGTATAGTTCATGCCCAGAAGCCAGGTCCCGAGTGAGCGCCATGTGTCTGATTGGGATATGTCAAAGACGCCGCCACGTGCGTCAATGCATAATTGAACTGGGTGTCATGTTAGTAAGGCTTCATGTATATTATCGATCTGCCGGAGGCGGCATCGACTCACCGGGAACACAGCCGCCAGTAGACACAACCCATATCTCCGAGAGGGCAGTTGCAGGAGTGAGATAGACTGCCTGAGCGGGGGAACCGATGAAGAAAGCGAAGTTAGACCAGTCTCCGTCGATGCCATACCTGGAAGGGGAGGGGGTCAGCAACAGGGCCATAGAGTGGATTCGAGTCCATGAATAAGCGATCGAAGGGACTCAGGACGCACCACTCTCCCGATGGCTGGATCCAGAGGGGCTCTGGCGACTTTGAAGGGGGCTTGTCGGCGCCACCGTCGGCTCCAGTGTCAGCATCAGCACTGGCCGTGACGGGTTGCAGGGCCGAGAGCAGCTGGAGAGCAAAGCAAGAAATGGCGAGCCCGTGGGCGGGCAATGGCATGGTGGCAACAGCCTAGACAGAGGCGGCTGCGCCGCGCAGCGAGTTGATGGAGTCGAGTGCAGTTGATAGGCTCTCGTGTCCTAAGCACGCACGAAGTCGAAGTGAGACGTCATGAGCTAGGTGAAGAGCATGTCAGTGTCGATGCAATCGAAGCTGAATCAATTGGATTGCTGGAGCCATGAGTGATGGGGATTATGGTCGGTGGTGCAGTATCGGATTGTGAAGCGGCTACTGAAGCTGGAACTGGCGATGATGTTGATGTTTGGAGCGTTTGCACGCGACCTCCAATCATGCCATCAGCTCGACGGCCAGTACGCTACTCAGATCACCGCTGCTCAAGAACCAACTCGATTCGAAGCCGACGAGTAAGAGACAGGTTACGCTACGCGTAGCCCCTGTGCTGGCGGCCGCATGAGAGCGTGTAAAGAGAAGAGTGACAGAGAGATAGAGAGATGCGGATGGTAGACGGCAACACCAGTACGACAAGCAGCGGTCGCCGAGAATTCCGCAAACGTGAAAATCGGCCAGGACCCGAAGGCACAAGTATGAAGCCCAAGGTAGGCAGGTGGTCCAGCATATACCCAACGCCCGTTTAGAGCGTTCCTAAGATACCTAGTACCAGTACCAGTAAAGAATTGACGGTAGGGAAGGTGATGGAGATGGGAATCATGTGGATGGGATGAATGGAGCTCAGACTCGATGTATGGAAGGCAGTCCGTAATCCGTACGGACGGTTTACGGGGAACAGAGAAGCAATGGAGCAGCAGCCAAAACGGAACCCGTCTTGGTCAAAACCAACCACGCCCACCCGGTCCAATCCTCCATATGTTGCGGCGCCCGGGTTCCATGGAATGCACGGTTGCAGGCAAAAAAAAAAAAAAAAAAAA
>Ga0065720_1003897_pt1 | contig 17442 bp, 12 predicted proteins | sample Thericmetagenome_FD_59107 | JGI IMG/M metagenome (GOLD analysis project Ga0065720, IMG submission 59107) | Thermophilic microbial communities from the Joint Bioenergy Institute, California, USA of rice/straw/compost enrichment - eDNA_2 v2... | ecosystem: Engineered > Solid waste > Grass >... | reverse complement strand
CAACGCCAGGTAGATAGCGCTGGCGCCCTCGCCATCGGATTGACAGTAGGCGATATGGCTCTTGGTAGGGCATGAGGCATCGCCGGGGTTCCGGTTCTCCGGGCCGGACTTGGAGTCCTTTCTGGACAGTCGGGTCGGGGGGTGCCGTGGTCAGGTGAGGTTGTTGCTGTGGCGCATACCGAAGCGGGGTGTGAGCGATCCTGGGCTGGTCGGTTTTCGGGTGCTGGTGTGCGGGAAGCGGGGTCGCCACTTCTGCAGGCGGGGGCTGTGCCGGTCCCGTCCGGTGACGACCTTGGCGGAGAGGATGTGCCGGTGGGCGCGGGCGGTGGTTTCGGCGCGGATGGCGGTGGGAGTCGAGGCGGTGACCTGGCTCTGGGTCATGGCCCGGATCGCCTCGCGCCGCACGGCGGTGAAGGAGATCGCGTCGGTATCGATGTCGCCGGCCACGGCGGCGGCGTGAGCGGCGCGGCGCAGCAGTTGGGTGGCGGCCAGCCAGGCCCAGATCTCCTGCTCGACGAGTTCGGGGGTCTGCGAGCGCAGGACCGGTCCGCGCGACGGGCCGGCGTCGGTGATGCTCGACTTGGCCTGCCCGATGGTGGTCTCGGCGGCGCTCCACCGTTGCGCGTAGAGGTCGGCGATGTCGTGCTTGTCGTAGCGGTCGACGTCGATGAGCGTGGTCAGCAGACAGAACAGCTCGCTGATCGTGCCGTCGGGCTTGGTCACGTCGTACTCGACGATCCGCACGGTCAAGGGTCGTCGGTCAGGGCCGCGCACCCACGACAGGTAGTCCCCGTCGCCGAGGCGTTGCACCACGGGCAGGCGCACGCCGGCCTTCATCCGCATCACCAGGTGCGCGCCGGCGCCGCGGCGGTGGATCGCCTGCACGAGGTCGGCGCTGTAGAAGTTGCGGTCACACACGTACACGTCCTCGGGGGTGAACAGGTGCGGGTTCTCCGCCACGAGCCGGGCTGTCAATGGGGCCTCGCCGACCCGGGACGCATCCATGGTGGCGGCCAGCAACGCCCGCCCAGCCCGGGCCACGGCGAGCACCACGCGGGCCAGCGGGAACGCGGCACTGTCGTCCGGGGTGCCCGACGAGCCGAACGCGGCCCGGTTCTGTTCGCTGTCAGGGATCTTGACCTGGAAGCCGTCCAACGTGGCCACCCGCAGGCCGCGCCAGCGCGCGCCGGGCTCGGTCGCGGCGACGATATGCCCGGCGACCCGGGCGAACAGAGCCTTCATCGGAGCCACCCCGAGCCGGCGCCGCCACGCGGTCACCACCGTGGCCTGCGGGATATGCCAGGCCTGCGCCCAGGGCAGGCGAGGCAGCACGCCGACCAGCTGCGCGAGAGCCTCCACATAGGACGCGTTCGGCATCAGGGTCATGGCCATCACCAGCCTGGCCATCAGCGGCAACGACATCAACCGCAGCCGCTCCGGCCCGGCCGGTGCGGGCGCGTGCTCGGCCACGGTCTGCTCCACCGACCCGTCGCCGAGGTGTTCCTCCAGCCCGCCCAGTCGCACATGGTCGGGCAGCCACCCCTCAGCACCGAGCCGGCCACCCTCGTCGAGCACGGCGGGGGTTACCGCGACGACCGTGCACCACGCCACCAGGTCCCCGGCCCGCACCGGACCCGCCGAGACGGGCGCCAGAACCTCGGTACCATCCGCAGCGTCAACCGCGACCAGATCAGCGACACGCACCGCCAGCACACCACCGCCCAGCCCGGACCCGGGTGGCACGGCACGTGGCGTCCGCGACCGCGCGAGGCCAGGATGATCGAGTGGCAACGTTGCGGCGGCGAATCCGGTCGGGTACAACTGGACTCCAAGGCTCTTGTGATGGTGAAAGTGTTGGTGGTACTTCACTTCTACCAGAACAAGAGCCTCTACTATGGACACAGCGCACGCCACCGGGGCAGATCGTGATCCGCCCGTGACCACGACACGGGACCATCGAGATCAGCCATCGATACAGGTCAGCACAGAAACGGGCAAAGCCGTCCGAAGCGACGCCAAGCACCGCCACCAGCCCCGCGAGACACACACCGTGAAGCACGCCCGTCGATGGGATACCCCCGCTGACCAGCAGGAACGCTAACTACCTGGTGTTGACTCTTGACTCGACCGCCGAAGCCGCCGTCGGTTTCGCTCACTCAAAAAACGGCCCAGTGACCCACGGAGCGGGCTGGCCGAGCTCACGTCGACCCGACCGTGGCCCAGAACCACGGCGAGCGATGGCCGGCAGGCCGGACAGACCATGTCTTCGATCGTCGGGCGGGTGAGCCGACGGGATGGGTCCGGCGAACTCCCGCTCAGCTCGCCGGAGCGGATCTGCGGTAGTTTCTGGCTCCTTGCCCCGGCCCTCGGGCGGTCATCGCTAGTATCTGTTCGGCGCTAGGTCTGCCCGCCGAGTGCGCCCGCTCAGGACGGGTGGGCCCATCCCTCTAGGCCGAGCTTCTGCCCCACCAACCCATCAGCGACGGGCGTCGACCCTGCGCGTCGCTGACACGAGAATGACTGAGGGATGTCCACCGACAACCTGAGCCGAACGGCAGTCCCCACGCTGGCGACGGCTAGTCCGACCGCGCCACCGCCGACGATCACGCCACCGCGCGTCGGTCGTCGCCGCGATCGCTACCTGGACGTCCTGCGCCTCGTGGCAATCGCCCGCATCATCGTCTACCACTCATTCGGGTTCGTGTGGCTGACGTACGCGTTCCCGGCGATGGGGGTGATGTTCGCCCTCGGCGGCTCGCTCATGGCGAACTCTCTGGCCAACCCGAACGGTCGACCGGTCCGCAAGAGAATCCGCCGTCTCTTGCCCGCGCTGTGGGTCTTCGGCGCGGTCGTCGTGCCAGTCATGGTCGCCCAGGCGATCCGGGAGGGTGACATCCGCGAACTGCCCGGGTTCGAGGGACTCATCGCCTGGGTGTTTCCCATCGTCGACCCGCCGGGCACCGCGTGGGCGGAACCGGCCACGGTCGTTCTCTGGTACCTGGTGACGTACCTGTGGCTGGTCATGCTGTCGCCGCTGGCGATGCGGGCCTACCGCCGGTGGCCCCTGCCCACGGTGCTCACACCCCTGGCCGCGCTCATCGCCGTCGTGGTCGGTGGGGTCGCGCTCGACTCCGCCATCGGGGCCGTGGCGTTGAACCTGGCCACGTTCGGTACCTGCTGGCTCGTCGGGTTCGCCCACCGCGATGGCCGGTTGGCCCGGCTGCCACTGCCGGTACTGATCGGTGTGTCAGCCTTGGCGATGGTCGGCGGTGGCCTCTGGGCCCTCACCCACCCGACCGAGGCTGGTCTGGACCTCAACGACATTCCCTTGGCGCAAGGACTGTACTCATTCGGCTTCGTACTCCTGGCGTTGCGGATCCGACCGAGCTTTGGGTGGTTGCGGCGCGTACCGGTGCTTGACTGGCTGGTGACGGCCGTGAACGCCCGGGCCGTCACCATCTACCTCTGGCACAACCCCGCGATCAACGTGTCGTACCCGGTCGGAGACTGGCTCGACGTCTGGCGTTTCGGCGATCAGCGCGGGTCCCTGCTCTGCCTGGGGATAGCGGTCGTCCTCATCGTGGTGACCACGGTCGCGCTCGGCTGGATCGAGGACATCGCGGCCGGGCGTCGGCCGCGTCTGATCCCGCACTGAGACAATTCGGCGCAGCTTGCCGGAGCGGAATCCGCGAGTGATCCACGCACGCCCCACTCGCAGTGGCACGGCAACCTCGATGGGGCCGGCCTGTGCCGACGGTTTCGCGCCCCCTCACCAACAACCAACGACCGGAGCGGCGATCTCACCGCGGAAGTGCGACGGCCGGGCTCGCCTGATCGCCGACGTCCGCGGCCTGGGACAAGTGCGCCGCGGCCGCACCGGTGCGCACCAGTTTCTGCCAGCGCAGGGCCACGCCGGCCAGGGCGGTCCCCACGGACTTCAACAGGGCCAGGTACAGCAGTTGCCGGTACATGAACTGCTGTGCCGGAAGGCTCCATAGTGGACGCATGGACTCGCGGTCGAGCCGGAACGCCACGATGGCGACGATGAACTGGAAGCCGAGCATGCCGAGCCAAACCAGGGCAGTGGAGATCTGGCCGCGCACCACGACGCCGTAGAGGGTGACGACGTCGACGACCGGGGCGAGGATAGGGAACACCACGCCGAACCCGGCGACCAGGGGCAGTCCGACGAGGCCGAACCGGCCGGACGCCCCATCGTCACGCAACGCGCTCCGATGGGCCCACAGCGCCTGCATGGTGCCGTAGCTCCAGCGGAAGCGCTGACGCCAGAGCTGCCGAATGGTGTGCGGAGCCTCGGTCCACGCCCGAGCCTTCTCTTCGTACACAACCCGCCAGCCCGCGCGGATGATCGCCATGGTCAGGTCGGTGTCCTCGGCAAGCGTACGGTCGCTGACGACACCGACGTCGCTCAGTGCCTGTCGCCGGAACGCACCGATGGCCCCCGGAATCGTCGGCATGCACTGGAGGAGCTCGAAGAACCGCCGGTCGAGGTTGAAGCCGATGACGTACTCGATGTGCTGCCATGTGCCGAGAAGTCCGTGCCGGTTGCTCACCTTGACGTTGCCGGCGACGCCCCCCACCCGGGGGTCGGCGAAGGGCTGCACGAGGTGGCGCAGCGAGTCCGGCTCGAACACGGTGTCGCCGTCGACCATCACGATGATGTCGTGCGACGCGTGGGCGATGCCGACGTTGAGCGCGTTGGCCTTGCCGCCGTTGGGGATGCGAATGACGCGGACGTTGGGCAGGGCGAGGGCCGCGACGATGTCGGCGCTGCCGTCGGTCGACCCGTCATCGACGACGATGACCTCGATCTCGGGATAGTTACCATTGGCGATGGATCGGACGGCCGCCTCGATGTTCTCCCGCTCGTTGTAGACCGGAATGACCACCGAGACCGGCTGGTCAACGGGCGGTCCCCAGGACCAGCCCGGGGATCGTCGCTGCCGGACATGCCGACCCGCCAGCAGAAACAGACCCATGGTGCGCAGGACCAGCAGCACGCCAATGAGCAGGACCGCGATGCGGAGCCAATCGAACAGCGAGTCGGCCAGTCGCACGCTCTGCATGAGCAGAAGCCCACGCAACTGCTCCGACAGTGTCGCCCTGGTGACGGGGTGCGGGTTCGCCGCCATCAGGGACTCCGGGTCAAACGTCGCGTCGATGGCGGCTGGGTCGACGCCGGCCAGGGCCTGCGCGGCCCGCAATCCTTCTGAAGCGGTGAGGAACTGGTACCCGCGCTCCTTGAGTATCGGGATCAACCGGTCCAGTGCCGCGACCGTCTTGGAGCGCTCGCCACCGGCATCGTGCAAGAGAACGATCCCCGACTTGTCGTCGCGTGGGATGGCGGCGTTGACGATCGTCTCCACGTCCGGCGCGTCCCAGTCCCGGCTGTCGACGCTGCTGGTGACGACAACGTACCCGTAGCGCCCGGCCTCCTGGACCAGTGGCCACGTCTCGTCGTTGAGCGAGTCGGCACCCGAGGAGTACGGGAACCTCAGCAGGGGCGTGGTCACTCCGGCCGAGGCGGCCAACGCCATCTGGGTTTGCGACAACTCCAGAGCACGCACCCATGGCGGTAGCAGCGCCATGTCCGGGTGGGTGAACGTATGGACGCCGATGTCGTGGCCCTGATCGACGATGTCCCGAACGAGCGTGGGATACCGCGCTACCTGGGTGCCGACGACGAAGAACGTCCCGGGTACGTCATGCTGATCCAGCACCGCCAGAATCTGCGGCGTCCACTCCGGGCTCGGGCCGTCGTCGAAGGTGAGCACGATCGTCTTCGGTGGCAACTCGTACGACGCCGCCCGACCCTGGGTCGTGTCGATGTACGGGCCACCGGTGAGAATCTCGTTCGGTACAGTGGCGCGGTCACCCGCCGCAGCCTTGGCGTCGGGTTTGAAGGCGGAATCGATGTATGTCCCGTAGGTCAGCAGTGCCACGAAGGTGCCGAGCAGGAGGACCACGGGAACCACCGCCAACCACGACTGCCGCGGACGCGGGACTGTGTGGTGGTCTGGGGGCCGCCTCGACGGCGCGACCTGCCTGGCCGGCGCACCCGTGATTCGGCCCCGACGCGTACCGCGAGTCAATGATCTGTCTCCCTCCGCTCACGGGGCCACGGCCGTACCCGGTGCGAGATACGGATTCGGCGCGAGATACGGATTCGGCGCGAGATACGGGTTCGGTGCGAGATACGGGCCCGGCCCGACGTACGTGCCGGCCGCGGGCGCCCGATCCGGTTGGCGTTCCGGGCGCGTCACAACGCCCCGGCCGCCACGGCGCGGCCACGGCCTGGACTCTCGGGGCCGAAGGTCGCCGGGTAGCCCGGGGACGGAGATCACGGCAAGTCCGGCCGGCCGCCGAGAGCAGACGGCGAGAAGGACAACGCCGGCAACCATCAAGGTCATGACTGTTCCAGACGGGGACGAGGATCTTGTGGGACAAGTCGTCGGGAACCTGGCGCACGTAACGTAGCAACCAGCACGGGCCCGGCGGCGCGATCAGCGGATCGGGTAACCCCCCGGGTCCCGAGCATTTCCCCGTGTGGGTGCCTCGCTCGGAAAGATCCACAGTAGACATGGCGCGCGATGACCGCGTCCTCGCGCTGGCCAAGATCCGACGGACGCACGGTCAACCAGGCCGCGCCGCGCGGGCCGCCGGCCACGACCGATCACACCAGGCCGGCGTCGTGGACGAGGATCGCGATCTGGACGCGGTTGTTCAGATCCAGCTTGGTGAGCAGCCGCGACACATACGTCTTGACCGTGGCGACGCTCATGAACGTCTGCTGCGCGATCTCGGCGTTGGAACAGCCGCGGGCCAGCGCCAGGGCGATCTCGCGTTCCCGCTCGGTCAGCGAGTCGAACCGGCGCCGAGCCGCCGCGCGGCGACCGAAGGGGTCGTCCGCGGTGGCGGTGACGTGCGCGATGAGCTGCCGGGTCACGCTGGGCGACAGGGTGGCCTCCCCGGCGGCGACGCGGCGGATCGCGGCCACGATCTCGGCCGGCGGCGTGTCCTTGAGCAGGAAGCCACTGGCGCCGGCGCGCAACGCCCCCAGGACATGCTCATCAGCATCGAAGGTGGTAAGCACAAGCACCTCGGGGGCGCCCGGCGCCTTACGGAGGGCGGCCGTGGCGGCGATGCCGTCCACCCGCGGCATCCGGATGTCCATCAGCACGACATCGGGGGCGTGCGCCCGGACCGCGGCGGGGACCTCCGTGCCGTCGGCCGCCTCGCCGACCACCGCGATGTCCGACGTCCCGTTGAGGATCATCGACAACCCGGCCCGCACCAGCGGGTCGTCGTCGACGATCAGTACGCGGATCACGTCGGCCACGGCAACCACGCCCCCACTCGGAACTCCCCGGTCGCGTCCCGCCCGAACTCCAGCCGCCCGCCCTGCAGCGCCACCCGCTCGGTCAATCCGACCAGGCCGGTGCCGGCGCTCATCCCGGGGTCGGCGACCGGCGGTCGGACCGACGGTGGGTTGGTCACCTGCACGGTCAGGCCGTCCCCGGCCCGGCCGGTCAGTCGCACCGTCACCCGCGCCCCGGGCGCATGCTTGCGGGCATTGGTGAGCGCTTCCTGCACGATCCGGTAGGCACTGGCCGCCAGGCCGGCCGGGGCCGTGTGCGGGGCCTCGACCTGGTTGTCGTACTCCACCTGCATGCCGGCCTCCCGGGACTCGGCCACCAGGGTCGGCAGGTCCTCCAGCGTTGGTTGTGGACGGTTGGGCGCCGGCTCGTCCTCGCGCAGGACTGCGATCACCTCCCGCAACTCCCGCATGGCCTCGTGTGCGTTGGCCCGGATGACCCCGGCCGCGCGGGCGATCTCCTCGGGCGGGGCGTCCGGGCGAAACTCTACGGCGCCAGCGTGCATGGCGAGCAGGGAGATGCGGTGCCCGAGAACGTCGTGCATCTCGCGGGCGAGACGGGTCCGCTCAACGTGCCGGGCCTGGGCCACGAGCAGTTGCTGCTCGCGCTCGGCCCGCAACGCCCGCTCCCGCAACGCGAGGATCAGCTGGCGCCGCGCCCGGATGAACATGCCCCAGGCGAAGACGACGGCGGCGACACCGACGTTGAGCGCGAGGACACCCAGGTCGCTCAGGTAGAGATCGGGCCGGTACAGGTTCACCACCATGCCGACAACCACGTTGAGCGCCGCGATCGGCGCGGAGACGGCGGGTCGGCGGTGCACGACCACCGTGAAGAGCAGCATGAAGATCGCCACGACGCCGACGATGGTCAGCAGCCCGGCGAGCGCCCCGACCACCGCCATCACCACCGGCCACCGCCGGCGCAGCCACAGGGTCCAGCAGAGCAGGAACCCGACGACCACATCGAGCGTCGGCAGCCACTCGGGTCCCCGGTTGCCGAGGCTCGTGAACGTGGCGCTGTCCATCGAGATCACCAGCCACGCCAGCACGGCGATCAGGAACAGCGTGGCGTCCACGATCCAGTCACGGGCGGACCGGCGCGGACGCGGAGTGTCCTCGGTGAGGCTCGCGGGCAGCAGCCACTGGTGTTCGGAGGCCACGACCTTCGCCACCGGCCCAGCGTAGGCAGGCGGATCGCGCCGGCGTTAGCGACCAAAGTTGACGGCCGACCGCCTTCCTTCGTCGAGGCAGGTTCCGACTCACAGCCGCTGTCGTCCCAGGGGGCGCTGGCGAGGCTGGAGCCATGATGGACACCCCCACGATTGAGGTTCAGGGTCTGACGAAGCGGTACGGCGACCGTACGGTCGTCGACCACGTCAGCTTCACCTGCCGGCCCGGCACCGTCACCGGGTTTCTCGGTCCCAACGGGGCGGGAAAGTCGACCACGCTGCGGATGCTGTGCGGCCTGACCCGACCGTCCGCCGGCACCGCCACCGTGACCGGCCGGCCGTACCGGGACCTGCCGAACCCGGCCCGGAAGGTCGGCGTCCTGCTCGACGCCTCCGCCCAGCACCCGGGTCGGACCGGTCGGGAGGTGCTCACGCTCGCCGCCATGACCATCGGGGTCGATCCGTCCCGCGTGCCGGACATGCTCGAGCGCGTCGGGCTGGACGGCCGGGCCGGCCGACGGCGCGTCCGGGCGTACTCCCTCGGCATGCGGCAGCGGTTGGGAATCGCGCTGGCCCTGCTCGGTGACCCCGAGGTGCTCGTCCTCGACGAGCCGGCCAATGGGCTCGACCCCGAGGGCATCGCCTGGATGCGCCGGCTGCTGCGCGGATTCGCCGACCGGGGCGGGACCGTGCTGCTCTCCTCGCACCTGCTGGCCGAGGTCGAGGCGATCGCGGACCGCATCGTGGTCATTAACGCCGGTCGCATCGTCGCCGACCAGGACGCCACCGAGTTACGCGCCAGCGGCCAACGGCTCGAGGAGCTTTTCCTGCGTCTCGTCACTTCTCCCGCGGAGGCCTCGTGATGACCACAGTGGACGCTGCACCGTCGCTGCCCCGGCTCACCGCCGTCGAGCTGCGCAAGCTGGTCGACACCCGGGCCGGCTACTGGTTGCTGACCGTGATCGGGCTTCTGACCGCGCTGTTGGTCACAGCCGACCTGATCTGGGAATCCCGCGACGCTCTCACCCTGGAGCGCATGCTCGGAGACGCGGTGGCGGTCCCGGCATTGCTGCTGCCGGTGCTGGGGATCCTGCTCGTCACCAGCGAGTGGTCCCAGCGCACGAACCTGGTCACCTTCGCGCTCGTCCCGAACCGGAATCGCGTCGCGGTCGCGAAGATGGCGGCCGGGACGCTGGCCGGGGCAAGCGCCGCCGTAATGACCCTGGCCCTGGCCGCCGCCGGCAAGCTCATCGTGGAATGGGCCGGTGACGCCGGTGGCTGGTCGCTGCGCTGGTGGTACGTCGGCAATTCCGCGGTCGTCCTGGCCCTGTCCGTGCTCGTGGGGATCGCCTTCGGCATGGCCCTGCTGAACAGCGCGCTCGCCATCGTCGTGTACCTCGTGCTGCCGACGTTGTGGACCGTCCTCGGCGCCATCATCCCGGCCCTGGGCCGCGCCGCCGATTGGCTCGACACCACGGTGACGATGGCGAACCTGTTCGGTCCGGAGGTGACCGCCGGCACGTGGGCCCGGCTGGCCGTCTCGGCCGCCGTGTGGGTCGCGCTGCCCCTGGCCATCGGGCTGCTGCGCGTCAACCGCCAAGAGGTGTCCTGACCCGGGTTGCCCACCGCTGGCCGTACGGCTCGGGCCGTACGGCCAGCGTCAGCCGGTGTCCGGCATGGAGGGCGGCCAGGCGCTCCCTCCCGTCGCCTCCGGTCCGGTGGGGCTGGCGCCGACCCGAAGCGCCAGCTCCGACGGCAGCGGATGCGGCCGCTTGGTGGCAGCGCGCGGGNACCCACCTCATCACCGCCGCGCAGCAGGCCGTGGATGGTGGTGCACCNGTGATGTAGGTCAGCGGCACAGCCCCACGGGCAGCGGCCGCTAGGGCAGCGCGGCCTCCNGCAAGTAACTCCGCGGGTGGCGCCGTCGCTGGCGCTGACACTGGGATTGGGCAGGAGACCTACAGCGCCGGAACGGGCTGGCGCGGGTTGCCGCGGAAGTTGACCTCGTCGTACAGCACCCAGCCGGTCACGGTGACCTCATAGACGCGATGGTGGGCCTGGCCGGCCGCCATGCGGGCCGGGTCGATCGCGGCCGCCGTCGTCGGCCAGCGCCGTTGATAGACGCCTATCTGGTCATCGATGCCGGTCGCCGGCAGCGCACGGGCGCTCCCGGTGAACGTCACCCCGCGCACCGGCTGGCTCGGGTCGACCAGTTCGATCGCCAGAATCGCCCCGGCCACGTTGGGCCGCTGGCGGATGTATTCGCAGTGCAGGCGGGTCGGGCGGGAGATGAAGAACAGCCGGTCGGGGCGCAGGGTCCAGGCGAACCACAGGTTGTTGACGTACGGATGCCCATCGGGGTCCAAAGTGGCCAGCTGCATCACCTTGGCCGTGGCGACGTACTCCTCGAGCAGTCGCCGCGCATCAGGCACCACGGGTGTCTGTGTCACCTGAGCAGACCCCTCCCTCGGAATGTTCGATTCAGCAGGCTTCCTGCGTCGCCCCCGCGTCCACAGCCATCCATGGCCCAGATCATAGGTAAGGGCGACCTTACCGCACACCACCGAACTCTACCGCTCAACGAAATCCTCGGCCGTCTCTTTACGAGCGCGGCGTTGCGCGTCGACCGGCGTGTCCACGTCGTTCGCTCGCCGTCCGAGCCGCCGGTCATCCACAGTGGAAGGCGGAAAGTCGGTCGCGGGCTCGTCGCGACGGCTACGACTCCCGTCACCGGCATCTGGCCGACACGCCGGTGCCGCAGGTGAAGGTTGCCGGGTTGCTCGATCGGGTGCTACCGTTGGGCCGTCCCTGATGATGTGATGGCTGTGCTTCCTCCAGGGACTTTGGGCAGGACTTTTCGACAAGGACTCTCCATCACGAGGCCCCTCGCGTGGCCCATTCACCCGACCGTCCACGAGCGACGGTCTGCGGTCCTCACTCCCCCTCTATCCTCCTGTTGCTTCTCTTCGAGGGAGATCCATGACTACCACTGCGAACGGTACNCGGACCCGTACGGGTGCGGCGAGCACGACCACGCGTCAGCGCCGGCGTCCGGCCGCCCGCAGCCCNCGGACAAGCCCGGCCACGTCGGACGCGCGAAGCGCCACGACTCCGGCCACCCCGGCCATCACCGATGGCCTGATCCCCGTCACCGGAATCCTCGACATCCGGGACAGCTTCGCCTTTTTGCGGACGGCGGGGTATCTGCCGGGTCCGGGTGACGTGTATGTGTCGATGACGCATATCAAGAAGTACGGTCTGCGGCCGGGGGATGAGATCACCGGGGCGGCGCGGTCGGGCAGTGGTGAGCGTAACGAGCCGCTGGTGCGTCTGGACGCGGTCAACGGGATGCCGCCGGAGATGGCTCGGCAGCGGCCGGAGTTTCACCAGCTGACGCCGTTGCATCCGCAGGAGCGGTTGCGCCTGGAGACCGAGCCGCATCAGCTGATCGGGCGGGTCATCGACCTGGTGATGCCGATCGGCAAAGGCCAGCGGGCGTTGATCGTCTCCCCGCCCAAGGCGGGTAAGACGACGGTGCTGCAGGCGGTGGCCAACGCGATCGCGGCCAACAACCCCGAATGCCACCTGATGATGGTGCTGGTCGACGAGCGGCCCGAAGAGGTCACCGACATGCAGCGCAACGTCAAGGGGGAGGTCATCGCGGCCACCTTCGACCGGCCCCCGACCGAGCACACGCTGCTGGCCGAGCTGGCCATCGAGCGGGCCAAGCGGCTGGTCGAGCACGGCCAGGACGTGGTCGTGCTGCTGGACTCGATCACCCGGCTGGGCCGGGCCTACAACCTGACCACCACCGGCTCGGGCCGCACCCTGTCCGGGGGTATCGACACCACCGCGCTCTACCCGCCCAAGCGGCTGCTCGGCGCCGCCCGCAACATCGAAAACGGCGGCTCCCTGACCATCATCGCCACCGCCCTGGTCGAGACCGGCTCCCAAATGGACAGCGTCATCTTCGAGGAGTTCAAAGGCACCGGCAACGCCGAGCTCAAACTCGACCGCAGGATCGCCGACAAGCGCGTCTTCCCCGCCATCGACATCGAAGCCTCCGGCACCCGGCACGAGCACGGACTGCTCACCCCGGCCGAACAAGCCGTCATCACCAAACTCCGCCGCGCCCTGCACCCCCTCGGCGCCCCCAACGCCATCGAACAACTCCTCGACCACCTCCGCCGCACCCCCACCAACAACGAATTCCTCACCACCCTCACCCGCACCGCCGCCGAAGGCCGCAACCGCTGACCGCGCCCGGCGGTATTCCATCGGGGCCGGGCCGGTCGAAGACTAGCGGCGGCGGCCGCCCGGTCGGCCGCCCAGGGCCGGGATCCGGCGTCGCAGCGGGCGAGTCCGGTCGATGACGCGGCGCAGCGGCGACTCGGTCGGCGGGGATTGCCGGCCGGGCTGCGGTGGTGCGGGTTGCAGCGTCGTCCGCAGGCGTTCCAACAGGGACAGCAACTCACCGCGCAGCGGCCAGGCCGGGGTGTGGGGCGAGGTGTCCGTACGCAGGCTCTCGGCCACCTCCGCCTGCCGTTCGCCCGCGCCGGCCAGGTGACGGTCCGCCTCTGCCTTCAACGCTTCCCGGTCGACCGACTTGGACAGGGCCAGGCGCCCGTAGGCCCGCAGCACCCCGGCGAGTTCCCGCAGTTCCCGGGCGATCCGCTCGGACGCGCGGGGGTCGTGGATCGGGCTCGCCTCGTCGGGCAGGGAAGCGCTGTCGTTGAGGGAGCGGGCGATCGCCCGGATGTTCAGCGTGGCGTGCTCCAGGCGTTCCAGCCGGGCCCGCAGGTACACCCGCGGATCGGCGACCAGCGGGCGGCGCGGGTTCAGCTTGACGCTCTCCTCGGCCTGGCTGAGCGCCCCCTCCACCCGTTCCGCCTCGTCGGTGAGTGATCGAGCCCGCGACACCCAGGACGCGGCGCGCTGCGGCCCCCGTCCGCCCTCGAGATCCTCCGCCATCTGATCCAGCAGGTCGGCGAGCCGGCGGCTCAGGTCATCGACCGCCTCCTCGGCCGGCTGCACGCGCAGCGGCGCGACCAGTAGGTTGGACGCCAGCCCGGCGGCGGCGCCGATGAGCGTGGCGACGATGCGGCCCTCGACGGCGGTTTCGGTGGGCAGCGAGAGGATCAGCATGGCGCTGATCGGTACCTCGAGCACGCTGTCGCCGAGGCGCAGCGCGTAGCCGACGGCGAGGGCGGCGGCGATCGCGATGCCCAGGCTCCACCAGGTAAAGCCGAGCGCGCCGGACAGGCCCAGCGCCACCAGCACGCCGATGATCACGCTGGCGATGCGCTGCAGCGCCGTGCGCAGGGTCTGGTAGAGCGTCACCTGGACGACGATCAGCGCGGTCAGCGGGGCGAGGATCCCGTCGCCCGTCACCCGACGCGCCACGATGAAGGCGATCACCGCCGTCACGGTGAGGCGGACGATCGTGAGGATCGTGGGTTGGGCGCGGCGGCGGGCCAGCTCCAGCGACTCCTGGGGCGGGCGCCGCAGCGCGCGAGTCACCGCGTCCGCGACCGCTCGGCCCCGGCGGCGCACGAGACTCGGGATGTCGGCCATCGACGTCTGACGCTATCGGACCGTGGGGGCGCTGGGGCGCGATCGTGCCAGGACCGTTCGGACGGGGACCGTTGGGACCGGGGCCGGGACCGTTCGGGCCGGGACCGTTCGGGCCGGGACCGTTCGGGCCGGGACCGTTCGGGCCGCGGCCGAAATAGTCGTCGCCGGCCCGCCCATGGCCTCAAACCACGGCGCGCCGGCGACGTAGGTTCCGGTCTCGGCTACCAGCTCATTCCTGCAGGAAGGCCAGCAGCTCGCGGTTGACCTCATCCGCGTGCGTCCAGGCGATGTTGTGCGGGCCGCCCTCGACCGGCACCAGACGCACGTCCTTCATGAGCGGAGGCAGGCGCTTGGCCGTCGACGCGAACGGCAGGATCCGGTCCTCGGTGCCGTGCATGACGAGCACCGGCACGTCGACCGCGGCCACGTCGTCCCGGAAGTCGGTCAGCCACGTGTCGACGCAGGCGTACGTCGCGTACGCCGAGGCCTGCGCTGCCACGTGGAACCAGGCGTGCCACACCTCGTCGCTGGCCCGGGTGCCGCGCAGTTTGTCGACGTTGACGAAGTCATCGAGGAATTGCTTGAGGTAGACGTACCGGTCCTGTTCGATGGTGGCCTTGTTCTTCTCGAAGACCGACCCGTCGACCCCCTCCGGGTTGTCGTCGGTCTTGAGCAGGAACGGCGGAAGCGCGCCGAGCAGGACGGCCTTGCGCACCCGGTCCGAGCCGTACCGGCCCAGGTAACGGGTCACCTCGCCGGTTCCCATGGAGAATCCGACCAGGACGACGTCGCGCAGGTCCAGCGTGTCGAGCAGGACCTTGAGGTCGGCGGCGAAGGTGTCGTAGTCGTAGCCAACCGTGGGTTGGCTCGACCAGCCGAAGCCCCGCCGGTCGTAGGTGATGACCCGATAGCCGGCCTTCAGCAGCGCCCACTGCTGCTTCTCCCAGGAGTGGCCATCGAGCGGGTACCCGTGGATCATCACCACCGGCGGCCCGTCGCCGTGGTCCTCGTAGTAGAGATGAATGTCGTGGCCGTTTTCGGCACCGACCGTCACCGTTGGCATCGGAGTTCCCCCTCACTCCCGCGGTTGAGGTCTCGAGTCACGTTACCGGCGCGGCCGAGTCGAGGTGACGCGTTCTGGATCTTCCGGGGGAGCCGGCTTGGCCCTAGGCTGCCGGTCATGCGCTCGCCCCTCGCACGCGTCACGCTCGGTGTCGCGATCCTCATAGACGTCCTGCGAGTCTTTCTCCCCTCGCTCATCACGATTTTCGGCTCGGCCGGCAGCACCCCGGCCGAGCTCATCGGTGTCTATGCGCTGGTGTGGTTCCTCGCCGCGTTCCTCGCGGTGCCGGTGGCCCGCCTCGTGCGGCCGGGGATCGTCGCCGTCGTCGGGGCGGTGCTGCTCGCCGCCGGCCGGATCGCCCTGCAGGTCACCGACGGCGGGTCGCCCCAGCTCTACATCGCGAGCGTCGCGCTGCTCGGCGGGCTGTGGTGGTTGGTCGGGACCGCCATGGCTGCGCCGCTCGCCCTGCTTCCCGGTGTGGTCTGGGGGCTGGCGGTCGCGACCGGTCTGCACGCCGCACTGGACACAGTGGACCTGATGTGGTGGGACGGCGCCGGGCCGTTGGTCGTCGTGGTGCTCGAGGCGGCCGCGTTCGTCGCCCTGCTGGCCGGTCGGTCCTCCACAGTGGATTCGTCAGCGGCCACAGTGGATTCTCCACCAGCCACGATGGGCTCCGCGCAGACGGAGACAGCGGAATCGGCGAGTCATGCGTCTGCGCCGGCTCCCCGGGCGCTTCTCGCGATCGGGCCGGCGATTCTGCTGTGGAACCTCTACCCCGGCAGCCCGGCGCACGCGCAGGCGGCCGACGGGTGGGCGCCGGCCCCGGCCGCGCTGGCGGTGGTGGTGGCCGGGTTCCTCGCCACCGCTCTCGCCGCGCGACCGCGCTGGACCGGGCACCCGGTCGTCCCCGGGGTCGCGCTCGTCGCCTCGGCGGTCGGGTTCGCCTTCGGAACGGCGACCATCGACGGCGTGCACGGCGTGGCCCCGTGGTGGACGGTCGTGGCTCAACTGGTCGGGGCGCTGGCGCTCGGTGCCTGCCTGGGCTGGGCGGGGACGCTCACCGCGGCCGTCGACCGGCCCTACCGCCGCGGGCTGCTGCTGGCGACCGGGCTGTTGCTGTTCATGATCTTCGCCTTCGCGTACTACGCGGCGTACGACCTGGGCGTGCCGAACGACTACGTGCCGGTCCTGGTCGCGCTGGTCATCGCGGTGCTCGCCGCCGTGGGTGTCCATCGTGGGCAGGCCGTACGGCCGGTGCGGCCCGCGCTGGCGGCTCTGGCCGGGGCGGTCGCGGCCGCCGTCGTCGTGGCGCTCGTGCCGGTGTGGCGTCCGGCCCCCGTCGCGCCCGAGCCGCCGGCGGAGGGCCTGCGGATCGCGGCCTACAACATCCGGATGGGGTTCGGCGTGGCCGGCACGCTGACCCTGCAGGAGCAGGCGGAGGTCCTGCGCGAACTGCGACCCCACGTGATCGCGCTGAGCGAGGTGGACCGGGCGTGGTTCCTCAACGGCGGCCACGACGACCTGCGCCTGATCGCCGAGAGCCTCGGCCTGCGCATGATCTGGGCGCCGGCGGCGGACGAGGTGTGGGGCGACGCGCTGCTCACCAACCTGCCGGTGATCTCGGTGCGCAACCATGTCCTCGTCCGCGGGGGACCGACCGGCGCCCAGGCGCTGGAGGTGCGGCTGCGCTGGGCGGGCCGGGACATCACGGTGATCGCCACCCACCTGCAGCCGCCGTCCGGGTGGGAGCCGCTGGACCAGGTCGAGCAACTGGCCGACATCGTCCGCGCCGCGCCCAAGCCGGTCGTGGTCCTGGGTGACCTCAACCTGGAGCCGGGCGAGCCGGCCTGGGACGTGCTCATGGCGGCTGGCCTGGTCGACGCCTTCGCCGACGCGCGGCCGTTCGTGACGATTCCCTCCATTCGAGACGAGGATGCGCAGATCGACCACATCCTCACCACGCCGGGCTTCCGCTACGCCGACCCGGCCAACCCCGACGTGCCCCACTCCGACCACCGCCCGGTCGCCGTCACCCTGCTGCCCACCACCTGACCGGCCGGGCCGCTCGCCAAGAATGTAGACTGAATCTACGTAGATCCTATCTACGTAAACTGGAGCTACGTAGCCTCAGGCTACACAGAGAGGAGATGCGTGGCGGCGGGCTTTGTCGGTCGGAGAGCGGAGCTGGCCCTGTTGGCGAAGCGGCTGGAGCGGGTCCGGGCCGAGGGGGCCGGGCT
>Ga0065720_1020052_pt1 | contig 17447 bp, 12 predicted proteins | sample Thericmetagenome_FD_59107 | JGI IMG/M metagenome (GOLD analysis project Ga0065720, IMG submission 59107) | Thermophilic microbial communities from the Joint Bioenergy Institute, California, USA of rice/straw/compost enrichment - eDNA_2 v2... | ecosystem: Engineered > Solid waste > Grass >... | reverse complement strand
CAAGTATAAGAAGGCATTTTTCTTCAAATATCACAATTTACAAAGATGATTAAATAGATCAAGGAGATTTTCTGAGCTTGAAGAATAGCTAAAAATCCACAATAAAGAAAAACCAAAAAGTATCATTAAATAGAAATTATCTATTTTTCTCAGAATTAATATTAGTGGGTTGAACAGATACTTTAGAGCAACGAGTCCAATCAAACCTGGTATTAAAGAACACAGAAAACTAGACTAATAATTGAAATGAACCATTATCATCAGAATTTGTACAATCTTCCATGCCATAATAATTATACGTGCTTTGTTGTCCTCATTATTATGTTAAAAGAGAGTTCAGCAGGAGGATCATTTCTTAGAACAGCATTAAGGCAAGATTTCAAAAAAAAAAGTTCAAGTACTTCGTATTATGTCTAATATGATCTGTCGCCCTTATTGAGATATAAAACCGTATTCTATTGACATACAAGTCACAAGAGACAATACTAAAACCTACTATTTGGCATTATTGGTTTAGTACATGTCGGGCATTCCTCCCATACCTCCCTTAGCAGGCTTGTCTTCCTTTATTTCAACGATCATAGCTTCAGTAGTAGTCATCAATGAGGCAACTGAGGCAGCATCAAGAAGGGCAGTTCTGACGACCTTAGTGGGATCAATAATTCCCTTTTCAATCATGTTGACGTATTCACCAGTAGCAGCATTGAATCCCATTTCTTCATTCTTCAATTCAAGGATCTTTCCAACAACGACAGCACCTTCATGTCCAGCATTTTCAGCAATAGTCTTGCATGGAATTCTGATAGCCTTTCTAACAATATCAATACCAACGTCTTGATCAAAGTTGGCACCCTTAACACTGTCCAAAGCCTTTGAGGCATACAAGAGGGCGCAACCACCACCTAGGAGAAATTAGCAAAATTAATAACATCATCATACCAACAACAATACCCTCATCAACAGCAGCTCTAGTGGCGTTAAGGGCATCTTCAATTCTGTCCTTGATTTCACCAACTTCGACTTCAGAAGCACCACCGACCTTGATGATACCAACACCTCCCTTCAACTTGGCAAGTCTTTCTTGGAGCTTTTCCTTGTCGTATTCAGAGGTGGTAAGCTTGATTTGTTCTCTGATTTGTTCACATCTTTCTTCAATAGCTTCCCTAAAGAATATAAGTAAAATAACAATGGATTATACTTGGATCCAGCACCATCCATAATGATAGTATCATCCTTGGAAATGATGACTTGCTTAGCAGTACCGAGCATGCCTAAACGTATTAAATTTCGTTAGGTCTTATAGTTACTTGGCTCAGCCTTTTCATAGGTCAATCCGACTTCTTCAGAAACGACGGTACCTCCGGTGAGGATGGCAATATCGTTCATCATAGCCTTTCTGTTGTCACCGAATGCAGGGGGCTTAACAGCGCAGACCTTAAGTCCTCCTCTGAGCTTGTTGAGGACGAGAGTGGCAAGGGCTTCACTTTCAACATCCTCAACAATCAAGAGGAGGGGTCTGTTTTGTCTGGCAACGTGTTCAAGGATGTGGAGAATAGATTGAATATTGGTAAGCTTCTTGTCACAGAGCAAGATATATGGGTTTTCAAGTTCACATTTTTGGTTCTTGGGGTTGGTGACGAAGTAGGGGGAGATGTAGCCTCTATCGAATCTGAGACCTTCAACGAATTCAATTTCGTGGTGCAAGGTCTTTCCATCTTGGACAGTGATGGTTCCATTCTCACCAACTTTGTGCATCAATTCGGCAATCAAGTTACCGATTTCAGCATCACCATTAGCGGAGATAGTGGCAACACTGGCAATAGCTTCTTTGGTCTTGATTTGCTTGGATCTCTTCTTAAGATCAGCAACAACGGCATCAACGGCCAAATTGATACCTCTTCTAAGATCCATAGGGTTCATACCAGCAGCAACGCTCTTGCAACCTTCTTTGAAGATGGCTCTGGCGAGGACGGTGGCGGTAGTAGTACCATCACCGGCTTCGTCATTGGTCTTTTGAGCGACATTCTTGACTAATGCAGCACCAAGGTTCATATGTCTATCAGCGAATTCGATATTCTTGGCAACGGTAACACCGTCCTTAGTGATCTTGGGAGATCCGAAGGTTTGGTCAATAATGACGTTACGTCCCTTAGGTCCAAGAGTGACTTGAACAGCATCAGCGAGTTTTTCGCAACCTTCAAGCATCTTTTGTCTGCAGGTGGCTCCAAAGACGATGTCCTTAGCAGCGAAGAAGGCAGGAGCATAATAATTCAAGGTCTTGGTTTGGTATTTCAAGACGTTAGGGAAGACTTTTTTGCTGATTGCGAACATAACTACGAAGATTTTTGGATTTTAATTATAAATCTACAGTGCTTTTTTCGCCTGAATTAATAAATAATTAACAAGATGTTCTAGAAACTTCACAAAATACTTAGTAGATACCTTACAGAGTAACAATTAACTTCTTTGTGCTATTTTTATCACCCATAATGGAAATTAGAGAGGAGTGCATTATTGTAAACTTTTCTCTGCATTTTTTTCAATGCTGCTTCTGTTAGCAAAACTCTGAATTTTTTTAGATACTAATAATTACATTATTTTGGATCTCAAATAGAAACTTCCTTAGCTGAACTAAGCAACATGAGTTTCTTTCTACTTAGCAAAATTAATTCATGGAAATGAGGATTATCATACCCAGGTGGTTAGACGCAAAGGAAAGCTACCTAAAATCCTTCTCAGATATTACTCTTTCTCAAGCATCGCTGTTCAACCTACATGTATAAATTTATTGTATAAATAAGTTAGAAATCCAAAAATGGTCGATGCAGTTAATGACTTTGATATCATAATTAAAGAAGGATGGCTAATGAAACAATCCAAATTTTTAAGAGAATGGAGAAAGTAACAGAATTTATCCTTTACCAACGCCTATAGGAGATGGTTTGTCTTGACACCAACTCATTTATACTCTTTTAAAGAAGAAAAGAAATACAAAAATCCCACAGAAGTCATTGTTTTGCGTGACTGCAATTCTGTCAAGGCTGCTGAGGAGGAAATCCACAAAGAGCATGCATTTGTATAGTATTTTGGCTTAAATTACCGACAACATATAGAGAATTGATGCTTTCAATCGCATTTTCTATGTAACAGGAAACTCTGGAGCAGATAAAGAGGCATGGATAAGAGCAATAAGTAATAAATTCAATTTCCAAGATTATATATCCTAGGTAAAACTCTGGGCAAACCTTATCAGCCCAAGAACACAAATGAAGATAGCAAGAACCCCAACTAAACATGTGTTTCAATTAGAGTTATTACTTAGATGTTACATTTTATTCAGTCTTTTCTTTATTCTCTTATTTTGTATATTAGAGCTTCAATAAGATAACTTGAGAATAATAAAGAGGTTTTATGAATTTAGGTAATAAAATTTTATTGCAAAAGAACTCTTCCTCTCCTCTTAAGAAATGAATCTTAACGTAAGGGTCGCTCACTGAGAGAGCATATGCTTTTACTATTGATAAAGTATGCTCTAAGAAATCTGAGATAGCTGAATCTTTGAAATTGCCTTCAATTACAATTGATGAACATGCTCAAAGTACTCTAATGTATCAATCAAGCAATACAAACATCCAAAAATCTGAGCATAAAGACAAAATTGATCAAGAAAAATTTTGAACTTCGAATTGGAGATTCCAGAGCACCAAAAAGGGCAGAGATATAGAATCAGAGAATATTTGTGATCTGCAAATTCTATTATCAAAAATTCTTCTCACAATGCATACTTAACTCTACAAACAGGGAGTTATACGAGGTATAATTATAGTCAGATTGATCCATTTTTAGTTGAACAAATTCACAAAGTAAGAAAGTAGAAGTATCCCGAAAGTCTGTGGCTTTCCACAAGAGTAAGCCAGCAGGTTATTTTTTCCAGCTCCAGAACCAGAACCTATTCGATATGGCGACATTATTTTAAATCCACCATTTTTGCAGGCAATCTACAGTGGTCCTGAATCATATCATTCAAAACTAGTTTTCTCATACGAATCGTAAAAAGAATGAGGAAGTCGAAAAAGTTAAAAATGACTGGATAAATGATCTTTCACCTGACGATTTTGATCCTGCATTAAGAAGTATTAAACTACTAAGACCAGCAAAAGTTAGAAGTGTGAAGGAAATTCAAGAAGTAAGAGGCTTATTATACTATTAACTCTGAGGGACTGAATATTATTTACGGAGAAGGCCCAAGAAGGAGACTCAGGCCTGGGGAAGAGGGCTCGATCATTCAAGCTATAGAAGAAATCATTAATGATTTTTCGGGACACCCAGAATTTATTGCCAAGTAATTATTTCGTATGAATTTTCCGCTTCTTTTTTGAACTAAATAGTAACCATAGAGAGGATCCTTTTTCAAGCGAAACTGGAAGAGTTAAAAAAATATTCTTTTTGGAGAAAGCAGGTGTGATTGGAAGAAACAATTTTTCAGATTTTAGATTGAACTTCATTATAAAATAATGATGACAATTTTTAGATGCTTTGAATTTCTTGATATTTTCCCTATAATAGTCAGAGAAGATATATGCAGATCATTGAAGACATCTAATTGATCTAAATTCTCCAAATGAAATCAGTGAATATCTATTAACAAACTCTCAATGGATCGAAAAGTCCAAACGTGCTCTCATACACAAAGACCTCAAGGTCAGCAAATCTTTCAAAAGGCCAAGTTCCACTGAAAGTTGACTTACTTTACTTCATCAAAACATTAAGTCTATGGAAATCACTTAACAGTCTCTGAGTTTGAGTCTTCTATTTCTATCTTTCCATCTTCCTTCGTCTTGATTTTATCTGGTAGTAAGTATATGAATTCTTATTATGGCATTCTATAATTTTGAATAGATTTAGATTTTATGAAATAAAAATAAAATGTTCATTTGACACTAGTCATACAAGGGAGAGAAATCATAAGTTCATATAGCAGCATTTATGCAGAAGTATCTCTACTTCCTTGATTCACTATCCTTCTAAGTAGAGATCCTGTAAATCCGGAAAAATAACTTAAGATAATCATGATTTTCTCAATATTCATAGAATGACATGGCTTAAAATAATCTCCTTTGTTATAAAGACTCACCTCCTTATTAAATGTTTAATTTTGGTTGTTCTCAAATGAGACTATTATACAGGCATTATAGAAACATCAAAATTAGTTCTCTAATTAGGTGTTTTTCGAGTTATTACGCGACCAAATAAACTAGGATAAGGAACTAGATATTACAATTAAGAAAACATTAATTCCTTTAGAAAGATTTGGTCGAGAATCGAACTCAAGTTTTTAGAACATACACAAACCCATGACATTTAAAAGTTCTCTAGTAATGATGAGGTTCGATATTCAGATACGAATAGATTACTTATCCTTCTCCTCCTCATCATCATCGTCATCTGCTAAAATTAAGATTTATCACTAAAATACATTACCTTCTTCGTGAATGACACCTGAAGGATTATAAGCTGGACTTGTTGGAATATAAACACCAGCTCTATTATAACTTGGAGTGTTTGGAGTGTAACTAGTATTAGGATTCTGTGAGCTTGGAGTATTGCTAGCTGAAGGTGAAGAATAACCAGGACTTCTTGGACTAGACAATAAGTTTATAATTACCAGTAATTACCTGTAGTTAGGTGAGTACTTAGGACTGCTAGAGTAAGCAGGGCTGGAAGGAGAATAGATCTTATTACCTCCTCCTGAACTAAGAGATGGAGATCCAGAAGCACTATAATGAGGACTGGCAGGATTGTAGTGTAAGCTACCAATAGGACTGTAGGTAGGACTGTGTTGAGAAGAGAGAGGACTGGGCCCACCAAACAAGCCACTACCGGGATCCATATACATTGGTGACATACCTCCATAACCAGGTCTTGGGGAAGCAACATTGCTCATAGTCACTCTGGGAGTGTAAGCAGGACTTGTGATGGTGAGTTGTGGAGTAAAGGCTCCAGCATAGCCAGGATCATAAGTTGGGGTCATGCCTGGAGTCATTCCTCCTTGGTAAGGATTAGGAGTATTCATGATCATAGGAGTCATCCATGGTTGCTCAGTGACAATAGGAGCTTCCATTTTAGTTTCCTCCTCATGTTGAATGTATGCATCAGGAAGATATCTAGGTTCAGAAAGCTTCTTCAAGTCTACAACTAAATCAAAGCTTCCTGTACCAATGCTAGCTAATTGACCGAGTAACACATTTTCTGAGACACCGGTCAAAGGATCAGAGATACCATAAGCAGCTGCTTCAAGGATCATATCCAGTGTTTCTTCGAATGAGCACTTTCTCAAAGGACCACAGTCAATTCTGTTGATACCATTTCTATTAATTGGCATGATATATCCTCTTTGGCACATGGCATCACACAAGACGGCAAGATGCCTGTAGTTAATATAGATACCATAGTGACCAATAACCTTTCTAATTTCTTCGAGAAGGACTTTTCTGGCAGCTTCAATACCAAGAACTCTCAAGATTTCATTGATATCATTTGTACTGGTCTTGGTGTGGTCGACATATTCAAACTGGAAGGCAGCAAGCAAATTAGTACCATCAGTTTCGTACCAGTAACTATCAGCCTTGTCTTTGACAAGGGAGTTGTCTTCAGGGTTGACAACTAGACACTTGTCTGCTTTCTGCATTTTTGAATACAGCTTCTTGATCTTAGGAATACCACAAATGGCAATCTTATCCAATGTATCTCTTTCAATTCTCTTGAGCAATTCGACTTCGTAGCTTAGAGGCTCAGTGGTTTCACGAATCATCATGATACGAATGACTGGATGAACTTCTTCAGTAATTGACAACATGAAGTTAGTTGTGAGGACGACAAACTTCATCTTAGACTCAATGCCACGAAGGACTTGCAAAATCTTGTGACGAACTAGATTTTCAATCACGGAAGCATTAGAAACATCCATATCCTTAATAAGTTGAATACGTAAAACCCATGGAGAAATCTTTCCTGGATTTTGGGTGACATCTTCAAGAATTTGAGGATAAAAGAACATAAGTTCTGTCATGATTTGGAAGGATTCGTGCTCCTCAACTATAGTGTTAAGTGGATCAGGATCGAAGAAGATTTGAGATCTGTAAGCAAGATTTCTCAAAGTTGTATGAGCAAAATCGTGGGCAGCTTTGTGGAAATGCTTTTCTTGGTATTTATAGGGGTCCTTGGTGTAGATGACAAGAGAAGGAGTTTTGATATTGGTGGCTTTGTTAATGATTTCCTTAATTCTTGGGACACCCAATGTGACGTTCTTGGAAGAGATACCAGCCATGTGGAATGTGTTAAGAGTCATCTGTGTTGTGGGTTCAGAAATAGATTGGGCAGCAATAGCACCTACCATTTCACCTGGATGACCTTTAGCCCTGTGGAACAAGGTTTCAATTTGTCCAAGCAACCAATTGAAGGCATCTGAACTCAATCTGTGGACCAAGATGACTTTCTTGGATGCGAGAGTGAATCTCAAGTAAATATTCAACAAGAGGGTGGCATTGGCTTGGGCTTCAAGACTGATTTTATCTTTTCCATTGACGATGATAAGCTTAGTCATCAGCTCTTGAACCCTCTCAATAACTTCTCTCACAGTCAGGTTAGAAACATCCTTAGGCTTAATCTTGAATTCGGTTTTTGAGTTTTTAATTAATCTATTTACATCGACTGGCAGCCAAAATTGTTTTCTAAAGTTAGGGAAAATCTTTCTTAACATATCTCTGTCGGCTCTGATCTGGTCGAGCTCTTGTTGATGAAGAAGTTCATCTTGTTCTTCCATCATCACATTGTCTTTATAAGTAATCTCGAAAATCTTTCTGATCTTCTCATCAGAATATTCAACAAGATCCATCTTAACCTCTTCAATATATTCGGCAGCCATACCATCTTCTCCGTACAAGAATTGGATAATGTTACCTCTAGAGTCTCTGACGGTACCATCATATTTGATCATAACATCTTCAATAGCCTTGACAAGCTTTCTTTGAATATAACCTGTTTCTGAGGTTTTGACAGCAGTATCGATAAGACCTTCACGACCTCCCATGGTATGGAAAAAGAATTCTTCAGGGGTCAATCCCTTCAAGTAACATCTTTCGACGAAACCTTTTGATTTTGGGCCATAATCGTATTTGGTGAAGTGAGGAAGTGATCTTTGGTAGAATCCGAAGGGAATTCTTTTACCTTCAATATTCTGCTGACCGACACAAGCCAGAATTTGACACAAGTTTTCTTTCTTACCCTTGGAACCGGCGTTAACCATGTGCAAAATGTTGTTTCTTGGGTTAATCTTACTGAGAAGCTGGTTACCGGCTTCATCTCTTGAGGCATTTAATGCTTGATTGACTTGTTGTTCGAAAGATTCCAAAAGACCTTTACCAGGCTGGAATTCTAGATCTCCTCTTTCAGTCTTAGCAATAAGTTGATTCACTTCATCGATACATTGTTGGAGGGTAACGGCGATTTGATCGAAGGTTTCTTGATCAGCGATAGTATCAGAGATACCGACAGTATAACCGTGGCCTGCAAGCCAGTTGTTAACAATTCTTTGAGTGTCTGATAAGAAGTTTCTGGCTCTTTCAGGACCATACTCGAGCCAAATAGTGTGGACTAGACCTCCTTTTGAGGTACCAACAGTTTTAATATCCAAAATACCCTTTAAGATTTCTCCCTTTTGAATGAAGACTTCAACATCACAAAGACTCTTATCAAAGTCAGAACCAACTCCAGAAGGAGCACCATTTGCTTCTTGTTCAATGTTGATCTTAGGAAGAATTCTAGAGAGAACTTGTTTACCAGTCCAGAGTCTTTGAGGCTTTAAGATAGCGGGTTCAGGGATATTACCATCCCACAATTCAGGGGGAAGATGCATCATGAGATTCATAGTTTCTTCAGCATTCAAAAAGACGTTTCTTTTGGTGAAAAGGCGGATACCTGTTAGAGAATCTTGTTCTATACCCATGACTGGTTGATTGGCTTTGGGTGAGACGATTTGTTTTGGGACATGCATGATTTCCTTAAGTTCGGCCTTGGTTTCGTAAGATTGAGGAACGTGCATGTTCATTTCATCACCATCAAAATCGGCGTTGTAAGGTTTGACGACAGAAAGATTCAGACGGAAGGAACTGTATGGAAGGACTTTGATTCTATGAGCCATCATAGACATTTTATGGAGGGAAGGCTGTCTATTGAAAAGAACGTAATCACCATCCATGATATGTCTTTCGACAATATCACCTATTTCAAGATTGATTTCTCTGGCGATTCTCAAATCAAAAATTTCTCCGGTCTTCTTCTTGACATACTTAGCTCCAGGCCAGGCCCAAGGAGTGGCCTTCTTGACAAGACTGGTCAAGAATTCGTGATTTCTTTGGGTGACAGGCTCAGGGAATGTGAGATTAGCAGCGATACTACGAGGAACACCAAGCTCATCAAGAGAGAGGTTAGGATCAGGTGAGATAACGGTTCTAGCGGAGAAATCGACTCTTTTACCCATAAGGTTACCTCTGATACGACCTTCCTTGCTAGAAATTCTATCTCTAATACTCTTGATGGGTCTTCCATTTTTATGTGCGGATTTTCTGCTAAAATCATTCTTACTGAGAGTAGTAATATAAAACTGAAGGGTAGAGACGTAGCTGTTAATGACATGAGAAGCCTCTCCTTTTTCAAGACATTCCTTGAGCTTCAGGTTGGCCTTCAAGATATATTGATATTGATAGGTCAAGTCATCTTCAGAGACAAGACCACCACCTCTGTCAACAGTAGGTCTTACTTGAGGTGGAGCGACTGGGAAGACTGTGAGAATCATATTCTTTGGCTTATTATATTTGGGATCGAAACCTAAGGTCCTGATATCCTCATCAGACATCTTAGAAAGTATCTTAAGGGCAGCCTCAGCACTAAGTTCTGATTTTGGATCTTGCATACCTTCAGGTCTTTCCTCAAAAATTTGGATGATTGTCATATTTTCTTTATTATCGACAGAATAGGTGGGCTGAACAGCACCACAACCTCCTTCCTTAACCATCTGGTCATCAGAAGGGTCAGCATCTGGATTTTTAGTATTACACTTTTTCACAGTTCTGAGAAGTTTGTAAATCTCGTTCAAACGTTTCTCTGGGTTTTTGATCTTTTTAGCCTTCTCTATTCTAGCTTGCTTATTCTTATCACCTCCAAGCTTGAGCTTCGAGCATCTATAACAAATGCAGGAAAGAATTTTTTTCACAATATCAAGAAAACCGAAATGATAGACAGGTTTAGCAAGAACGATGTGTCCAAAATGGCCAGGACAGTTTACAAGATTACCATGACATGTAGCACATCTTGAACCCTTTTGACGAGGACCCATACGGGGATCTGCAAGCGAGCCATAAATAGGTTCATTTGTATCTCTATCCACAGTGATTGTTTCAGTAATTTCACAGACAGAGAGCGCTTTTAATTCATCTGGGTCCAAGATACTGAGCTGAACTTCCTTGATTTTCCTTTTTTCTTGGGTGGAATATTCCAGCGAGACACCTGATTTAACCATTTTTGTTTAATTTAGAAATATTAAATATCAGAAAAATTTGGATATTAGATTGTGTTTAGCGGGAACCTCGGAAATCTAATCAGTTTATTTAGACCCACAGAGACCAAGTAGAATCCACTACTGATCCTGTCAGTAAGTATACATTTCAAATTCGTCTTTGACAAGAATTGTTTAATTGTTCAAAGCTATTCAAATTTTCAAACAGAAAAACTTTTGAACGAGCATTTCTGTGAAGCAAATAGCAACAGTATGGTGACATAAAGAAAAGTCTAAGTATTTATATCAACAAAAAAAGAAAAATGTTAGGAAGTTGAAAAACTTAATATCATAATTCTGTCCTCTACCTTGGTCTTATAGTCTAATAAGGAAACTTTGTGAGCTATAGAATGATGGAGATTTCATTTGTGAGATTATCTGGATTTTACAAAACTTGTCTTTTGTGTTTCATTGAAATACGAAAATACATTATTTGATACTATTGATTATCATTCAGGATACTTTAAAACTAAAATGTACATATTAAGACCGGAGACCTTATAACAAGGATTGATCGGTGTGGAATATTAGCTTCCACCTTTCTTCCATACTAGGAGTCCTAGTACCTTGCAAGATCTCATTATATTCAGTACAAGCAGTAAGGATTTGATATTCGCGTGGGTCAGTTGGGCAGTTGCTTTCCCAGGCTCCGTTCATTCTGATTCTATATAATTGAGCATCTTTGATGAGATCTCTCTTAACAATTCTTTTAGCATTCTTCCAGGTTTCACTAGAATATATTAGAAGAATATTTTTTTGAAACTTACTGAACATTCTCTCCAGCATTGGTCTTCAAGAATTGCCAAACGTTACCATAGTTAGGTTGTGAATTGATAATTTTCTACCAGATTAGAACTGTTAGAAATAATATTACCTTCTTCAAGTTGGCCAATTCCTTCTTGTCACCAAGCAACAAATACAATCTGATAGCTTCCACAAATGAATCACCATATTGAGGAGTGAAGTAAATAGCAAAGTTCAAGAATTGCTTTGCCTTGTTAATATCAAATCTATCTGAGTGTGGGTTAAGACAAATTCTTGCACCTTCACACCAGACTTCTCCTGATTTAGGAACTTCATTGATAGCAATCAAGAAGATTTTATAGGCATCAGTTCCTGGACTTTGGAATCCAGAGATGTGCTTGAGCTGAATCAAAGAAGCCCATAATCTACCAGCCAAATTATGGTGATAGAGGGATTCTTTTGCCACCTGGTAGGCTTGTTCGAATTTATTGTTTCTTGTAAGCATGTGGATGTATTCTAAGTAGACCTTCCATTCAGCTCTCATATAGTCCTTGGTATCTTCAAAGTATGCGATAGCAGAATTCAAGTCGCCTAGATATTCTGAGATCTTTGAAGATTCAATCAAGAGATGATACTTTTGCTTCTCATTTGCATTCTCAATAAACTTATTGATAATCTTTCTAGCTTTGGTGTGGCATTGATCTTTAAGTTCCATTCTTGCACCCAAAACAAAGCACTTCCACTTCACATTCTCAGGGCAGGATAGGATGGCCTTAGTGATGAAGTTTTTTGAACGATAATAATCATTCTTTCTTTCAGCAACTCCGGCAATTTCGAGATAAATCTTCCAAAGCATATCCTTAGGAAGGCAGTCATTTGCAAGGGAGAGATAGTTGTCAAGAGGAATGTAATCAATTTTCTCGACGATTCTTTCGCAAATTCTCATAAAGTAACCCCACAAGTTACTGAATCTAATATTCTTTGATAGACCTTCATAGGAGATTTTTAAGGCGCCTAGAAGATTTCCCATATTTTCTTCAAACTTAGCATATTCAAGGTACACATTTCCTTGCATTTCGAGATTTTTAAGTAACATTTTAAATACTCTCTGGGCTGATTTTGGATTGCCAAGCTTAGCTTCAAGCAAAGCGCCTTCAAGATATAATTTCCAACTTTTATCAAGACTGCAATTCTTTAATTTAGAAAGAATCCTCCTGGATTCTTCAATTCTTCCAAATTTCTCTTCTACACGAAGGAATTTGATAATGAGATTTTCATTCAATGGATTAAAGTGTATTCCTTGCTTCAAGATTTCTTTAACTTTTGTAAGATTTCCATAGTCTTCTTCCATTTTGGCATATTCGAGCCAAATCTAAATAAATTATTCTTAAACCTAACTAATGCTTACATCAGAATTATATGGTTGCATATGAACAGCAATCTTGTAGAAGGATTTAGCATAGTTATAGTTGCAGTCCTTCTTGAATGCTTCAGCTAAATCTAGGAAAATCTTCCAATGATATCTGGAGGGGACATCAGGAAGTAATCCCAAGTAGAAGTTCAAAAGCTCACTTGAGGAGCACTTTGAGTTGAGATCCTTTCTCTTTCTTTCGATATCATCAAAGTATGACTTGCTTCTAGGAGATAGTTGAGCTTCTTTTTTCAATTTTCTTGAATCAAAAGATTCTTGTCTCATTAGTCCCTTAGTGAAAGGTGAAGCATCTTGCTTTAGTTCAGGAGTTTTGGCTACGAGAGCATTAGAAGATGATTTATCATTATCCGAATTAAACAGATTTCTGAAACTTCCATGATTTGGGACAGGGTTTGGCTGTCTAGGGTTATTGGTGGATCTTGGAGCGTTGTTTTGAGAAAGAGTTTGTAGCAAGTTTCTTGGGACTGGGTATGAAATACCTTTATTTAACTGTTTATGATTTCTGTTTGAATCCTCCTTGGGTGTAGAGAATTCACTTTCACTATTTTCTTTATTGACACTTTCTTCAGGGATTTTCTTGCCACTGCTCATGGGTACAAAGCTGCCCTTGTATCTGGAAAGTTGAGCTTTAGCAAAAAATCCTTTCTCAGTCGTACTGGGGGTCTGAGGGACTTCACGAGTTTGATTCTCTTTAGTGTTGATGTTATTCTCATCAAATTTAAGAAGGGTCTTGCAGGATACAAAGTAGTTTGAGGATTCTTTGTTGAAAATCTTGGGAGTGCTGAACAATGAGTAGCTAGCTTGAGCTTTATAATTAACATCAGTGAAGGCTCCTCTTGGCATCGATTGGGATGCTTGGGAGAAGAAACTTCCTTGCAAATGATATTGAAGTGGGCTTTTGATCTCCATATTCATTGGAAAAATATGAAATTATGTATATTCGCAAAGCGATATGAATTTTATTTGTACTGTTTAACGGATTCAATTTAAAAGGTTTAACAGATATTTGAGATTGTTAAGGATATGAGAAATTTCTTTTCCATATTCAAATCAAATACCATAAAGAAAATGTAAAATGGTCATATGATGATTAAGACTATACAGTACATCAAATTTCACAAGAAGTAAAGAATTTTAGCCAGCCTTCCTTCTAGTCTTATGATCATAGAATACAACTTGGATATACTCATCTGAATTTATGACTGTCCTCGTGGTTGTATCATCAGGCTTTCTATTAGGATCTACATTTATTACTTTTCTGTCTCTCTTATTTCTAAAGAGCAATCCCTGAGCTCCACTGCTAGCATCTACTTTGAAATTTGGAGAGTCATTAGATACACAAAGATTTGTGTCCCAGTTATAGAAACTCAAATCAGTTGGTTTAGGCAAGAGCTTCTTCTTACGCTCGAAGTAAGGTCTAAAATCTTCTGTTTTCAATCTGTGAGCAAGGTCGATATAGCCACTAATCTCATTCTTCTTGTGAATAACTCTGATAAAAATAATAGTCATTAGTCTTCCATTTAAGACTTGCTCTTCTCTTTCAGCAAGAGCTCTCAAAAAGGGATCATTCTTTATCAATTCTGGATTCGAGACTTCTGTATGAGCCAAGGACTTGGTTTTATCTTTATTCTGATTTTTCTTGGCTTCTTCGATAGCCTGCTTTTTCTGCCTGAATTGTTCCCTAGAAAGAATGTCGTTCTTAGCATGATATCCGAGCTCAACTAGTTGGCGAGCCAAATCTCTGTCTTCCAAGTAATACATATCCTCCTCTCTAATGTGAGAGTCCAAATATTTTTCATAGGTGTCAAACTCATCAAGAGAGTTATCCCTATACTCTCCTTCGAACTCGTCAGATGGGTTCATGTTTTTAATAAAGTTACAATTCTCAATTTATTAATTATTGTCTGCTAATCTCGAAATTTTCTACAGAAGAGAAACTTCTATCTAGAAACATGCATTCAATATAAACAAGCTCACTCTGTAGAGTAAGAGGCCCTCAAAATTAAACCTTGATTCTAATTACAAAGAAAGACGGATAAACTTCATTTTAATCGCTCTGCCATCTCAGAGAAACATTTCTCATAACAATTCAGAATCTATGGAATCAGTCGGCATATTTTTAATCTTACTGGATTTTTCAAGTCAAATTTGCATAAATGGATGCACTGCTGTATTGATTCCTAAAGATTATTTCTCGAAATCCTTTTATTTACCTCATAAAAATGAAACAGCTTTTCGAAGTTTTGCTCTGATCGTTGATAAGTCTGCATATGAGCTTTGGCACATTCTTTAGCTTCGCCTAACGAGAATTCTGGTTTTTGATAACAATTTGCTATTTCTTTGATGGTAGCTTTGTATTTAGTGAACAGTAACTCCAGATAATGATTTTGGATAAGATGTTCAGCTTTTTGTAGAAACTTTCCTTCAAGTTCTTTTATGTTTTGGATCTGTTCGTCTCTATCCATTTTAGGATCTCATTGATAAAATAAAAATTATCAGAATACATTCAGAAGTCTTTTCCTTTTTTTCTTTCCATTCACAACAAAAGAGTAGCTCTCCCAAAGGCCTCGTAAAATACAGGGTCATTGGGTGAAAAAATAAAATTTCTCATGTTTTATTTTATAGAAAAGCTCTGAAAAAACTTCTAAAATAGTCCAGAGAGGGTCATTCTCCTACTAAAGAATGAAATCCGGTCAATTTAAGTCAAACGTCTAGATTGGCAAAATGGAGAAAAGTAACTGAAGACTAAAACAGAGTCTTGTTTCGAGTTAATAAAATAAAAGAATAATTTTGAATGACAGACTTTATTCTTCCAACTGATCCTTTAGAGTTCCAGACCACCAGACAATCAACTAAAATCGCTTTCTTACAGAATGAACTGAAGCAGCTGCAGGATTATGTTCAAGATTTGGAACAAGTTGTTAAGATAAATAAAGAAGCTCTAAAAATAGCAACTGGCCAACACCCACAAGGAAATAATAAAAGAAAAAATCTCAGCCCTAATGATACAACCACAAGCACAATAGACGCTTCATCAAATCGCGGTGACAACAAAAATTATCAACTATTGATTGAGCAACTTCAAGAAGAAAATATGAAGTTGATCGAAATTATAGAGAAGGTCAAGAAAGAGAGGAACATTGCCCAGAGCAAAGTACTAGTGTCTAATTTTTTGTTTATGTCCATAGGCTTTAATCAGTGAGCAAATTTGTGAAGAAGCACAAAGACATGAAGTTGAAGCCGTTGCCGAACTGGAAGAAAAGATAAATGAACTAAGAAAACTACTTCAGGATAAAGAATATACTATTCAGGAATTAGAAAAGCTTAAACCCATCCCAGAACAGGAGGGAGTTGTTATTAAATACAGAGAAGTAAAAAGTCTAAATTTATCGTAACTTTGAAGGTATTAAGTCCAACTGAACAAAATCTCAAATTACATAACGAACTGGATGCAGTCAATGCCATGTTGTCAAAGGTCTCCAAGGAATTGAACAAAGCTCAAGCCGAAAAGCAAGAATTAGCAACTATCAATTTTGTAGCTTATACATTTTCTTTGCTAATAATCTTAGACTCTTACAAACGAGCTGGCCAAGATTAAGGCAACCCTTTCCAACCCTGTTAATTTCCCTCAAAAAATGACCTCTCTTTTTAATGCAGACGGAGATATGAATAATTCTGCTGTTTTCAGTATGTTAAACAGAATTTTCTCTAACAGTGAATAGTACCTCCAGTTTTCGGATTAGAAGACGATAATTCTCCTCTACCTTCTCCACTACCTGATAAAGTTGGAGGTGGCATTGGAGCTATCCAAGGACATGGACATACAAAGTCTCCTGTTCCAAAATTAGACTTATCTAAGGCAAAGCAAATCCAGGAAATAAACGCTAAAAAAATATCTCAACAACCCCAGGCTCAAAACGCCGCAGTAGATCCTAAAATTATGCACAAGATTAAGCAGTAAGGAATAGTATTAATTACACTTATTTGATAGACTTGAAGGCGAACTTGAAGTTGCAAGAAAGAGACTATCTTATGAAATGATAAATAATAAATTATTGTCAGATGAAATCGCTAATCTACAAAGACAAAACATGCAATTGTCAGCAGCCAATGAAATCCTTATTAAATCAAATCAGAGATATGAGGAGAAATGGCAAAAGATCTTCTATACTATGGAATTCTATAAAGATTTCTATCACAAGTATATCGATTTAATCACCAACCGAAGAGCTTGGAACAGAAGCGTCTCATCCAATAATTACAATTTCAAAGGCGAAAATATTTTTAAGTTGAAGGAAAAATTAAACATTGATATTGATCACAATCCTGATAAATACATCAAAGACTTAAAGAGAATAGATGAAGAAAATGGCAAGCAAGTCAACGTTAGCATCCTTGAAGCTGATGAGAGAGAAAATGCTGAGCGTGATGTATTGGCCAAAAATTCAGAAAATGTCTATGATTTTACAAGAGAACAATGTAAAATTTACCTCTTGAATTTGGCAAAAGACCTCTATGTCAATTCTAACCTCAACAAATCTTCAGCTGCAAGAAATGTGTTGAAAAGAATTGAATTTGGTCCTACCAATGCAAAACCAAAGGATGTCTTCAAATTGAATAGATCTGTTAGTAACCCCTTGGACTATGTTTCTGAGAGAA
>Ga0065720_1004982_pt1 | contig 17471 bp, 15 predicted proteins | sample Thericmetagenome_FD_59107 | JGI IMG/M metagenome (GOLD analysis project Ga0065720, IMG submission 59107) | Thermophilic microbial communities from the Joint Bioenergy Institute, California, USA of rice/straw/compost enrichment - eDNA_2 v2... | ecosystem: Engineered > Solid waste > Grass >... | reverse complement strand
GCATAGCGCGCAGATGCGGGGGAATCTGGTGCATTTCTGCACCAGATTCATGGCGCCCGTGCGGGAGCGCCTTACAAGCCGTAATGCGCCATCGTGTCGCGCAGCCGCTCGCGGATCAGATTGACAACCTCCGCGGGCCGGACCACTTTCGCATCGGTCCCCAGCTGCAGGAAAAAGGCGGCGGCGAACCCGATCTCGCTCCGGTCCATGATCATGTCCACATACCCGCGGCCGTCGCCCGTCTGCCGGACGTGCGGCTCCAGCCAGGGCTGGCTCATGCACCGGCGCACGCCTTCCCGGGTCAGCTCCGCGCGCAGCCGCACCGGATCGTCAGGCTCGTCGGCGGTCAGATGGTCGAGCCAGCGGTCGAGCCGGATGCCGGGGTCATGCTGCCTCCCCGTGGTCTGCAGCGCGAGAATCCGGTCCAGCCGGAACACCCGGATGTCGTCGCGGCCCAGATCAACCGCGGGCATGTACCAGTAGCCGTCGTAGGCGTACACGCCGATCGGGGCGACCTCCCGGCTCGTGTCGCGGCGCGCGGATTGATACCGGATGGCCAGCACCCGCTTGTCCAGCGCGGCTTCCAGAATCTCCCGCAAGTACGGCGAAGGCGCTCCCCGCTTCTTGTTCCAGAACGACAGCACCGCGTCGAGCCGGTCGATCCGCTGCCGCGCGTCGGGCGGCAGGGAGGCGTGCAGCTTCCGGGACACGGACGCGATGTCGATCTCGAAAGGCAGCGAACGGTAGTACTTCAGCGACTGAAAGGCAAAAAATATGGCGAAAGCCTCGCTCTCGTTCATCAGGACGGGCGGCAGCATCCGGCTGCCCAGGATGCGGTAGCCGCCGCCGCGGCCGGGCTCGGTATAGAGCGGCACGCCCATCCCGCTCAACTCCGCCAGATACCGGTGGGCGGTGCGGACCGAAACCCCGAACTCCTGCGCCACATCCTCGGCGGTAAACCGGCGCTTGGCGTTCACATACAGGATCAGGTCAAACAACATTCTCGCCTTGGTCACGGGCACCCTCCGTTCAAAAAACTGAACAGGATTTGTCATGGTTTTAGTGTATCGTTGCAGTGAGAGGCATGACAAGGGAGGGCGAAATGATGAAAGCGGCGGTCATTGACCGGCTCGGCGGCCCGGAAAATCTGGTCATCCGGGATGTGCCGGTTCCCGCGATCGACGATGACGAGGTGCTGATCCGGGTGTAGGATGCCGGGATCGGAAGCTTGGACATGTTCGAGCGGGGAGGCGGATACGCGGAGATGCCGGGGCTGCGGCGTCTTTTCCGTACATTCCGGGCTCGGAAGGCTCGGGCGTCGACATTATCGGCCGGCTGCGCGAGCGGATCCGCTCCGGCGGGATCAAGGTGCACATCGACCGGGTGTTTGATCTCGAGGAGGGCCGCCAGGCGCATCAGGCGCTCGGTGAGCATTACGTGGGCAAGCTCTGCTTCAAGATTTGGCGCATCGGCCAACCGGGCGCGTTCCGGTTGGCCTTTTGCGACGGGGCCGGTGGTTTTAGTTCAGCCGGTGCACCAGCTCGTACTGGTTGCCGCACGGGTCCCGGAAATAGACCGCGTAGTAAGTCGGGCTGATCGGAAAAAGCTTCGGGCCGTCGTCGATCGTTCCTCCGCATGTTCGCACCAGTTCGGCGATCCGGTCGACTTCCCCGCGGCTCTTCGCCCAAAATCCGACNAGGTTGTCGTTCGGCCGATGGCCGGCGTCCTCCGTGATGGCGAAATAGGGCACATCCGGCAGATCGCCCTCCGCGGCGAACACTTTCCACCGCTCCGAATGGAAGGTGCGGGTGAAGCCGAGCGCGGGCAGCAGCCGCTCGTAGAACGCGCGGACGTGCTCCCACGAATTCACCCGCAGGTCGATATGGCTGTACTTGTTCACGGCGCGTCCTCCGTTGCCCGGCGGATGCGAAGCAGCGCGTCCTCCCAGTGCCGCCGCATCCATTCCCGGATATAGACGTCCTCAAGCATTTCCTGATGGAACGCGACGGTCGACTTGCCGCCGCCGGCGGGCAGGACATACAGCTGCAGCCGGGACGGCTGCTCCCATTCCGGGCGCTTCCAGGTCATGCGCAGCTTGCGGAGCGGCTGGACGACCGTCAGCTGTCCCGTCACGCCTTCCGCGGATGCGAACGCGAACCCTTTCTCCAGCCGGAACGCCGGGACGCTGCCGATCCAGAGCTTGAGCCCTTCCGCGGACAGCAAGAAGCTCCAGATCCGCTCCGGCTCCGCCGCGATCGTCCTGCGCACCCCGATCTGTACGCCCGCGTCCTTCGTGACGCCGACCGGCGTGCGCCCCAGCAGCTGCCCGTAAAATACCGCCAGCCATTCGCCCCACTCCTCCGAAAGCCCCCAGGCTTCGCAAATATGGCGCTTCATCTGTTCGTGGGACCACAACGGATCGATCTCCCGCTCGAGCCGCGCGATCCATTCTTCCCAGGAGGCGCCCGTCGCTTCCCGCACCGCTTGTCTGAAAACGGAACCCGCCACTCCCTTCACCCCTCCTTTAGCCGGTAACAGCCCCATAATACAACGAAAACACTGACAGGGGGTGTCAGTGTTTCGCTTGAATTCAGGAAGCCCCTTCTTCCGTCGCCGCCATGTTTTTCCGCTTCATGTGCTCCAGATGGGACGCGCCCCAATCGTGCAGCGGCTGCAAAATGTGCTCCAGGCTGCGGCCGTATTCGGTCAGGGAATACTCCACCTTCGGCGGCACCACGGGATACACTTTCCGTTCCACGATGTCATGCTCCTCCAGCTCGCGCAGCTGGGCGGTCAGCATCTTCTGCGTGATGTTCGGGATCAGCCGCTTCAACTCGCCGAAGCGCAGCGTTCCGCGGGACATGAGGTGCAGCAGGATGATCGGCTTCCATTTTCCGACGACGATTTCCAGCGAAGCTTCCAGGTTCGTGATACAGGATTCCGGCTTCCGGGCCTTGCAGGATTCCGAATTCCGGGCCATGGGAAACCCTCCATTCGCTCATAGTATCCTTTACGATAGTATAGCACATTTAAGTGCGTACTTCACCATAAAGACGGTTGTGCCTATAATAGCGTTCAGTCGCAAGACGATCAAATCGGAGCGCCGAAGCTCCGCGAAAGGAGAATGCATGATGGATTACGTATGGCTGATCGGCCGGGTTTTGTTGTCGCTCATCTTCATTGCGTCCGGAATCGGACATTTGCGGAATTTGCGCCACACGTCGCAGATCGCGGCGGCCGCGGGCATGCCCGCTCCCGTGCTTATGGGCGCGCTCGCGAGTCTGCTGGCGCTGCTCGGCGGGCTCAGTTTCGCGGCGGGGTACCGGGTGGAGATCGGCGCGATTTTGATCCTGTTGTTTTTGCTGCCGGTTACCTTCACGCTGCACGCGTTCTGGAAATACCCTGACGCGATGGAGCGGGCCAACCATCAGGCGCATTTCATGAAAAACGTCGCGTTGATCGGCGGCGCGTTGGTCGTGTTCTTCCACGGCGCGGGCCCGCTGAGCCTCGGTTGAGCAAAGCGAATGCGGAAAGGACGGGATGGCGGATGGGCCATTTCGAGGAGTTGGTGAAAAGCCGCAGATCGGCGATGAAATTCATGCCGAATGTCGAAATATCGGAACGCGAGCTGGACGACATGTTCAGCCTGGCGAAGTTCGCGCCGTCGGCGTTCAATCTTCAGCATGCGCACTATATCGTCGTCACGGATCCGGAGCTCAAACGGAGGATGTACGAAGCGGCGAACAGGCAATACAAGGTGCTGACCGCTTCCGCCGTCATCCTCGTGCTCGGCAAGACGGACGCATACCGGGACGCCGCCTCCATGTACGAAGGCATGCTGAATCTCGGCATCATGAGCAGGCAGGAGTACGAGGCGGCTGTCCGGGATGTTCAGTCCTTCTACGAATCGGAAGGGAAAACCTTTCAGCGTGAGGAGGCGATCCGCAACGCCAGTCTGTCCGCGATGCTGTTCATGCTGATCGCCAAGGATCGGGGATGGGACACGTGCCCGATGATCGGCTTCGATCCCGAAGCGGCCGCCCGGATATTGGACGTTCCGGACAACTACGTGCCGGCGCTCATGATTGCGATCGGCAAGGAGGATGCGTCATCCCGGAGGCCGCGGGGCTATCGCAAGCCGACGGGGGAATTCGTAAGCTTCAACGGGTTCCGGACCGGTCACGCGGTCCGCATATGAGAGGACGAAGGGCGCCCCGCAGCGGGGCGCCCCGCTTTTGTATGCGAAGTTTCGCGCGTCATCGCCTGCGCTTCATGCCGCGCAGCATGGCTTTCGTCTCCGGATCGACGCGCAGCGATTCGATGATTTTCTGGATCGCCTTGTTGTAGGTGAAGTCGTCCAGCCGGTTGTCCCGCAAATACGCCATCGTCCGTTCGGGATGATGCACATAGCAGACCGAGACGGCCCACGCGACGGCCATCTTGACGTAGTAGCCGTCGTGCCGGATGCGGTCGAACCATTGCAGCACGCGGTCCAGATGCTCGTCGTCGACGAAATAGCTGAGCAGCATGACGACGCCGAAGCGGATCTCGTATTCCCGGTCGGACGCCAGGTACGGCTGAAGAAAATCCCATACCCGCCGCTTGTGGTCCTTCGCGATTTTCAGTCCGTTGCAGAAGCTGTCGCAGACCGCCCAGTTGTCGATCCGCGGCACAAAGTCGGCCGTATGGCGCAGAATCTCTTCGAGATCGGCTTTCGCATAGCCGATGACCATCCCCTGCAGCATCGTCTCTTCGAAATAGCGGCTGTCGGTCTGCCGGAGATAGGCGCGCCAGTCGTCCCTCGCAATGGCCTTCGCCAGCTTGCGCAGCGCCGGCAGCCGGACGCCGATGATCGTGTCCGTGCCGATGTTCGGGATCAGCGACGACATGAATCTCCGGTACGGCTCGTCCGCCAGTTCCGCCAGCTGCTGCCTGATCGCCTGCTGCATACCACATTCCCCCGCATCGCAAAACGATTGTCGTTGTCACGAGTATATCAATCGGAAGGTTCCGCTGCCAGCGAGACGGCCAATGCGCGATGGGAGGTTCATGCCTTGCCCGGAGCCGAGGTGCAAAATCACAAAAATCTGGCAGGTCGAACAGCGGAAATTGACCGGCTGCAACGCGTTCCCCGGACTTCATTTCGAGATGGAACGGCAACAAGGCGGAGGCCTGCCGCCTCCCGATGGCGACAAAAGTTGACGATATGACATAAATGACATATCATTGAGTCGTGCAGCAGTGGAGGAAGCGGACATGGCCAAAAACGGCACAGGAAGAAATCGTCGACAGGAGCAATCGGGAATGAACAGCGACCGTCAACCCCTTTATATGAAAATTCAGGATCACTTCAAGCAGTTGATCCTGAAAGGCGAATTGAAAGAGAACGACAAGATTCCGTCGGAGAAAGAGCTGATGGAGCAGTTCGACGTCAGCCGGATCACCGTCGCGAACGCCCTGATCCAGCTGGCGAAGGAAGGCTGGATCTACCGCATCCCGGGCAGGGGCAGCTTCGTCAGCGCCCATATCGACAAGCGGCTGCTGAGCCAGGCGGCGCGGCAGGAGTACCCGGCCGGNCCGAGGACGCCGTCCGAGGCGGAGCGGAACGGGNCCGTCAAGNTCATCGGCCTGATCATGCCGGTGCTGGTCGACTATTTCGCGCTGCGGCTCATCCACGGCATCAACAAGGTGATCGGGGACAGTCCGTACCGGCTGCAAATCGTGCAGACGTTCAACTCGATCGAGCGGGAGAAGGAAGCGATCGCCGACTTTATCGAGAAGGGCGCGTCGGGGCTGATCATCTTCCCGAGCGACGCCGAGACGTACAATGAGGACATTCTGGCGTTGAAGCTGAACGGCTATCCGTTCGTGCTGGTCGACCGGTATTTCCAGGGCGTGGACACGCATGTCGTGCGCAGCGACGGCTTCGTGGGCGGCAAGCTCGCCGTCGACTACCTGTGGAGCCTCGGGCACCGGGACATCGCGATCTGCTCGGACTCGCCCCTGTCGACCATCACGGTCGAAGACCGCATCAACGGGTACCTCGAGGAACTGAAGAACAAGAAGGCGATGATCAATCCGGCGCTCATCCTGACCGATTTCACCGTCGACTACGACGGAGTGGACACCCGCCATCCGCTGTACCGGTTCGTCAAAAACCGGATGGCCACCGCCTACATCACGCTGAACGGCAGGCTGGGACTGCACATCCACGCGATCTGCCGGCAGATCGGGCTGCGCGTTCCGGAAGACGTGTCGATCCTGACGTTCGACGATCCGTCTCCCGAACTGGAGCAGTTCGGATTTTTCTCGCATATCTCCCAGTCGGAGCACGAGATGGGCGAGAGGGCGGCGCGCATTTTGCTGGAATTGCTCGAATCGCCGCTCCAGCCGGAGCCGAAGTACCACAAGATCGTGCTGGAGCCGGTGCTCGTGAAGCGAAAATCGACAGGACCCGCGTCCTCTTCGCAGGGGCGGGACGCATAACGGCGGGGCTCTCCGCGGAACACGGCGCTTGCGTCATTCGGACGCAAGCGCTATTTTTTTCGTTCGCATGCATCTTGACATAAAAGATATAGTAAAATATATTCAATAATGCAAATATGTCAAAACTTGCGGCGAAGGAGGCACGATGGGATGGGAGATGCGGCTCCGCCGGCCGCCGCGGCTGTGAAAAGGCGGACGAGAAGGAACAGAGACGGCCTCATCGCGTTCGTCATCCTGGCTCCGATGTTTCTGTTCTGGCTCATCGTTTCGGGTTTTCCCACCCTGTTCGGGTTTTTTCTCGGATTTTTTGACTGGGTGGGATTGAACGATACGCCCAATTTCATCGGGTTCGGCAATTTCGTTCACTTCTTTCGGGATCCGGTGTACACGAGCGCGCTCTGGCGATCGATCTGGCTCGGCGGGCTGGTGACGGCCGTCACGCTGATCGCCGGCTTCGGCGCGGCGCTGCTCATGAATCTGCCGCTGTTCGGCAAAGGGTTCTACCGGTCGATCTGGTACATTCCGGCGGTGACGTCCACCGTCGCCACGACCCAGGTGTTCAACATTTTCCTCGACACGAACAACGGCGTCATCAACAACGTGCTGAAGTCGCTCGGCAAGGAGCCGATCGTCTGGCAGTACTCGGCGGCGTGGGGCATCTTCTGGATCGTCGTGTACTCGGTTTGGAAAGGCGTCGGTGGCGCGGCGCTCATCTGGCTGGCGGGGCTGCAGTCGGTCGACCCGGTGCTGTACGAGGCGGCCGCCATCGACGGCGCGGGGCGCTGGGGCAAGCTGCGGTACGTGACGCTGCCGGGTTTGAAACCGATTGCAACCTACATCATGATCACCAGTCTGATCGGCGCGATCCAGATTTACGAGCAAGTGCTGTTCATCACGAACGGCGGTCCGTACGGCCAGACGGAAGTGCTCGTGTTCCGCATTTACCGGGACGGCTTCTGGGATTTCAATCTGGGCATGGCCGGCGCTTCGTCGCTCATCATGGCGGTCATCGTCATCGTGATCGCGGTGCTCTACTACAACTGGTCCACCCGTTCGGACAGGCGGACGACGATCCCGGTCAAACCGGTCAAGGGGGGGCGATGAACGGTGGCCGATACGTTCCGGCTTGCGCTTCGAAAACAGTTCGCGCCGGTCCACCTGCTGGGGCACGCGGTGCTGCTCGGCTTCGGTCTGGTGCTGCTGTATCCGCTTATTTTCATGATTCTGGCGGGGTTCTTCGACAAGAACGAGTTCATGACGACGGTGCTGGGCGTCATCCCGATTCCGCAGGAGCCGACGCTGGTCAACTACCGGGCGCTCATCCTCGGCTCGAAGGACGCCGCGGTCACGACGTACATGGTGAACTCGGTCATCCGGACGGCGTACAACACGTTCTGGGCGCTGCTGACGTCGTTCCTCGCCGGGTACGTGTTCGCCCGCCTGAAATTCAAAGGCCGGGAGCAGCTGTTCCTGATCATGCTCGCGACGCAGATGATTCCGGGCACGCTGGCGATCATCCCGACCTACCTGGAGTTCGCGCGCTTTCCGTTCGCCGGCGGCAACTTCATCTTCACGGGCGGCACCGGCATTCTGAACACGTGGTGGGTGTATCTGATCGGCGGTCCGGCCATCAACATCATGGGCACCTTCCTCGTCAAGCAGTCGCTCGAGAAAGTGCCGATCGAGCTCGACGAAGCGGCGATCGTGGACGGAGCCGGGACGTTCCGCATCATTTTCCAGATTCTGTTCCCGCTCCAGCTGCCGATCATGGCGTTCATCGCCATCACGACCGCGCTCGGCACGTGGAACGACTTCATCACGCCGTTCTTCTACACGAACAGCGACCATCTGCAGACGCTGCCGTCGGCGATCACGCGGTTGTCGTCCGTCGGCGCNAGCCCGGGAGCCGTGATCAACTATCCGCTCATCATCACGCTGAGCCTCGGCATCACGGTGCCCGCCATGCTNATCTTCTTCTTCTTCCAGAAGTACATCGTACAGGGGCTCGCCAACACCGGCATCAAGGGATGACGCGTTAAAAAAAAGTTGCATATATGACATANTAGACATATTGAATATAGTTATTTGTTGTGCTATGGTAAGGCTGCAAAATTCATCAGTAAATGGAGGGTTGAACAATGCGATTCAACAGGGTCATCCTCACCATTCTCGCGCTCCTGCTGGCGCTCGGCCTGGCGGCGTGCTCGTCGGGAGGCGGCGGAAACGCGGGCAACGCGGAGGGCGGTTCGAACCCGACCGGCGCGACGGGCGGCGCCGGCGGCAACAGCCCGTCCGGCGAAGCCGGCAATGACGGCGGCGGTTCGGACGGCGCCGTGACGATCACCGTGCTGAACGAAGGCGCGGTCGGCATCGGCGTCGGCGTCGTGTCGGATCTGCTGGCGGAGAAAAAGAAATCGCTGCTGGAAGACGAGACGCTCACGCCGCGGGTGACGGAGGAGGATTTCAACTATACGCCCGGCGGCACGGTGAACCCGCACTTGTTCGGCTATCTTTATCAACAGATCATCAACGGGAAATTGAAAGAAAAGAACATCGTGCTGAAAACGGAGGACTGGGGCTGGGGCGAGCCGCTCATCCAGAAACAGACGGCGGGATTCCTGGCGAAGAATATCCCCGACATCATCGTCGGCGAGACGCAGATGCCCGGGTTCGCCCAGCAGGGGCTGCTGGAGCCGTTCCCGGACGACATGGCGGACTTCATCCGCGAGAACATCGCGCCGGCGGCCTGGAAGCCGATGGAGTACGACGGCAAGATCTACGGTTTCGCCGCCCAGCCGGGCGTCAGCAGCCTGTTCTGGAACAAGAAGCTGGTGCGCGAAGCCGGGCTTGATCCGGACAAGGCGCCGCAGACGTGGGAGGAGTTCGCCGCTTCCTTGCGCACCGTGACGGAAGCGGGCAAAGGCAAGTTCTACGGCGGCGGCGTCTACGCGGGCCCGAACTTCGGCGGATACTTGCGCTTCGGCACGCTGCTCGTGATCAACGGCGGCGGATTCGCGGACGATCAGGGATTCCCGGTGTTCAACAGCGACGCGAACGTGGAGACGGTCACCTTCCTCCGCGAGCTGAACGGCTACCATCCGCCCGGACTGATGGTGAACACGAACGAAGGCACGTACTTCGACGCGTTCAAGAAAGAGCAGATCGCGTATCTGATCGACGGGCCGTGGCGGGCCGCGGAAAGCGCGACGATCGGCATCGAATACGGCATGGCGACCATTCCGCTGTCGCCGAACGGCCAGCCCGGCAACATCACGATCGGCGCCGCGTTCCATGCCGTGCCGAAGGACGCGAAGAACAAGGAAGCCGCATTCGAATACATCCGGGCGATGTACAGCGAGGAGATCCAGACGCTGATCGCGGATACCGGCGTCCGCTCGCCGGTGCTGAGGTCGGTGGCCGAAAGCGAGGATTACAAGGCGAAGCATCCGGAAATGTACCAGCACTACCTCGCCATGGCGGGCAACGTGCAGGGGCTGCCGACGTTCGCGAAAGAAAACTCGAAGGTATGGCAAATCTTCGGCGACGCGGTCGCGAAGGCCATCATGACGAAGGGCGACGTCAGGAAAATTCTGGATGACGCCCAGAAGAGCGCGGAAGCCGCGGTCAAATGAGCCGCCCGGAAAATCGCGAAGGACAGGAGTTTGGGGAGCATGCCGTACGAACCGATTCCGCTCATGCTGAGCAAAGCGAAGCGGACGATGTCCCATTTGCAGAAATCCATCTACGAACCCGTATCGGCGCTGACGGTGACGGCCTGGGTGACGAAGGAGCCGGTGCCGTACGAGAATCGGGAAAGCGGCAGGCGGATCCGATTGCGGCCGGGAGACCGGTGGGGAGAGCTGTGGGACTGCGCGTGGTTTCATTTTGAAGGGGTCGTGCCCGATGAGGCGAAAGGCCGCAAGGTNGTGCTGCTCATCGACGTGAACGGCGAGCTGTGCCTGGTCGACCGCGAAGGCACGCCCTTTCAGGGGCTGACCAACGTCGCCTCCGAGTTCGACTATACCCTCGGCCGTCCCGGCAAGCGGGTCGTCGACGTCAGTCCGGCGGCCCGGGGCGGCGAAGTGATCGATCTGTGGGGCGATGCCGGNTGCAACGACCTGTTCGGCCGCTACCACGGCGGAACGCTGAAGGAAGCCGTCATCGCGGTGTGCCGCGATGAAATCCGCAGCGCCTATTACGACTTCGAAGTGCTGATCGATCTGGCCGAGCAGCTGCCGGACGAGAGCGCGCGGAAGGCGCAGATCTGCCAGAGTCTGTACGAGGCGTCGAACCTGCTCGCCGTGATCGACGAGGAGCGGGCGCGCGGGGCGCGCGCCCTGCTGGCCGCCGAGCTGGCCGGCCGCGGCGGCGATCCGACGCTCACCGTGAGCGCGATCGGACACGCGCACATCGACCTCGCCTGGCTGTGGCCGATCCGCGAGACGATTCGCAAGGGCGCGCGGACGTTCGCCACGGCGCTTCGCAACATGGAGAAGTATCCGGACTACATGTTCGGCGCCAGCCAGCCGCAGCTGTACCAGTGGATCAAGGAGCGCCATCCGAAGCTGTACGAACAGGTGAAGCAACGCGTCAAGGAAGGCCGCTGGGAAGTCCAGGGCGCGATGTGGGTGGAACCGGACACCAACCTGTCCGGCGGCGAGGCGCTCGTCCGGCAGATCCTGTACGGCAAGCGGTTCTTCAAGGACGAGTTCGGCGTGGATGTCCATGTGCTCTGGCTGCCGGACGCGTTCGGGTACACGGCCAGCCTGCCCCAGCTCATGAAGAAGTCCGGGGTCCGCTATCTGGTCACCCAGAAGCTGTCCTGGAACGTGTACAACACGCATCCGCACCACAGCTTCCACTGGGAGGGGCTCGACGGCAGCCGGGTGCTCGTCCATCTGCCGCCGGAAGACACGTACAACAGCCCGGCCGCGCCGCGTTCGCTGGCCAAGATCGAGCGGAACTACGCGGACAAGAACGTGTCGAAGCACGCGCTCATGCTGTTCGGCATCGGCGACGGCGGCGGCGGTCCCGGCGAGGAGCATCTGGAGCGGCTCGCCCGGGAGCGGAATCTGTCCGGCCTGCCGCCGGTCGTCCAGGAGCCGTCGACCGCGTTCTTCCGGAAGCTGGAAGCCGAGGCGGCCCGCTTCCCGTCATTCCGCGGCGAGCTGTATCTGGAGAAGCACCAGGGCACGCTGACGACGCAGGGCCGGAACAAGCGGTACAACCGGAAGATGGAGAAGGCGCTGCGCGAGCTGGAGTTCGCCGCATCGCAGCTGTGGGCGCTCGGAGGCGCGGCGTATCCCCGCGAAGAGCTGGAAGCGATCTGGAAAGAAGTGCTGCTCTACCAGTTCCACGACATTCTGCCTGGCTCGTCGATCACGCGGGTGTACGACGAGTCGCTCGAGCGGTACGAGCGGCTGCACGCGAAGGTCAGCGGCATGATCCGGGAGGCGTACGGGCGGCTGGCCGCCCTGACGGGCCTTGCGGGCGGGCCGGTGCTGTTCAACTCNCTGCCCTGGGACCGGCGGGAATGGGTGNGGTGGAACGGCGAGTGGCATTATGTCCNNGTGCCGGCCATGGGCGGCCGGACGCTGAAGGACGCGGCNCAGCCGCGGGAGGCCGCCGGACTGGCGGCGGCGGACGGCGNGCTCGAGAACGACCTGCTGTCCGTCCGGTTCGCCGAAGACGGCGCCATCGTCTCGGCGGCGGACAAGCGGACCGGCCGGGAGGCGATCAAGCCCGGGGAAAAGGCGAACATCTTCACCGTCTACCACGACGACGGCGACGCGTGGGACTTCCCGCGCGACTACCGCGAGCATCCGGCCGGCACGATGAAGCTCCGGAGCGTTTCCACCCAGATCGACGGTCCGAAGGCAATCGTGCGGCAGGAGTACGCGTACGGCGACTCCCGGCTCGTCCAGCGCATCGTGCTGACGGCCGGCTCGCCCCTGCTGGTGTTCGAGACGGAGGTCGATTGGAAGGAATCGGGCAAGATGCTGCGGGTGTCGTTCCCGACGAACGTCCGCGCCGACCATGCGAGCTGCGAGATCCAGTTCGGCTATCTGAAACGCCCGACGACCCGCAATACGATGCTGGAATACGCGCGGGATGAAATCTGCGCGCATCACTACATCGACCTGTCTCAGCCGGACTGCGGCGTGGCGCTGCTGAACGACTGCAAGTACGGGCACAGCGCGCTCGGCCACGTGCTGGACCTGAACCTGCTGCGCAGCCCGTCGTATCCCGATCCGGAGGCGGACCGGGCCGTGCACCGGTTCACCTACGCGCTGTACCCGCACGAGGGCGATCTGGTCCGGGCCGGCGTCTGGCGCCTGGGCTACGAGCTGAACGTGCCGCTGACGCTCGTCGAAGCGCCGGCGGCGCCGGACGGCGGCGCGCGCAAGCCGGTGCAGCTCGTCCTCGTCGACCATCCGAACGTGATGGTGGAAGCGGTGAAGAAGGCGGAGGACAGCGGCCATCTCATCGTCCGGCTGTATGAGACGGCCGGAGCCGCCGCAAGCGCGAAGGTCCGGTTCGGCCTGCCGTGCGGGGCGATCGAGGAGACGGATCTGATGGAAAATCCGATCCGCGTTCTGCGGGAGAACGGATCGGAGGCTGAGCTGTCGTTCGCGCCGTTCGAAGTGAAGACGATCCGGGCGGGCATTCGCGGATGATTGGCGGGGTGCGCGGCCGCGGCATGGGGCCGTTCACCCCGTGCATTTTCGGAGGTGGATCATGATCGAGCGGAACCGCGGCGAGGAGCGGACCGGTTTTCAGGAAGGCGCCGCGTACGGGGAAACGTACGATCTGCAGACCGATTTTGTGATGGTGTACGGGTTGGGGGAGTCGATGCCCGAGCGCATCCGCCAGTGGAAGGCGCGGGGTTACCGGGTGCATCTGATGACCGGCGTTTCCTGGGGCGGCTATCAGGATTACCTAAACGGCAAATTCGACGGCCGGGACCATTGGGACGAGGCGCAGACGTACCGTTCCGGCGAGCACATCGTCCACGGCACGTCGGCCGACATTCCGTACATGGTGCCGACGATCGCCTATTCCGATTTTCTGCTTGCGCGCATCCGCCCCGCCGTGGACGCGGGCGTGGACGCCATCCATCTCGAGGAGCCGGAATTTTGGGTCGAAGGCGGGTACTCGGAGGCTTTCAAACGGGAGTGGCGAAATTATTACGGCGAACCGTGGGTCCCGCCCCACGAGTCGGAGGACGCGCAGTACCGCGCCTCGAAGCTGAAGGCGTATCTGTACACGCGCTGNCTGGACCGGCTCTGCTCGGCGCTCAAGGAGTACGCGATGNTCCGGTACAACCGGCCGCTCCGCTTCTACGTGCCGACCCACAGCTTGATCAACTACACGCAGTGGCGCATCGTCAGCCCGGAGTCGAGGCTGCTCGATCTGCCCTCGATCGACGGGTACATCGCGCAGATCTGGACGGGCACGTCCCGGACCGCGAACGTGTACGAAGGCCGGCGGGCGGAGCGGACGTTCGAGACGGCGTTTCTGGAGTACGGCATCATGCAGGAGCTCGTGCGCGGCACGAACCGCCGCATGTGGTTCCTGCACGATCCGATCGAGGACGATCCGAAGCGGACGTGGGCGGACTACCGGGACAATTATTTCAAAACGCTGACCGCCTCCCTGCTGCATCCCGATGTGTCCCGCTATGAAGTGGCGCCGTGGCCGCGGAGGATTTTCGAAGGGAAGTATCCGCGCGAGGACGGCTGCGGCAAGGAAGGCATCCCGGCGGACTATGCGACGGTGCTGCTCACGATCATGCACACGCTCGGCAACATGGACCAGCCGGATGTCGAGCGGTTTGACGGCGGCGCGCCGGTCGGCCTGCTGTACGCCGATTCGGCCATGTTCCAGCGGCTGCGCCCGGGGGCCGACACCTCCGGCTTCATGATGAAGTATGACGGCACGAACGCGGTGGAGCTGACGGACGAATACGCGCTGGAGCTGCTTCATTTTTCGCCGTTCTACGGACTTGCGCTGCCGCTCGTGAAGCACGGGCTGCCGGTCCGGCCGGTGCAGCTCGACAATGCGCGGCGCTTCCCCGGCTATCTGGACGATTACCGCGTGCTGATCCTGAGCTACGAGTTCATGAAACCCGAGCATCCGGATCTGCACCCCGCGATCGCCCAATGGGTCCGGGACGGCGGCGCGCTCGTGTACGTCGGCGACGACAGCGACCCGTACCACCGGGTCCGGGAATGGTGGAACAGCGGGAAGCGTGTCTGGCGCTCGCCGCGCGAGCGTCTGTTCGCCTGCATCGGGCTGGACCCGCACGGGCCGGAAGGGATCGCGCGGGCGGGCCGCGGGCTTGTGCAATTCGTGCGCACGCATCCGGCGCGGTTCGCGGAAAGCGCGGAGGCGGCGGAGAAGCTGCGCGGCGCGGTGCGGGAAGCGATGGCGGCGCTGGGCGATCCGCAGGTCTTCTGGACTCCCGGCAATGCGTTCATGATCCGCCGCGGCCCGTATGTCATCGCGGCGGTGATGGAGGAATCCGTCCATGACGAGCCGCTCAGGATCGGCGGCGCGTTCGTCGATCTGTTCGAGCCCGATCTGCCCGTCGTGCGGGATGTCGTCGTTGTGCCCGGGAAGCAAGCGTTTCTGTACGATCTGTCGTATGAAGCGGCGGCCGCGGATCGGATCATCGCCGCGTCGTCGCGGGTCGAGCGGATCGTTTCGGACGGGCCGACGTTCGCCTTCACGGCGAAGGGGCCGCTGGGAGTGCGGGCGGCGGCGCGCATCCGCTGTCCGCGCAGGCCGTCCCGCATCGCCGCCGATGCCCGCGGGGACGGCGGGGAGCTGCCCTTCGACTGGGACGAGGCGTCGAAGACGGCGCTGATCCGGTACGACAACCGCCCGGCCGGAGTTCGCATCATCATTTACCAATAAATGGAATGGAGGAGCGCTATGGAAACGACGCTTCGCGCGCCCGCCGTGCCGCTTGTGACGGTGGACCCTTATTTCAGCGTCTGGTCGATGGCCGACCGGCTGACCGACGATTTCACCCGGCATTGGACGGGCAAGCGGCATGCGATGACCGGCCTGATCCTGATCGACGGCAAGCCTTGGCGGTTCGCCGGCAAGGTGGAGCCGAACGCCGAGCAATACTACACCGAACCGCAGCCGATGACGCAGAAGCGGGTGCGGGTGACGCCGCTCAGCAGCATCTACGAGTTCGAGGCGGCGGGCGTCCGGCTGCAGGTGCGGTTCACGACGCCGCTCCTGCTCGACGATCTCGACCTGCTGTCGCGGCCGGCGTCCTACGCGGCGTTCACGGTCGGCTCGGCGGACGGGAAGCCGCACCGCGTGCAGCTTTACTACGATGTCAGCGCGGAATGGTGCGTCGATACGAGCGGCCAGCAGGTCGTCTGGCGCGAGGACGAGGCGGACGGACGGCATATTCTGCAGTTCAGCCATCATGAGCAGCAGGTGCTGAACCGCTCGGGCGACGACCACCGGATCGACTGGGGGCAGTTCTATCTGGCGGTGGGCAAGTCGCCGGCTGTCCGGACCTATATCGGCCCGGCCGACATCCGCAAGCGGTTCGTGCGCGGCGAGGAAATCGACGCCGCGGCCTGCCGGATGGAGATGCCGCAGGCGGTGCGCGACCGGCAGCCGGTGCTCGCCTTCACGTGGGATTGCGGCGAGGTCGGCGCGGACGCCGTCTCGAACACGGCGGTGCTGGCCTACGACGACCTTTACGCGATCGAATATTTCGGCGAGAAGCTCAAGGCGTACTGGAAGCGCGGCGGTCTGTCCGCGTTCGGCATGATCGCAGCCGCCTTCGATGAGTACGAAGGCATCCTCGAGCGGTGCGACGCGTTCGACCGGCAGCTGATGGAGGACGCTGTCCGGGCGGGGGGCGAGAAATACGCCGACCTGCTGGCCTTGGCGTACCGGCAGGCGATCGCCGCCCACAAGCTGGTGCTGGACCCGGAAGGGCGCGTCCTGTTCATGTCCAAGGAATGCTTCAGCAACGGATGCATCGCCACGGTGGACGTGAGCTATCCGTCCGTGCCGCTGTTCCTGCTGTACAATCCCGAGCTCGTCAAGGGGATGATGCGGCCGATCTTCAAGTATTCGGCCGGCGACGCGTGGCCGTTCGACTTCGCGCCGCATGACGTCGGCCAATATCCGCTCGCGGGCGGGCAGGTGTACGGGGACAACAAGCTCGAAGCGCAGATGCCGGTCGAGGAATGCGGCAACATGCTCATCATGGCCGCGGCGGTCACGCTGGCGGAGCGGGATGCGTCCTTCGCCGAAGAACATTGGGGGCTTCTGTCGAAGTGGGCGGAATATCTGCTGAAGCACGGCCTGGACCCTGAGCACCAGCTGTGCACGGACGATTTCGCGGGGCATCTCGCGCGCAACGCGAACCTGTCGGTCAAGGCGATCATGGGGCTCGCCGGCTATGCGCTGATGCTGGAGCGGATGGGCCGCGCCGGCGAGGCGGAGCGCTGGCGCATGGCGGCCGGGAACATGGCCGAGCGGTGGAAGGAGATGGCGTCCGAAGGCGACCACACCCGGCTGGCGTTCGGGGCGGACAACACCTGGAGCCTGAAATACAACCTGGTCTGGGATCTGATCTTCGGCACCCGCCTGTTCGGCGACGAGGTGCCGCGGACGGAGACGGCATGGTATCTGGCGCGCAGCAACCGGTACGGCACGCCGCTCGACAACCGGGCGGCGTACACGAAGGCCGACTGGGTGGTGTGGGCCGCGTCCCTGTCGTCCGACAAGGCGGTCTTCGAACGGCTGATCGAGCCGCTGTGGCGCATGCTGAACGAGACGCCCGACCGCGTGCCGTTCACGGACTGGTACGATACGGTGACATCGCGGCAGGTCGGCTTCCAGCACCGCAGCGTCGTCGGCGGCATCTTCATTCAATTGCTGAAGGAGAAGGGGCTCGGGTAACGGCAGGTCCGGACCCGCGATCGGTCCTGCCCATCCCCGCC
>Ga0065720_1020050_pt1 | contig 17496 bp, 13 predicted proteins | sample Thericmetagenome_FD_59107 | JGI IMG/M metagenome (GOLD analysis project Ga0065720, IMG submission 59107) | Thermophilic microbial communities from the Joint Bioenergy Institute, California, USA of rice/straw/compost enrichment - eDNA_2 v2... | ecosystem: Engineered > Solid waste > Grass >... | reverse complement strand
GGGGGGGGGGGAAAACACCAGCGAGTCGCACAGTCTTCATCGATGGGGTACACCTCATGGCGCAGCAGCAGAACCAACTTACCTTGATGATATTCGCGACAAAAGAAACGACATCCGGGAACTTTCGCATATCGACATCGAAGTGACGCAGCTCATTTCGACAGGCTTTTGTCATGATAATCTTACAGCGATCTCTGACGGCGGGCAGACTGCGAAGGTAGCCCGCGGGATCGAGCTGCGGGTCGGGGGGCCTCGGCATGGGGATGCTGGGAATGGGACTCGGCGAGAAAGGAGTCAGCGGGGTACCCGGGCCGCCCATGGTGCTCGTAGTGCCAGCCGAAGTGCGGTTCATGACGCGAGCGCTTGTGTTGATGGGAGCAATGTAGCTCGATGATCCCGAGGTGAGCGACGATTTTGACTGAGAGTTGGGGACAGATGGCTGCGGGTTCTCGCCCGCCCTCGGGCCCCGATCCCTTCTCGAAAACAGACCCATGATTGTGCTATTCGTTCGCTACGCTGTACACAAATGTACGTGGACTGGGACTCAATGCTATCTTTCCAGCGGGGCGGTGGCGGCGGCTGATCGGCCACCGGACGGGCGGTCTGCAGTCGGCCGAGTTACGTGTGGCAGCACGAATAGGAGCTTGAAGCTGGAGCCGACGCTGTGCTCGTGACGCTGTGGGGCACGAACAGGCGGCGAGTTCTGGAAACTGCAAATGCCAATTGGGTGGCCGACGCCTTGAATTCCTAGAATCCTGGGGGGATAGGAACGTCTGGATTTGTCTGATGCAGAAGACAGCGACCGGGGAGCTGTGCGACTGAATGATTGCCGTGGTCGTGCAGTTAAAAGTCGTCGTTGTTGCTGGGGTGTTGCTGGGCTCGTCGTCCTCAGTTTGGATCCCGATGGTCTCCGCTGTCGCAGTGGGAGCGGCGGCGGTCAGCAAGAGGAGTCGAGTCGCAGGAGTGGGAGAATCGAAAAGTCCTGGAGGAAGTGGTGGAAAGGGACTGAGCGACTGAAGAAGAAGGCGGATGGAAGTGGGCAGTCGCTCTGTTTTCTGGTTCCCGCAGCAGCAGTCGATAGTCCGTGGAGGGGAGCAAGGGAGCAGGGGTTTTGTGCGGCAGGGGTTGCCGTCGGAGTCGAGGGACTTGGCAGGGGTGGCAGTTGGGGCGGCTGTTGCTGGCACCAGGTACAATAAAAAACCTTGCGCTAGCAAAAAAAACAAAATACACGGCTCGCTGTGGACACTGCCAGAGCGAAGCATCGTGGATCCTGGTTTTGGTTTGAGACCTTGTCCCTTTCACGTGGATCTCAATGGGGGAACTGCCAAGTGAAGCTCAGGACCCGGAGGGGTAATAAGGTGGGGTTTTCCTCACGGTCTGCACCTTCGCTCCCTTCAAATCGCAGCACGCCAGCGTTCCTGGGACGGGAAATTGAAGGGGAGGTGCATTCGGCGGGAAAGGAACGCTGCGATGTGCGCTAGCGTGCTACGCTGTACCTGCTCTGTAGCCTCGACTTGTGCATCCACGTTGTAGCGTAATCCGCAGGTACTGGAGCTAATCCGCACTACATTACGACGTCGGCCGCGGCGTTGATGGCTTCAAATTTTCAAAATTTTGTTGCCTGCGGACGGCTTCTGTGCCAATGTCGGACGACGCCCGGGGCAACTCAAAAAAATGTACGTTTTCCAGGTTTTTTTGTCGAGTTGGACCCTGCGCCGTACCCACTGCCACCTGGACGTTCGTCGATCTGAGTGGCCCATGGTACAATGTTTGATCCGTGAAGAAAACGAAACTTTTTTCTGGGATCGGATCGAACGAGGGATGGTCTGATCAACGACAACGTCCTAGGGATATGGAGGTCTGGAGCCCACGCGAGAATCTGGAGGCGAATCAGAGCGTTGAGCGGTTTTGCTGTTCCTGTTTTTTTTCCGCCTTGCCTGTTGTAGCGTTTTGCGTTTGTGAGTTTTGACGCTCATGTCAAGTTCAAGTCCATTGTTGTGGTGATCAGTTTTCGCGTCCTGTCCTGTTCCCGACGGCTTGGGCGAGCGTTGCTGTCGTGTAAGATCGCCTTGTTGCCCTGCAACGCCAAGACGAGCTTGATCATTGCCAGTCCATTACCAGTCCGATGCTCCCACGTCTCGCTTTTTCATACTCCAGGTTTCCTTCTTACACGTAGCTGTGCTAACACTCGGCGTACATTAGTGGCGGTACGGAGTTGGTAGTGCATGCAGAAGGCAACGACTAGCGATCGCCAACTCTTTTAGAAAGTAACGTTGTCGAAAGTCTGTGTGATAAGTAGCGACAGGCCCGACCACCAGCGATACCGTCACTGGTCGCGGGTACTGCTAGCAGTGTGTCCAGAAGCCCACAGAAGGCCTTCGCGGATGGACACAGCCAGTGAGTTGAGCGAATCGATGGCATTGCGCACCGATCACCACCTCCACAGAATCCTGAATCCACGCGTGTGGACGGGCTTTGAGTCCCCTGCAGGCCACTCACCGGGAAGCTTTCCTGTTGGGTCGTCAAGAAAATGACGCCGCCCGCTGGGCCACACCGAGTGGATCCCCTTGTCCGAAATTGTGGCTCGTCTGCAAGGTACCGCGCAACCTTAAGCCCGGCCTCACGGCCATGGTGATGAGCTTGCCCAGGGTTTGGCAGCCAAATGCCGCAGTCGCAGTCGTAGTCAGTTAATTGCCTGTCGTCACCTTCGCCGTCACAGCAGCTCAGCAGCCCAACGGCTCAGTGTCAGGGGCTTGCGTGATCTCATCATGGCTGTGTCACAGCGCTCTGTGCAGGTTGACTCTGCTGAACACTCAGGGGACCCCTTTGTCCGTCTGTTCGCAGGAGGTCAAAGTGATTTGAAGCGAGCAGATCGAGGCCTGCCTATCGCACACCATTTTTTTCCCGGCTGTGATTCGGATACAAACTGCAGGTATGTGCACAGCGAAAGTGGTAAAAACCGTCTACCTCCGGATCGACCCGCCCTTCTTGCTGGGGAGCGTCTTCCGGGCTCCAGCAGTTCCAAAGGCGACTCCAACGACTCCAGCGAACGGATCCCGGGTCGGCGAAGCTGGCCGTTGGTTTGATTTGTTTGTGCTTGTGTTGCAAGCGCATTTCCGGAAGTTGGATTGTCGTGCAGAAACATGCCATATCGGGAAGACACGGCCGATTGCCCCGGTCTTGGACGACTTCGATATGCAACCACATGTGGTGTAGCGGGCCCTCGAGCCTGGAACACACACGTGCAAAGACAACGCTAGCGGTGCGAAACAGATGATGGGGATCCCACCGCTGTGGTTTGGCCATGTCGCCGGAAAGCTTCGACGTCTCAACGCTATTTTATTGCCACAGCCTAGGTGCTTTCCAGTGCCTAGCTCCAGCAGGCAACCGAAGCCCCAGGGTGCAATTCATATTTGGCCCAAGCCGGCAAAACGACCTGAGCCGAATTTCGGGGATTGCTCCGGCCCAATAGCCCAGACAAGGCTTGTTGATCCAGAAGCCGAAAAATAAGGCCTCCAGACCCACGGCCAGTGGCCAACCCGGACCTCCCAAGCGATCGGGCTCCAGTGTCGCGTACCAACTGCACTGCCGTAATATAAGCATCTCATATTCCCATATCGCGTCTCCCCCCACATTGCTACGTGTCGCTTCATATGGAATGCAGATTGTAGTCATCTCGCTCGCCTACTGACGGCTCACTAGGCCAAACTCTCTGCTTCAACATCATGGGACTTTGCTAAGCTAATGACATTCCCAACCCAAGGGCCTGGGACCTGTGGCGTTGTGCAGCGCGAGGTCTGGGCGGACACGGAGCGAGCCGTGAGAGGGCAGCGCAGAAAGCCAAGATTGAGCGAACTACCATTTCCAGGTCGCAGTATGCATGCCAAGAGGTGCCGGTCGCAATTCGGGGAGCCGCTAGCGTGCATCGTGGGATTCTCCACTGTTCCAGGCACTGGCCAGCGGGCGGTCTTTCAGCCCCAGAGAAGAACAGAGGCAGACTGGATGAACTGTGGTCTCGCGTCTCACCTTTCCCTTTTCTTTACTCCCCGATTTCGATTTCATAGCGCATTCGGGACAGGGCCTAGGTCGCGCAGGAAAAGCCTTTTACGATTTTGAGAACCTCGATGGCCATCATCTTCGCCCAGATTTCCACACAAAACATCCCACTGGCTCCAAAACAGTTCCACAACCAGCGTGCTGGGATCTTCGGCAATGCACGTCTTGCGAAGAGCTAATCTTCATCTCAGACCTCAGTCCGGCACTTGCTGGAGCGGACTCTAGTTTTGAAAATCGCCATCGACCCTAATGCACTCCGCCCAATTTGTCATGCATCCATCGTCGAGTGTTGTTGCGGGTGAATCATCGCCACGGTTCCTCCTCCCTCACGTGGCTTCCCGCCTTATCCAAGCACCCGGGTCGGTAGCGTGGTGAATGGAGCGTCGCCCATGTGCTTTGGTAGCTGCTGATCTCAATGAGACTAATATCCCAATGTGGTCCGTGGGAGATTTTGACTTGTAAATTCCAGTCAACTGCACTATTAGAAGTATTGAACCCGTTACAAAGTCAATATCGAACACGTCCCCTCTCACCTCACCTCATATTGCTGCGTACGGACGAGGAACCGTAGGTAAACACCGAAGAAGGGGGAGGGGTGAAACTTAATAAAAGCAGGTAGAGCAACGCAAACTGCCCCTCCTGACGACGGATGGAAGTCAACGTTCCCCATCCAACAGGGTAGCCAAGAGATAGCGAAGATCGATCTCATGTTGACAACCAGCATCCCCTGCCCCCAGTTTGCAACATCATCCCATGTTTTCTCCTCACAAACAGGTTGGACCCTGATACCTGGACCCAGTCCAAGCAAGAAATCGCATCGTCCAACGCATCGACTGATCAGATGTTCGGCGCATGAATTGCTGCTTTGGTGGGACGTTGTCTTGTTGATACGAAGTTCCTGTGCTCCCAGAAGGTACTGATAGCGATCGGCAGCTGAGCAGCCTAGATATCTCACATTTCCGAACAAGCATGGCAACACCCGCAGAAAGCTTTTGGTGTTTTTTTCTCTCAGGTTCTACTACCAAAGCAGACAGGTAGGTAGGTAGGTACCTCAACGTTGCCGATGGAGCACTAGTGGGAATATCAAAAACCATGACGTCCTTTCCATCGTACACATTCCTTTTCCTCTGTCTTCCTAACTCTGGCCAGTCCCAAGGCCTATCCCATCGTATCCCTCCCATGAAAAAGGAAGTTACAAGATATGGTACATAAATATCGGCTGCTGGCACTGGAAACAAGGAAACAGGTTATTATGGCAAAAAAAAAGAAAGAAAAGGAAAGGAAAAAGACGGAGAAGTAATAAGACCCAAAGTCTCGTCAACTTTCTCACTCCTACTCCTCTCATCGAGGAATTAAGTACCAGAAAATTAAAGACGCAAAGAAAAGAACCCAGAACATGTCGTAAGACAAACCCCCTTCCATGCCCAAATGCCCACGCTAGCCAGCCATCCTGATCCAGGCAAAAACGAACCACCCACAAAGAGCCGAAAACCCCAATCCCAATATTCTTTTATCTACACCCCAATGCAAAAAAAAAACCGAACCAATGTCTACTCCTTCCCAGAAGAAGCCGCATCCATCAATGCAGCTGCCTCAGAGCCGCGATGATGCTCATCCAGCATCTCCCTAGCTGTCGACGTGGCAGCTGCTTCGTTAGCCACCGCCAGCGCTTGCTGGTCCTGATCATGCTCTTGACAATTATGTTGTTCACTGTTCTCCCTGGTCTTTTTTTCATCTTCATCTTCTTGATTGAAATCCACAAACATGCTGTCGTCGCCATCACCTTCGTTGGCACCCACGCCAATCCCGATCGGGTCATTATCCCGACTCATTGGCGCTACTGCGGGCCGGTCGGCAGCTCGATGATGGTCGCTGTTGCGGTCGCTGGCCCAGACATCGTGGCCAAACAATTCCTCGGCCCGACGACGGCCTTCCTCGGTGCGCGAGAGGATCTCCAATACACGTGCCTTTCCTGCGGGCGTAGACAGGGCAGCGCTGAGTTTTTCGTCAATGTCATCGAAAGCGCCGCGGAGAAGTCGTTCCTCGAGCTCATGCATCAGGTCGCCAGAAGAGACAAGCTGCGGGCCTGCATGGTCATCATGAGGGTTGAACAAGGAGGGGTGGGTCGTAGTGGAGTCGGGACGGAGGAGAGACGAGGAAGAGCCTGGCTCGGGCCGAGCTCCCCCGCCGAGTTGCTGGTTGTGGGACGAAGCTGATGACTCGCCTGATTTATTAGCGGGGCTAGATTGAGATATATGCGAGATACTGGAGCTTCCCGCTTGGGCAGATGGGTTGTGCGTGAAATAAGGATGCTGACCATAGCTGGAGCTTCCCAGCATTGACATCGAACTTGAGCTCCCAGACTGATTAGCCTCGTTCTCAGCATGCATGAGTGCTTTGCGCTTGAGACTGCTTGCTTTGCCCCTCACACTCTCGGGGAGTTCGTCAATGTCAGTCACGCCATATTGGGCAAGCATCTTCTGCAGCTTCGTCGGCCGCGGCTTGCGAGTGCTCTTCGATACCTCCAGAATTGGCGGCGGCTCGGGAGCGACGGGGCTCCACTTGTGCAGCTCTTGCCGGAAGAAGTTGGTTTCGTACGCCAACAAGATCTCAGCACCTTCAATCTTCCGAAGATAGAATCTCTGGGTGTCAACCTCGGATGGTGTCGTCACAAGTGGGTTGCAATACCGAGCAATATGATGGCGGAAGGCGGAGGCGTTTTCGATGATTTTGTTCAAGACTTCCTCTTCCTCAGGCCGGAATGGCAGGGTCGGGATTTCGTCCCGCCAAGCCATAAGATCTTCCAGCTTAGGGCGAGCGGCATCACGGGGAATCTTGACGCGCCAGTCGCAAATTGGGCAGGTGTATTTGTCGTCCTCCTTGACCTTGCCGCGGGCAATCTTGAGACACTTGCCATGATACCATTCATGGCAGAGTTCGCATTCAATCATCATACCTGCCTCTGTCCGACGACAGATGCAGAACACTTCACGGAATTTGTTGTCCTCGAAGCGTCCCTTCTCCCCATCTGGGCTCGGCTCCCTGGATGCAGGCTCCGCTGGAACACGCGGCTTGTCGTGTTCGATGTCGAAGCAGTCAAGGTTTCGGTCGAGGACGTAGTCCATATGGCTCTTGAGGATGTGAAGCGGGGCATTAGTCTTGCCAAAGAGCTTCTTCCCTTTGCGCATCCAATCTTCATGCCTTTTTTGCTCCTTCTCGAGTTCATGGGTACCCGCAGGTTTGGCTTGCAGCTCTTCGATTTTTTTCATCACCTCAACAACTTCAGAGTATCTTGGCCTCTTTCGGTAGTCGGGGTCTTGGCAGCGCTGGTTCAGGTCCATGACCTGGCGATGAGCCTCGCGTTGTTTGTGAAGAATCTGATCCACGCGTTCCATGGTTTCTGGTGACACAGGCCAGTTATTGCTCCGCACCTGATCCGCAAGGGCTTGGAGCTGGGGATAATGGATCGACTCGGCATTGATGATCTCCTGAACCTTCTTGTCCCACATGTAACCAGCATTATATTGCTCGCCATAGAATGCAAGGTGGTCGTTGTATGGGGGAATATTAAGTCGACGACCTTCTTCGATAAGCTCTCTTACCTCCTGGAGGGTCATAAAGGTGCCTCTCCTGCTGCTGGCCTTTTCGTTCCACTGAAGTTGATCAAGGAGATGTGAAAGCTTCTCTACTTCAGGAATGTCGACGTTGAAACTCTGGCCCTCTTCCAGCAGCTTTTCGACGGCAGGGATGGAATGCGATGGGCGGTGTTCAAGGAGCTGCCGAGCCACCTCACGAAAGGTCTTGATAGCTTCAGCACGTTCCCGAAGCTGTCCGATCTCTGTTGTATCAAACCCGAGCAATTCGGCCTCATGAAGAAGACGGTCGATGTTGGCAAGGTTGCGCATCTCCCGCTCTTTTTGATCTTGCACTGCACTGCCAACAGACTTCCGAGCCCCAAATTGCCAAGCCTTCTCGTTTTTGCGGCGGTTTTGCTGCTTGCGTACGGTATAAAATGATGCCTCCTCGACCCAATGGTTGCAGCGTTCAACGAAAGACCTGAGAACAGGCAAGGATGGAAGCTCCCAAGGGATCTTCTCGCCCTCGCTGAGGAGATTGCGCAGTGCCTTCAGCGACGGGGTCGCCTCTTCATCCAAGAGTTTTTCATACTTCTCCTCCCAGGTCTCGGGAACGCGAGCCTTGTCGGACACCTTCTTGGTCATCATTTGGATGGCTTCATTAGATTTGCGGTAGTAGAGTGCGTGTTCCTTGCCAAGGTACCGATCCGACTCTTGTAAATCGCAGCACGGATGGTTGCCAGCGTGGAGGAGACAAAGCACCTTGCCGGTCTTGAGACAGATAAATCTGGAGAGGTAGGTGAAGGCCTTACAGTAAAAGCACCCATACTCCTCCTCTGGAACATCAGCATCATCGACTTTGAATGTCATCGGACATTCATCATTGCCCTCTCCGTTGAAGACACAACGGTGGTGCTGGGCTGGATGTTTCGCATCGAGATGCTTGGCGATAAAATCGTGCTTAGCGATAAAATCCTCCCGTTGATCAAGCTCTCGTTTGTGAATCCTTTCCAGCGCAGGCGCAAGCCACTTAGCGGTTTGGATGCTGAGCCCGCCGCTAGTGATCCCCTCGGCTGCAGTCCACAGGAGCTCGTCGTGAGAGAAGCAAGGCTGGCGCCGGAACAGCTGCAGCCTCTCGACACCTGCCAAGCCATATGGCTCCCAGTCCGCAGGGGCGAAATTGACCGCCTCGTTGAAATTGAATCCGTGGTTAAAGCCGGCATGATAGGCTTGAGGGAAAGTGATCACGAATTGACCAGCTCGTTGGTCAAGAGCATAGACACGGACACCGGCCTTTTTGAGTTGTTCGGGAGTGAGTAGGGTAACGAGCTGGAAGAGAAGGTCTGGCTGCGTCTCGAAGAGCTCGGGGACCGCCTCACGCATGGCCTTTTCGAACTTCTCTGCATCGTCTCCGGGGATTCCATACCACGTCTTGGTGGCGCCAAAATGCTGGTAATTAGCCGAGTAGGAGTAGTGGTCCTCGTTGTGCCAGCAAAAGGTCGAAAAGATCATGCCGACGTAAACCCAGGGAACGGTCATCCCAGAGATATCGGACTTGATATGCCGGAACAGACTGTCAGGGTGCAGCGGGAGCAGGTTCAGGTTCCATGGATCGGTAGAGTAAGGGTTATCTGGGAATTTCTCGATGGTAGGAAATCCAGAGCCGTGGGTAGTGCAGTGGATGTCGGCACCATATTCCACTTCCACAGTCTCCTCCAGATCGGCAACGAGGCGCCAAAATTCCTGCTCAACATCGTCCTCCGTAACCGGACGAGGCTCTCCAGTAATGGGATCGACAAGGGCTTTCTTCTCAAAGTAGCTTTGCTTGAACTCGTTGGCTTTGTCCTGGAATTGCTTCAGTGAGTACAGGCCACCCTCCTCGAAGCCAAACTGACCATCGCCAACCAGGCAGCGGGGGCAGTTCCACTCGGTTTCTGGCTTCACCCGAATCGGAGGGTCGAGACATGTGCCATGATAGCCGTGGTCACAAGATTCGCAAATGAGGATTAGAGAGCCTTCTTCAGCACCCTTGCCGCACTGCTCGCATCGCTCTCCGGGCGCTACTGTTTCATCTCTGGGAACTCGGGGCACCGGTGTGCGGAACAGAGACATGTGGGACCCAGCAACAGTAGGAACGGTGTCTGTAGTTGGGTTGTTAATAAACAGTCAAATGCGCATACAGCTGGGATAAAGGAGAACCTACCCTTCTTGAGTCTCTTGCTCCTCCTACTTCCGTTTTCGCCCTCGTCCTTGTCGCCCGAATCCCTCTTCGACGAATCCTGACTGTCGCAGCTCAGCTGGCGCTTAACACCAGATGTGCCTTGCGACTTCGAAGCTGAAATACTCTTATCTTCGGAAGACGAAGGGCCAGTGGGGCGATTGATGGCCGTGAAACCAGATGTGCTATTCGAAGTAGAAGGGGCATCCGTCATAATGACATCCCGGTCCTTGTCCTTTGCGTTGACATCTGTATCCGGAGCCTGCTTGCCAGACGAGTCGGCACTCGATGAGGACTGCGCGCTAGCTCGCTTAATTGGGGTTGGCACGGGGCTGGGAGTCAAAGGTCCGCCATACTCCAATTCAAGTTGTTGATGGACGCCAGGCTTAGCCATCCGAAGATACTCCTCATACGGACAAAGCCACTTCTGGTAAGAATTTTTCAGAGAGGTTGACAAGGAAGACATGATCTTGCCGCTGTAACCAAGATCGCGACCAATTTCAGCCCACTTTTTGAGTTTACAAACCTTCTCAAAGCCACCACGTGCCTCAACGGCCTTTTTCAGCCGATAGAGGTCGAGGGGCTTCTTGTCAACATAGGGCCAACGTGTGAGATTAGTCCCCTGCTGCTTGTGAAACTTGGCTAAGGCATCGAGGTACGAAAGGTTCGCACGGGTACCTAACACAAGAGCGTCAGTTTCAGTGCTCTTGCAAAATGGTTGGTGTGGACACACGATGGGGAAACTTACTGCCCTCTACAGAGTTCAATTCCTGTTTGCGAGTTCGAAAATGGAATCTCTGTAATTGTCATCGTTAGTGACTGTTACACAACCATGTAACCCACACGATTTAGCTGGCGAGCGGAGCCAGTGCAGAGCTTTCAGATATTCGTGAAGGAAACAATGGCGATCCGGAAGGCGCGACGAGCAAGATAGACATCGCTTGAATCTGCTCACCTCTGTATCGATTGCAAAAGGGGGATTCCATGAGTCTGGGGGGATGATTTTGCAGAGGCCGTATTGACGAGCCTCCGGAGCGATCTTCTTGATATACTCGAAAGGCTCTTTCCACTCCTCCTCAGTCGGTCGGTACGTTGGAGCCTCTTGCAGGCCATGTGGGCGATTCTTCTTTGCTGGGGGTTCGGGGCATGCATTGGGGCCACCACGCCGTTCAACCGTATTAAGGTCAAGCGGAGGGCTTCGAAGCGAGCTAAGGGGAGGCTGTGGTTTGGACGGCTGCGACCCATTTGGGTTGGCTTGCGAATTCTTCTTTGCGCCGCCTGTGAGGGCGGCCGGAGGGGCTAGGTTAGAAGATCCCCTCATGATTGCACAGGTCGTCGAACCCCCTCCCGGCTTGATTTGGTGAGTTGAAAAGCGGAAGGGGTTGCGATATCAGCTGTCGGAATGCGCACTTTCAGGACGCAAAATCTGTGATCAACTTGGAACTGCGAACCGTGATGTGCTTGGGTGAAGTTCGCGTGGAGGGGGATTGGCGATACAAGGGGTATTCAGTCAGAGACCTGCTGGTTGCATGGCAAGACAACTCGGTTTCTGCAGATTAGGAGAGGAGCGAGCCGTTAGCTGTCGGGCTTGAAAAAAAATGATATAGCAGCAGGCTCGGTCTGGGAAAGGGATTCGGGCTCGTGGATGCAACAGACGAGACGAAGGGCAGGTGGTACTCCCAGCAGAGCGTGTCGTGGAAATGACGCGTGCTTTTCAAGGCTAATGAAGCAGGAGAGACGCATACCATAAGACCGAAGTTCGCTCTGCCACGGGCGTAGGGATGATGAGGTTGATGGCTGCACGAAATGAGGCATGCAGATGCTGGCACAGGCGTAGTCAATCGCGCATCGACGAAGACATGGCCATATACCAGATATCAGTCAGACAGGAAGGGAAGTGGTAGAAGTGGAGGAGTGTGTGTAGACAAAATCTGAAGAGACTTGAAGATGGAAGAGAGGGCCGAGAGCACAAGGAAAGAGAATGACAGATGGGCCAGGGTGCGCAGAATACAACAGGGTGTGAGACTGAGTGGATGAACGGTGGACAGTGGGTGGAGGGTCATGGGAGTGCCGGAGACAGCAGGAAGGCGGCATTACGGCAGTGGTCGGGACGACCTGCTGCGGAAGACCTCCAGGCTGGGGAGGCGCAAACCCACGCGCTCGCAGCAGAGACATGGAGCCAAGCGACAGGGCCACCAGCGAGTGGGTCACAACTCCAGGAGCGCGCTTGACGTTTGGACATCGGAATAAAAGTGGGTCCATGCAGTCTGGGCAGCCTGGGGATCATGCATGGTGCACAAGACATCACAACACCATAACCGACTTCCAGCCTTGGGCTGGTTTGTCTACTCTGGACCATGAGTGCCTTATCTGGTCAGGTCATGTGCCTGGACAAACTGCATCGGGATTGTTTTGGAGTCTCCTAGACGCACCGACATCTTGGAACACGTTATCAATGACGATTAAGGCAAAACTCAACCATTACGTCGCGCTTCTCAACTATGTGAGGGAACCGCAACAGGTCCGAGTGCCTGTTTTGAATGGAATTGTTATGGACTCTGTTGATGGCAGCTGGAACATGGTCCGAATTGAGGGTAAGTTTTTCTACCTCTCATCTTCCATCGGACAGCCTCAGAAAATCCTCTAATGCAGGCACGTATGTACACAGGTTCCTCAACCCTTTGTCATCTGCAAGCTTTTGGAACATCTTGTCTACTACCGCCAAATTCCTATATTTTCCAGTGGATCGGCTAGTAAGCTGATTGTTGCATGACGTTTTTTCGCATGTACCCATAAAGAGCCATGAACTTGGGGCTCTATATGAACCAAAATAAGTCATGGTCTTGCCCCATAGAGAAGCGGTGCAGTTGTCATTGAGAGCAGATCTGATATTGGCTGGGGAGATAGCTGGGCAGCCAATCAAACACGACACGACGTTGGAAAAAGTATGGGGAGCCGGGCTTGTGGACCCAGCTGATGAGTGGGGTCCTGGCTGCGCAACCAGAAAAATCAGCTTTTATTGATCCGCAGTTTCCGGGAAGCATGTGCCGTATTTTGTAACTTCACTTGGTTAATATGGAATTGCTTGAGGTCCTCAATATGCCATAACTTATGACATACTTGTCTATGATCAACTACTGGTGTATGGCGATTGTTATGTACTTGCAGATCTGTTGACACATACAAACTGCTGGCAGTTAAACTCAGGACAACGCAAAAAGAACCAGAATATGTGTGTGAGACTGTGGTCCATTGAACTCAACGCCATGCCCTAATGAACGCCGTCACCTGAAACACTGCCAATGCCATTTCACCTCAAAGACATCCATCTTGACGAGAATACAAGACTCTGGCCCATAGCAATCCTCTTTCATTCATCCTCTTCAGAAAACGATTGCTTTGTTTTCTTTCTCCCACCTCCTCTCTGCTTCCGCTTGAGCAGCTTCTCCACCTCTTCCTTTCCCCTAACCCTCAGAGTCAGTTCCTTCATCATGTCACCCCACAGCACCTTGCCATTACACTTGGGACACCGCCCGCGGATTGGAATAATGCAACCGCTGCCAGTCTCGCCCGAGGATTCGATGAGATGTCGGCTCCAACACGTCAGGTGCCCGACCGCGTCGCATCCGGGATTGCTGCACACAGCTTGCAGGGCTCCTCCCTTTGCTTCAGACGCTCCCTCCCCTTTTCCCTTGTCCTTCTTGCCATCTTCCGAAGGGACCAGGTCCTCGTGACAGACGACACATTTGCCCTGACGCTCAAATTCAAAGATTTCTTGACCCTTTGCCACGTAATCTCTAATTGGTTCGTAATCCAAAGGTAATGTATGGATGCCGGGCATCTCCGTCACCGTCTTCAAGACATCAACATCATCTTCCTCGCGAGCCTCTGTGCCTTGCCCAATTTTCGAAACTTTTTCGAGAAGCGACCGATTCCTAAAGCTAGTAGCCACCTCGAAGTCCGGACGAAGCGGCCCGGTTGCGTTCTGGCACGCTTTCAGCCATGCACGATACACCTCGCGATTGAAGATATGCAGGCGCAGTGGCCATCGAACAAAGCTCGGTACTCGTAGCAATAGATGAAGATTTGCCAGCACTGAGGCCAAGCTGCGCGGCGGTCGGCGTGGCTGGCCATTGGATTTACGTTGAGTGGAAATTGAAATGCGGGATTCTGACGGGATGTGTACTGAGACATGAGGGTTCGTGAGAGCCCACCTTTCGCGCATAACATGTCAGTAAAATCTAACTTAATGGGTTGGAGAATGAACATACTCAAACTTAAGCGCAGCTATCGCGCTCGGAAATCCAGATACCAGGCCAATCATTTCCCATGGGCGCAGATTGTATCGCGATGTCTTGGCCGCGCCGCCTCGCACAAGCCCATTGTGTTGGCTCAATCGCCGTGGCGGGTTTGGCGTTGAGCCGATGTATAATGAGGCATGGCGAACTGTAGATCGGAGGATGTATACAGTGTAGAGTGCCGGAATCGGTTTGCATTGAATCACCATGGTGTCTGTCGTTTACATGGCCTGGGTTCTGGAGAAGCGAGAAGCTTGGTCCAGCACGTTGAAAGTCTTCTCGTTTCGAAACGGCAATTATTTTTTCCCCAATACTTGTTTCGAGTTCACCAGAATATGTTATTAATGATGCTAACGCATGTCGTATGCAAGTTTTCTTGTTCTTTCTCATGTTTACTTTGTAAGAGGGTGTGTGCCAGTTTGCTGTCTGAGCGACGAGCAAGATTCCAGGTTATGCTCCGCCGAGTGGAGCCAATATATCTGGGCTTGGCACTGCGCGCCAAGACTCAACGGCTGAAGGCGAGGTTTCAGCTTTGCTCCAGGTTGCTACGAGGATGGATATCGTTATCACATTGAACGCAAAAAGAGGAATAAGTACAAAATGCCAGAAATAGGTAACAGAAACTCGCGCTGGGTATCAGCTTGATCTATCCAGACATCGAATAAATCTTTCAGGAACTACAATACCTAAACCTTATGCCACAGTCAAAGCAATCGGCGGAAGTTATCTACGCCGCGCTTCAGAGTAGTCCTTGCTTCTGAAGATCAAGGTAAACCTTCTCTGGCATGACATTTCCTTCAGCATCCTCCATTTGCACGATTGCCCCATCATCAACTTCCTTCGCTTTTCTGTCTCTCTGAATCTTTTCCCACAGTCTAAGAGCCTCTTCAATAGACGTAATATCGCGAAAGAGATAAGTCTCGGTGATGCCGAGCCTCTTAAGATTTGTGATGTGGTTGGTCTCGTTGAAGTGCTTGTCAAAGGCACGTCGGCCACGGTAGACAAAATTACCGCAGATCTCGCACGGGAACTCTTGACCTAAGCCGTGTAACCGGTAGAGCCAAAACGGGATGGGTTTGCCATCCCAGGCAAGCGGCAACTTGAGCGGGTTGTAGAGCTTTTCCTCGCCTTCTTCCTTCTCATCCTTGTCATCCTTATTTGCCGATCCTGACATCATGTTGTAGAAGTTTTCAAGTTCCTGTTGCCGTTCGCGCTCTGTCATGCCTTGCCTGCGCTCCACGTTCACCCGCGTATCGTCACGCTCAACTTTCATGGCGTTGACCAGCTTTTTGATGCGGAACTCTCTCTCTGCAACAGCGCGCTCTCGTAACCGGTGAGCGGTCTTGGCAAGGAGGCCGTCTGGGGTATCTTCAGGAGTTTCTTCCCGTTTAGCCAGTAGTTCAACTGCCTTGATGTGCTTCCGGCCGTTCAAGTGACCCTTGTAGACATTCTCATTTTTGAACTCCTTTTCACACGCCTCGCACCAGACAGCTTCTGGCGTGCTCAAAGTTCGTGCTGAAGCATTGATCTTGGCTTTGGACTCCTTCTGCCACCCGGGCACTTCATCCTTCTCCCATGCGGTCTCGAACTCCTTCTGCCAACCGTCGAAGACTTTATCGAGATTCTCGAGGGGCCTAGTCCGACGCATAAATGACTCGAGATAATCCATCAGCTCGCCGAGATATCGGAAGTATTGATCCGTCAATTTGTCAGCGCGTTTCACACCGCCCTTGCCCGGCTGGAAATCATCGAAAACTTCGAGGTACTGCATGTACCCATGGCGCTTCACGTTCGGAAGGTTCAGAAAGAGCTCATGGCACGCGTGTAGATCGAAGAATCGGCCAAATGCTTCTTCGCCAGTGAACAGATTGTCCACAATGTATGGGTGTTGTTCGTCATTCTTTCGTGGGCGGTACCACTGCTCTGGGTTCTCGGCTTGCTCGTTTGGATACCGTGCGTGATGGTCCTTGATGCGTGACAATTGGCGGTAGAACTCTTCAAACGGATCCCCTGAACTGATTTGGAGGATCTCTTTTGACCGGAGACCGTTCTTATCCTCGTAAAGGGGCAGCAGATCTGCGGATTGGCGCTGAATCTGATCTAGTAACTGGGCGACTTCGTGATCTCTATTGAGACGGTCACGAATCTATCCAATGATCAGCGTCTGTCTCAAGGAATAATTGCGTACACTCCAATATCCTTGGACTCACATTTTTGGGCTCTTCGAGCATGCGATCAGCAATGCCCTGTTCGAGGCGCTCCAGGTCTTCGTGGATAAATCTTTGATCCTCGACAATCATGATAGAAGATGCTCTGCTTGTCCACTTTAGGGGAAAATGGGGGTATCGATGATATATTGAGGTTCGAGATTGAAGTAACCCAAGAGTTGACAATAAACTTGTAGATGCGCTGGTGTTGTCAGCTGAACGAGCACCAGTCCCACTTCTCCAGAACTGCCGTGTTTCTGACGCAGGAGGACCGGCGTGCAAAACGCGTCCAAAAGTCCTGGGCCGTGCACTCACAGTAGTCCATACAGTACATTATCACTGTGAAGCGACGTCAAAACAAAGTGGGGTCTGTGGGCCCAAAGCTCGTGCTCTGCAACTCTAGGCCCACTCGATTTTTGTCCTCCGATTCGCCTCATCGACTTCACTAGACCACGACGAAGTAGAGTTGCTCATCCCCAGCTTACCCCCTCCTCCAGGCCAACCAAACTACACAAGTTTTTTGCCTTACTAGCATACACACATAATACAAGATGGTCGAAGGAGGCATTGACCGCAAAGCGGATGAGAAGATTCAATTTACGACCTCAAAAGAGGTCACAGTCCATCCGACCTTCGAGTCCATGAACTTGAAGGGTAAGCTCTCTCGATTTCTCATCGTCTTTTTTGCCTGGCTCTTACTTACTTTTTGATTTAGAGAGCCTTCTTCGTGGTATCTACGCCTATGGCTACGAGTCTCCATCCGCCATTCAGTCGCGTGCCATTGTGCAGATTTGCAAGGGCCGTGACACCATCGCCCAGGCCCAGTCTGGTACGGGTAAAACCGCGACTTTCTCGATCGCCATGCTTCAGGTCATCGATACGGCTGTGCGCGAGACCCAGGCACTCGTCCTATCTCCCACTCGCGAACTTGCGACTCAGATTCAAAATGTCGTTATGGCCCTTGGCGACTATATGAATGTGCAGTGCCACGCCTGCATTGGTGGCACCAATGTCGGGGAGGATATTCGGAAACTCGACTACGGCCAACATATTGTGTCTGGCACGCCAGGTCGGGTTGCTGACATGATCCGCCGTCGCCATCTCCGGACACGGCACATCAAGATGCTGGTACTCGACGAAGC
>Ga0065720_1020048_pt1 | contig 17517 bp, 15 predicted proteins | sample Thericmetagenome_FD_59107 | JGI IMG/M metagenome (GOLD analysis project Ga0065720, IMG submission 59107) | Thermophilic microbial communities from the Joint Bioenergy Institute, California, USA of rice/straw/compost enrichment - eDNA_2 v2... | ecosystem: Engineered > Solid waste > Grass >... | reverse complement strand
TTTTTTTTTTTTTTTTTGGTTCTAGGTGACCGCTTTTCATGTCTGTTCAGAAATAATATAGTTTCATTTTTCTTTTTAAATATACAAATTTTATGAATATTGAAGAGTTAGCGTGAGCTCAATAGCCTGCCTTTATTCAGATTATCTTTCTGGGGTTTATGAGAGGAAGGGAATCTTAGGATTTACCCGATGGCTGATCGTCCGTTACTTTCTAATAAGACAAGGTTTATCGGTTTAGCCTAATATTTAAATATTTATTCGTGTCAATATATTTGATTTATAATAAATAAATAAATAAGGAAAGCTCAGAACAATCCCAAAATGGCCGATATCAAGAAACTCCTTGCCGATGAAAACACTGTTAATGAAATTGCTGCCGCTGCCTTCAAGAAGGTTGACACTGACGGAAGCGGAACTATTGATAAGGCTGAACTCAGGGCCTTGATGGATGAAGCCAGCAAGAGCATTGGTACAACCGTCTCTGACCAAGAACTTAACGATATCTACAACGGACTCGATAAGAACAAGGATGGAAAGCTCACCCTTGACGAATTTACTGTCCTCATCAGAGCTGTCCTTGAAGCTCTCGCTGAGTAAACTTTGAATCTATATAACTTCATGAGTTTATTCCTTTTGACTATCTGTAAGTTCTTATATGAACTTCTAAGTTAAACAAAACTAAAATCCCCTCTCACTTAGGTCTCTTCAACTCCTAAAAAAATTTTTTGGGGACTATATTAAACTATCTGTAGTTCTCATCCTGCATATTACCAAATATATGAAACTGATGAGCAGAGACACTAGTCCCTAACTGGAGCTCTTCAATATTCAGACTGCTTTTGTTCCAGGGTGAGTGTGCTTCAAGAATTCCTTGCTTGAAAATTCTTTCCAACTTTGATATAAAACTTAATTATAAGAAGATGCTAGAGGGAGGGTCAGTATAAGTTTTAGAAGATTCCATTCGAAGGAATTAAGTTCCAATAACTCTTAAGTGCTCCACTGCTAGACAGAAAACTAAGCGAGATAGTCTAATAAGGCTCACACTATTGGTCTTCATGATGATTATTCATGAGGGAGATGGATAAAAATATTGGACTATAACAGAAAATTTGAGGCAATATTCGAGGCAATTTAGTATGTAGAAGGACAACTTATATGCGTAAGCATATAGATTGGGCCGATTTTAATACATATATTAATATATATTATGAATCTAGTCACAATGATAAACAAATTTGATAGATAAATATATATAGAGGTGTCATTGAGTGCTGAGTGTCTTCAAAAAGCTGTTTCCTTCCCAACTTACTCAATAAGTCTCAATCCACAATAAGAAAGAATATATTAATGCTGAATCTCTAGCCCTTCCAATTAAAACTTTCTTCAACAAATCTTTATTATCTTTACTTCCTCCTCCAATGTACTTCAACATTACAGTGACAATAGCCATTCCTCCAGCAGGAATAGTCACAGAAGTAGGATAGACAAAGCAATCGAATTTATTATTGGAGCTTTCCTTAGATTTATGGAAGTCGAAATCAAGAGTAATTTGGACATCCCCGAGATTCTTCAAGGGAATCTTACTCTCGAGCTTCTTTCCTTGCTTAATGGCAAGCTTTATAATATTGCTCTTAAGAGGCTTATAGAAAAGCTCTCTAGGACAAAAGACCTTAGGAATGACAACTCCTGAGATCATGCTAATGATTTGCCTTCCTTGGGCTCCTTGAATACTAATGCGGGCTTGGCCTTTTATATCATCATTGATCCTAATACTAGGGACCTTAAGTGCAAGCCTGAAAGAGGCGGAGGAGAAGGGTGCCATGATCAAATAGTGCTTGTCATTGTAGTCATAGGCATTGCTTCTTCTAATTGAGTAGACATATTCATCAGTATCTTGGAGTTCTTCGTTGAGGCAATCAATCAAAATTTCAACAACAAGGTTTTCACCACTCTTGTTGACGATCTCGAGGGCCTCTTCGACAATTTGGCCTGGGAGATTGGTTCCAAAGTTAGCTTCCTTTCTGCTAATGTGAAGTAGATCTTCGATTCTCATGTTTCTAAGTCTAGCTTGAGCTGCTTGCTTAAGCTTGATTTGTCTAGCTTCTTCGTCCTCCTCAACGATTTCCCTTTCTTCGAGGAGCCTATTCCCATTATTTACTGAAATTCTTTGCTCGTTATAGCCGGTGGCTCTCTTCTTTGAGGACTTATAAGATGAACCTTCCTCAGCTGGATCCATGTTTTCTTGGTTGCTCTTATTTGGAGCTACTAAGGAGGAGAATCTTTTACTAGAGGGGTCATTTTGACTCATTAGAATGCCTAATTCAACTAGACGATCTCTTTCCTTAATGAGCTTTTCAAGCAACTTGGCAATATAGGCATCGTTGCTATTTCCTTGAGACTGTTTCTCTCCCTTTGAGGTATTTTCTTGTAATGGGATGTTGCTATCTTGGGCGGAGAGGGTTGAGTCTTCGGATGAAGACCTGGTTTCTTGTTCTTGTTGATTATCTTCTGTCGCAGATGAATCTGTTTCAGTCTCAGCTTGGGATGAGTCTGAGATAGGGGAAAGAGGCTCAGGACACTGGGCATACTTTCCCTCTTCGTTGCGATCAAGGATTGTGGATTCTTGCTTGAGTTCGAGAAGTAAGTTATCCATTTCGATAAACAACTTTTTTCTTAATTTTATAAAGGAAAGTTACTAACGTAAAAATATCTTGATCAAAACGACGCTACTGAATAAATTTTATTAAGAATTCCCCTCTTCAAAATAATGACTTTTCTCTCTTTTCTCTTTCATCCCTCTATTAACCTCCTCATAACTATAGCCTTGTGACTGTGGGTCTCACTTTGGTCCTTCCCATTTGCGAAGAATCGTTGTAGAGTAAATTTATTACACAAATAATATGTATAACTCCTCACCACGGTGCGCTAGTACACGAAAAATAACGAATTTTTCAGTCTCAGTTGAATAAGATATAGACACAGGTGTATCTAATTAGAGGAAACATGAAAATACAAATACAACATAAGAGGTCTAAAATTCAAAAATAAAAAGGCAATTTCGTTAGAGAACGTACAGTCTTTTGTTAGATTTCAAAATCTTATGTTCATTCTTAGTAGGATTCTCCATGAACAGCCTATTTGCTATAATCTTATAGTTAGAGGGATGCAAATTAGCTGTCACACTTAGAGGTGTTTCATACCCTTTTCCTGAGTCATGCTTACCCCTTAAAGATCTATAATATTGGGCTCGTTGTGTCAAGGCCTGCTTGTCCACACCATATATATTCTGACTCTCTGACTCGAACTTATAAATCTGGCTTCTTGTGGCCAGCTTTAGTGATCTAGCAGCTTCACCGGGCATATACTTTATATCTTCTCCACTAGAAAATTAGAAATTTTCACCGAATCTTACAATGATGTCTTCCTGAAGCGAGTCTTATCATAGTTCTTGACCAAGGTTGTGGCATAAGAAGTGTTTCTTTTTAGGGTCTTTGCACTGAAGTTATGGAACAAGGGTCTCCTTGTGACTGGGGAATCTTCGTCCTCAGACTCACTTTTGCTTTTCTCCTTGTCCTCGGGGCTCGTCTCCACACTTCCCTTGGCATTACTTAAGAATCTTGGCTGGATTTTTGATTCCTTGATCGAATCGACCAATCTGTCCACAAAACTAGACTTAGAATCTAAAGTTTAAAACCAAATAGAAAGACTATTACTGGAGCTCTTGTTGGTTGGTCTGCTTGAATATCCTCTGTAGTGCTCCGCAAGACTTTGAGCAGCCTTTGAAAATTTGCCTCTTGAGTCTATACTTCCTTGTTTCTTCTTGCTTCCTTGGGGTAGTTGAATTCCGTCCTTCTTATCTTTATTTTCTCTTTCTTCTATGGCCTTGGCCACCTTATAGGGGAGTTCTCCTTCCTTGAAATTGGCCGAAGAAAAGTTGAATTTCTCAATCATCTCAGGCTCTTTTCTCTCAGGCATGATCATTTCTTTATACTTGTTGCTAGGCTCAAGCCAGGAAGGTCTTCTTTTAATAACAGGTTCGTATTCTTTTTCCTGCATGAGTAGTCTTCTTCTGTCATAGGCATTGGGGTCCTCCAGACCCAAATAAGCATTTAGGAAGTCCATTTCAGTTCCAAAGGAGTTCATCAGGTACTTTAGCTTGATCTTGTCTTTGTCTTCCTTGGTCAGTCTCTCAGTTTCTTCTTTTTCAATGACTCTCATAACAGCAAAAACATCGTCAATATCCTTTAGTTTGTATTTAACCCAATCAAATGGTAAATTCCAGTTGGCATTTCCCAGCTTTACTAGATTCAGGTCTCCCAAGCACGCTCCGTCCATGTTCCAGACTTTGACATGTTTATCAGTAGAACATGTGATGAAGCAAACAGGTTCGTTAACTCTTGAGATGTGATTGATGGCCTGGGCATGGGCTTCCCATCTTTTAAATAGGACTGTATTGAAAGCATGAATAGAGTATATTGGTTTGCGGAGCTTATCAGATTGCATGAGGGCAGTCTCAACAGATTTTGAGACATCGACCCATTCTTTTCTTCTGAGTTGGTAGGAATCTGATCTCTTTTGGGACTTGCAAGGGTTTATGTCTCTTTTCTTCAGAATATGGCTGACATCAATTGCACTCATATAGCCCTTTTGGTCACCAAAATATATGATACATCTGTGTTTCTTCTGGGAAATTTCGAGTTCTGAGGTCTCTTTGTATTTGTTAAAGTCCTCAAGAGACTCGTAAAATTCATTTGTGGGAGGTTTATGAAGAGGGCAGTAAAAGTTCTCATCCAAGAGTCCACTAATCAGGGCCTTTGCTTCATCTCCTATAATGGCCCTTTCCTTTTCGACAACTTCAGCAGTCTGTGTCTTACCAACTCTAAGGTTGCCAAGTCTAACATTGGTGTTTTCCTGTTTAGCTGGCTCAGTTATACTTTTGACATAGTCATGATATTCCTTAGATGTTGGGAAGTTTCCTTCTAATGGCCCTTTTGTGATACCTTCTTGATATGAGGCATCCACGAACATTGCATTAATACCGTATCTCTGTTCTGTACCATCCTCCTTCCACTCAGCGTTTATAATCTTTACAATACAGTTATTAACATTATTTTGATGCATGTAACAAGGTCTCACAGGCCAAAGGCAGATCGTACCATCAGCAGAGGCACTAACAAGTATAGGGAAGGGATCAGCAAACTTCAGGCAGGTAATATCAGCAGTATGTCCAAGACAAATTGACTCAAGCTTTCCTGACTCGAAGTCGAAGATTGAAATCATACCATTAGCTGAGCCACTTGCCAAGAGATTAAGATGGGCAGAATAGTCCATAACAATGATATCAGAGTCCTTGTGAGCTCCACTCATAATACGAAGCAACATGGACTCATCAGGCTCACTTTCGTCGTAGATACGGATAGTGGAGTCCCAGGAGGATGAGATCAGGAGCTTTTCATCTGGGACATAGATGAGCTGAGAAATTTCGTTATTTTCTCTTTTCTTGATGGTCTTGGTTTTATCGAGTTCGAGTTCTTCGTGAGGTTCGTTGACTTTGTGGATGGGCTCTCCATTCTTCATGTTGAAGAGCTTTATGTTTCCTGCGTTGTTGCCTAGATAGAACTTTCTTTGTTTTCCTCCAAAGGCGAAAGAACTAAGATCAGAACTTGACTGCTCCCCTCCAAGATCAGTGAAGACCTTCTTTAATTTGCCGCTTACAATATCGTACACTCTTATATCAATTCTAGAGGATTATTTAAGGGTTTTTTTGAAGGATTTACTTTGTCAAGACTACTAAAGTATGGAAGTAGTTATTGTAGTCAGCATAGATGGGATAAACATCTTCATTGAAATTCTTGACACTCTTAGAGATGGCTGAGTTATCGAAGAAGAACATGCGCTTGCCACCCAAGACAAATTTATCATGCTTGGGGATGATTTCTAGCTCAGTAACATTTATATTTTGGTTCCTAAAAGGTTAATTTTTCGCAGAAAATGTTTACTCTGAAGCGATTAATTGGATAGTAGAAAGAGTTCTAATGTCCCAGATTCTGATATTTCCTTTATCGTCAACTGAGACACAATTAGGAGAAGAAGGGATAAACTTGCAAGCGACAATAGTATTGGAATGGCCTTCAAGTTTTCCGATATATGACTTAGTCTTGCTGACTTCAGGGCACCAAACATTAATATGGGTCTCAAAGCCGTAACTGAGAAGATTTCCTCCATAGTCGAAGGAGTACGTTATTCCTCTAATACCTCTGATTGTAGAATTATCCTTAAGCTCCATCACTAGTGTCTTTATCTTGTCGGACAAGTCCCACAGCTTGATGGTGCCATCTAGAGAACAAGAGGCTACGTACTTGGGAAGACTAATCTCTGTTACTTCGGTAACTTTCTTTTTGTGGGAGCTCAGAACCATTCCATCAAAATGATTATCTTTTCTGTCCATTGCATAGCCAATGACATGAGTATATAGACTATGATCTGATCCTGCTGTTACCCAGATCTTATGGTTAGGCAGATACCAGACTCCAGTTTGCAGGACATCAATCTTTTTATTGATAACTTCTCTTTTTGAGGGATTGTTCTCCCAGACAATGAGCCTTCTATCACTCATTACAGCAGCAATCTATTTCTTAATAAAAGAAGCAAAATCCTACCATATTTAAATGCTCAGAGTAGCAGCAGTCTAAAATAAAGGATTTCTCTTCACAGTTGGGTTCAATGGAATATTTCACGCTGCAGTCAGCAGTATGATACACCTTGAGTTTCCTGGCATTTTGCTCAAGGACTATGAGCAGGTCATTATAGGAACAGTAAGCCATGCGCTTGATCACGTTGGCATGCAGAGTATTATCAACTAGTTTGCTCATAACATATCTCTTTGTCTTTCTAGAATATGCCTTGTCCAGGATTTCATTCTCAGTGAGCTCTCTATCCTTCTCAAAACGAGCTAGGGAATTAGACTGTTATGCGTTATAGGTACCATCAAAGAATTTGGTGTCTTTTTCTCCGATAACTGCATCAATAATATACTGTGTAAACTCGGACCATTCCATGTGCCCGTCACCGTTAATATCTATATCTTGGAACAATTTGATCAGTCCGCTGACTAATCTGAAACGTTCCTCCTCTGGATGAACGATTGCTGACTTCATTAGAAGGACAAAATTCGGGAGTTCTATGCCATTTGGATGTTCGTTGAATTCTTCTTCAAGTGCGGCTAGTTTTTCGTTATCTAGGAGCATCATAAGCCTAGGAGGGAATTAGATGTTGAAAATAAGATATAAAACTTGTCGACGGAGTAAGGATTGACTTCCTTATTCTGCATTTCGGGGTGCTTTCGAAGAAAATCGATTGCCTCATCCAGGGATATGTTGACGTAGGAGGTCTTTTTGTGGTGTTGGGATCTTACTTTGAAAGTGTCCACCATTTCAGTTCAGAGTTGAATAAAATAAATTAAATGGAAAGTTATACATATCTATAACATACAACAACCCACAATATACAACAATTCCTTCCTTAATTATCAGTGTCCCAAATTGCTCTCGAGGGATTTCTATACCTATTAGCACTTTCTATACAAAATGCTTACCAAGAGTTTCAGTATCCTATATGATATCTCAAAATTCTGATCAGGAAGCTCAACAGCCTGGTTGACCTCCCTGTGTATATTATCTAAAGACCTTGAGCTAACTTGAACATCACGAGCCTTCTCTGAATTAAGCTTAGCTAATGCCTTTTGAGATATTCTCTTCATAATCTCATCTGGAACTTTTTTAGGCTCAGGCTTTTCTTCGTAAGCCTTGACAACAACTTGTATAGGACTATCGAATTATTCAAGAATTTCAGATCCACTTTACCTGGCTGGATAGTCATTTCCAATAACAAGAAGAACAGTAACTCTGTATTTGGGATGAGTCAATTCAATTCTGTAAAACTCCTCATCAACAATTTCGTTTTTGTTGTATCTATTCACGTGACAGAAAGTCTTATAGCCCTGGCTATAGGTATCTTTTCTGTAAATCTCTAGATTTGAGATTTGTTTCTTGGTATTAGTTATTTCATGAATTTTCTCAGACAATGTAGGGATCTTCAACAACTGATTTGATATATTATCACTCTCTTTCAGAGAACCAGGGATTTCTAAGAGCTTCAGGTAGTCATCTATGCTGATTTTATTGCAAGCAAGGATTTCAAAGCTGGTTTTAGGGGCTTCTGGGATCTCAAAGATATTCAAGATCTTAGAGGAGACAGTTTTATTTGTTCTGATATAATCCATTTGGTGTTTGAGGATAATCTTGTGCTCGACTCTCCTTCTGACCTTCTTGATAAATTCTGCGACAGTCAAGATCTTTTGTTCTCTTTCCTTAAGGTCAATGTTGAGGCTCTCCTTAGAAAGCTCCTGGATCCAAGGATAGATGGCAAATTTATTATTTACAGCCTTTTCATTCTCATTTTCTATAAGAATTTAGAGCATTTATACAAATAAATTACTTGGATTGGTATAAAGCTTCTTTCCAACATCATCACTGACCAGCCTAGACAATATATCTTCAACTGTGAAGAAGGTCTTGCTCTCTACGGATACCACGATTAGATCATAATCAGGGGCATAAGAAAAGATAACCCTCAAAGGATAGACTCCTGAGAAAATAGTTCTTTCGCCTAGGAGTTCAGAATATCTCTTTATGCTGGGATCATTCTTATCTTTCTGAATAGAAAGGACAAGTTGTAATTTATTAAAACCATATTTAGTGAGAGCTTCGCCTTGGTCCTTGACTTCAATTTCGATGCCTTCGTCCACCTTTGACTCCTTGATATGGACCAACTTTTTATGCAGAACAAACAACGGGTGAGGTAGCTCCTTAGCCAACTATCAGATTATTCAACTATGGGGTTATTCTTACAGAAATTTGTTCATATGTGGTAAAAGCGCCGACTTTGTAGAGGTGTTGGAGGGGCTTGGCAGCCTCGGCAATCTTTTGTACGTGTTGAGGAATCTTAGTTAAGAAGCCCTTGTCATCATCAAACTTTCTGATAAGCTGGGCCTTTTCTTGTTCTTTGTTTTCGAACTCAGTTCTGACTTTCTTTCTATTCTCTAATTCCTCTGAGAATTCCATAACAAGACTTGTATGGCGTTGGCCTATATTTTCATGGGTAAGGGTCTCATCCATTTCCTTGACCTTTTGGTGAAGTTCAGGGAGCTGGAAAATTCAAAAAGTGAGAGATAAGTATTACTTTTGCGAGGTCTGAGAATTCCTTGTTCTTACAAGCAGCTATTTCTCTGATAAGGTTGCTCTTTTGGTAGTTTAGGGACTCAAGATAGTTAGAGAGGAGATCGATCTTCTCCTTTTCTGTTTGGGTTTTGATTCTATTTTTCTCAATTTCCTATACTCTATTAAGGGGAAGTGGAGTCCTTACTAGATAGAGATTTCTATGGTTTATGCGTGTCTCTATAAGAGATGCAAAGGATTTGCTAATTATTTCCTGAGCTCTTTTGGTATCAGCTTCAGATGGTGCATCGCTTTTTAACTTTATGAGTTCTTGGGCATTCTCTTTGAGAGTTTTCGCAAGGTCCTTGAAAATTTTGACATGCTCAATAACTTCTGAGGATTTCGATTCCTTTCCTAAGGCCCCGGTTATTTCAGCCTTGATAGTTTCAATGTCCATAATTTGGCTCCTCGAAAGATATTTCTAAATATTTTTTATCAAAAAATTCTTCAAAATTGGCTTGAAAAAAATCTAACACACAATTTAAAGAAAATCTCTATCTTGCAGGCCCAAACCACCCTAAACTAAATCTAAACAAATACTCAAAAGTTCAAACCTGAAAGAAATAATTCAGACAAAAACTCAAAAACTGATCTTAACTCACAGAGTCTTCATTACAAAAAAAAGAGGGTATGCAAGATACAGCAGTAAATCTTAGACATGAAAAATGTGGTATCATTACAGAGAAATCCCTAGGTAAAGTAAAACGGCAAAAAAGGAGCAGACATATACGATTGAGCAAATTTGTGACATGCCTTGAATAGAAAATTTCTTGGCCATGTTTATCTGAGTTTTGACTCTTGTATCCTCTTCATTTTTCAATTGTGAGTCCAAGCCCACTTCAATATCTTGTAATTGTTGAATTAGACAGTTTTTATTTTGGTCATATTTTGGAAATTGCTGAGGAATTTTATGCAAAGAGGTGATCTGGCTATCTTCTTTGTTATGTAAGGACCTATAGTAGCTCATTTTCGAGAATACTACAAATTTTTGTATGAATTACAAATGCCGTGTTATTTATATATTTATTTGGAATTGAACTTTACAAAAATCTGAGTAGGTTCTGATAAGCCAAAAAAGGACAATTCAGCATTTTCCACGTAATATGATAAATTGAGTCTGAAGTATTGAGGTGATTCTTTCCTCGGTGATCTTGTCCCGATAAGGACCTTGTAGATAAGTCGAGTACATCACTTAATATATGTACACACAAAACGGTAAACAATAGATAACTAGAATACATCAAATGATTAAAACCTAAGTGGATGTATGTGTATTTATATATATATAGGACTTATGATAAGAAGCTCATATAATTATTCCCCTTGGCCTTCATATTCTCTCTAACCATCTACAACATATCAGATTAAGTTTCTATTCTTTACCTGGCCATATTCCTTCATATTCTCCTGCCTCTTTCTTAGTTCCTCCTTCTTCTTCTCCATCTCTTTTTTCTTCTTTATCTCGGGCAGCATTTCATAATTTTTAGCAGCAAGAGCAATCATTTCCTTCTTTTCGACCTATGAGTTACTAAATAATACCTTAGATATACCTTTGGTTTGATACCCATAGCCAGTCTTTCGAGGACTTCTGGATTGGGCTCTTTCTTTGGTTTCTTCTCTCCTTCAAAGAAATTAAAGGCTACACCCTTGGTGAAAGGAGATTTGCTCCTATCAGTATGTGGATTGTGAGGTTCAAGAACTTTCACCCCAAGCTCCGACTTTGACTTAGTGTGTTTAGCTTTCATCATTTCTTTCCTAATTTGGGCCAACTCTTCCTTAGTCTTTGGTCGATCTTTTTCCTCAACTCGAGATTTTTCTCTTTGATGTTCCAGTTTCTCAACCAAGTCTCTTCGCTTTCTAGCGAAAATTTCAGCTAAGCTTGGGCCAGAAGAATCAACTCCTATATTGATCACCTCTCCTGGTTCTAAAACTTAAAGAAAATCTTATAACGAGTACTATTATGCTCTGGTTCAAAATTGAATTCCAATTTAACTCCCTTTGCAGAGACATTCATAGGAGAAATATTATTTATTGGTGAGATATCGCTTGCCCTCCTATTTCCAAATGTCTCGAATTTAATATTGGTTTCCTCTTTATTTGTTGGAGCATTACCTGAAGATTTTATCGAATTGTTTATTCCAAGCTTTGTGGGGCTAGGATTTTGAGACTGTGTAATTTTAATGGGGCTATCTTTTTCCTTAAAGATTAATAATTGTGATATAGAAATTACTTTTTTCACGTTGAAGCCACTCACTTCAACTTTATTAGCAACAGACAAAGAAGGTTTATTTCCAGGGGCTTTATTTTCCCATTTACTCAATTTAGTTGGTTCAGGCTTGTTCTTATCTTGACCTTGATGAGAAACTGAATTGGGCTGTTCCTCAACACTAGGGGTGGATCTATAGCCTGCTTTCTCATCATTAAATTCTTCCAAGATATTTCCTGAGCTCGTTTGAGATTCGTTTTCTGATTGTTCTTGACTGGATTTCTCGGCTTCTACACCCCTTATAAACATGGACTGGCTCTGAGGAGGTTCAGCGATCGAGAACTCATGGATTTTTGGCTGGAAAGCGGAACCTTTACGAGAATCAAGAGGATTGTAAGTACTTTGAGGAGATTTTACACTATGGACGGTTGTATTTAAACTAAAACCGTCCTTAGGAGAGGTTATTTTATTTGCTTTTTCTTTATCAAGCTTCTTTAGGAATTCCTCTTGTTGTTTTATGTAATTCTTGACCTCAGCAATGTCATCATGCTGAACAAGCTGGCTCTCCTTTCTCTTTTCAGGACTTCTTCTAGTAGGGATGGAAGTTTCTGGTCGAGGTATTTGAGAATTTGAGTAATATTGATCTGGAACCTGAGGATTTGGATTGGGATAGTACTGTTGTGGGTGCTCAACTGGAGTGGGATAATAAGGTACGTATTGATAGTTAACTGGCACTGGGATGGGGTTATATTGAGGATATTGGGGCTGAGGAATGGGTCCAACAAAATTGTTATAAGGATAATATGTAGGAGGGTATTGGGTAGTTGGAGGATAGGCGTAGGATTGAGTATATACTGGGTATTGAGGCTGAGTATATTGGGGATAGGGCTGTTGAACGGGAATATAAGGCTGTTGGATTAGGGGAGGAGGAGTGTAGGGATGATATTGAGGAATAGGAGTATGAACTTGTTGAGGTGGTGGGGTTTGATATACTTGTTGATATTCTTGTGGAGGATTGGTTGTTTGCTGTCTAGAGTTAAAGGAGTCTTCACGTTGCTTGGAAGGAGACTTCTTTGGCTGACCCTTCTTCTTTTGGAAGGAACGTTGTTCAGGAACGTTCTTGGATGTATCCTTACGATAATGGATTTTGGAATCCAAGTTCTCTAAGGTTTCAAAGTCCTTGAATTGTGGTGGATTTTTCTCAGGGACTGGAGTCTCACCACCAGAGCTTAGTTCCTCCAAGTCTGCAGAGTACATCTTTTCAGTAGAAGGATCTGACTCTTTTTCTTCAGTTTCACTAGAAACAATAGAGATATGCCTAGAACGAGTGCCATCTTTTTGGTAATTTATTGGACTCTTTGCACGTTCTTGGATTGGGGCTTCGGTCCCCTGAGGACGAGGAGTTTTACTTTGAGGAAGATTAGTTTGTTGTTGGGGTTTTCTAGTTTGATAAGGACTTACCCCTTCACTTCTGATAGATTCAGCTCCTTGCCTATATGACTTCTCAGCTGTTGTGATTTTGTTTGATGGTTCATAGTCTCTTTCAGAATCACCTAAATCAATTTCCTTCTGAGGGACTGACTTCAAAATCGAAGGAAAATCTTTGGCAATTTTCTTTGAGACACTCTCAAAAGGCTCGGAGAGATCCTGGGGAATTATATGGACAGGACTGGCAGGCCATTCACTTCTTTCGTTTCTTGTGGGAGTCTTATTTGGAGTTGATTTAGGATAATTTAACAGCTTTTCATATTCCACATTTGATTCTAAGATCTCTACATCATCTATCCTAGATGGCTTTGGAGTCTTCTTCCCCGGTTGAACCTTAGGAGGCTTCTTCATATCCATGAAAGAATTATTTTTCTTAGAAATTAGTATTATTCAATATCTAATACCTTGCTTGGAGTTTTGCTGGAGGTTGTAGTGCGGAAAGTATTTTCCTGATCCTCACGGAAGGTGATAATATCTGTGGTTTCTTCATTTTCCGATGTGTCTCTAGCGTAATCCCTTAAAGGAAGATTCTTAAGAATCCCTTCAAGAGTGCCTAGTATTTAAAAAACACTCATAAGTTTATTACTTAATTGCTTTTTGCCAGCTGGACTTGCTGTTATCTTCGAAGGGGTTGTGTCATGAGTTTTAGTGAAACTGTCCTCTAAAGTTTTGAGACTTAACTTCTTATCATGATAACTCCTGTTTTGAGAGCGACTATAACTAGAAGAATATGTCGAGTAGATGTCGGTACTAGATTCCTCACTATTACTTTTCAAATTTCTTACGAGATAGGGGACACCCGGCCTAATTGTGTATTTGGGGAAATATTTTCCACCCTATGCAATATTCCTGAGGTCTCAGACCTCTTATGCCTATTTGGGCTCTTTGTTGGGTTAAGATTCTTGGAACGTTCCCTGAGAATCTCCTCCTAGATGTTCAAAAATATTCCCGGGAGACTTACTGTGCCTTCCTGTGCTCTCTGCTTTTCACGGTTTGCTATTCCTAATGCAGTGAATATAAGGTAGTGGGCACTAGATACCAATTATGATATCGGTTAGTTCTTTGTTATTGATGATTTCCCTCATCTCCTTGAGACTCTCAATATATTCCTTTGTTTTGGCAAGGATAGATTTGTGTTGAGAATAATCCTTCTCTGTTGTGACTTTATCATATGCAGGCTTCGCAGTAAAGGAATCTACATCTTTTCGACGAACCTAAGAAAATATTAGGCGAAAACATTTTAAATATTCACTTCATAGTATCTTCCCATGGGACTTCTACTGTGATTTGGCGATTGGCGGGAGTTTGAATTAGATGGACTTAAAGTTTGAAGGTTCTTTGGAAGGTATTTGGAAGTTCCTTGAGAAGTTGAAGGAGATCTGTTGATTTTGGCGATCTTCCCTAGATCCATTTTTTATTTTATCTGTTGAGATTTTTTAATTCTTTAATCAGTTCAGTTTGAATGCCCAAAGGCTAACTTTGAAAAGTATCTTTGGCCTTTTTATTTTCTCGGACTTTTGGTCCTTCTGCCTTGGGAGTTTATTCATTTTAGCAACTTTTTCTATATATAAAGAAGAAATTGGTAATGGGCTCCCTTAAAGTCTACACTCATTTTGTCCAAACAAACCCATGGAAGGGGTTCAAGACTCCAATAATATGAAATGTATAGAAATTGTAAAAATGGGTTGAAGATGATTATGAAAGTAAAATCTTAAACTTCCTATTAGAAATGATCTTTCACAAATGCTGCTTGAAAATGGTTCTAAATTGAAGGATTTAGTCTCTCAAGTGTGTTATCTCATGCCATTGTATAAAGAGATCATTATATATTCTTAGACGAGGGGATAAACCTTTCATACAACGAATTTCTAAGAAAAGTTCACAAGATATCTTATGGCTTGACAGTGAAGTGAATTCCTGCAACGTATGTCTTTTGCCAGTCACTAGGTTGGTTTACAGTGGTTTCCCAGACCTTGGCGTAGGCAGGACTAAAGATATAATAATGGCAGAGGCCCAAACCTAACTGTTATCTAAATGAATCTCAGGAGTTACCTAACAAAGTGAAGAGGATTTCGTTTCTGTGACCCTTTCTGGTGAGCTTCAAGAAGTACTTGTCGGGCAAAGCTGTGAAGAAATGACGAGCCATATTTGTGTATTTGTCTCAATAAATAAAATAATTATCAGGATTATGGAAACAAATCTTAAGTCCCAGTTGGGTGAGTTCGTGTTTTCGACTCCTGCAAAATTTATTCTTAGCGGAGAACACTCCGTTGTCTATGGAAAAGATGCTATCGTGGCCACAGCTGATATGAGAACCTATGGAAGGTGCATTGTACATCCTAATTTTGGAAATAATTCAACTTTTGCCGATATTGAACTCAGAGACACCAAAAACACAATCAATATAGTAACAAACTTTAATGATATTAAAAAAAGACCTATAGTGAACTTAAAAGTTTGCTAAGCAAGGAAGAGGCATGGACTAAGATTGATAATTACATGTCGTTTTGCGAGATTTTAAGCAAGGAGATTTCAGATTTATTAGGACATCAAGACCCTGAAAAAATAAATAAGGACGAAAAATTACACTTCATCTATTTTTTCCTGAGAAGTCTTCATTATTTCTCGGGGATCAAGGGCTTGACGTCTGAACAAAAGAATAATCTTACAAAGAACGTCTCTATTAATATCACTATTACCAGCCAACTTCCCATTGCTAAAGGGGTTGGCTCATCTGCAAGCTATTTGGTCACAGTTAGCGCTTGCCTTTTGGTAAGTTATTCGATGAAAGAGTAATTGTTATAGAGAAGTTGGGAAGTAATCTGGGCTCATAGCTTAGGAAATAAGGAAGTTTCAGTGTTAGACGATAAAGGACTTGAAGATTTCAAGGCTCATGCTAATAACGTTGCATTTGATTTTGAGAGTATATTCCATGCTAGGCCTTCTGGTCTAGACAACAGTTCTGTGACATATGGAGGAGTGAATGTATTCAATAGAGCTGAGAAGAGAAGGGAAAGAATTGATCTTGGATTTTTGAATGATTATCACATTGTGCTAATTGATAGCGGGGTTGAAAAGAACACCAAGAAGACTGTCAGTATGATAAAGACAATGACTGAAGATCCAGAGCTTGGCCTAGCTACTACTTCGATAATTGATGCTATTGGAAATGTGACAAAATCAATTGAAAAATTGATAATGAACCAAGAGTTATTGAGCAATAAGCAGAAAGTGGCCAAGGACTTTGAACAACTCATAAAATATAATCATTATCTGCTCAAGTCTCTAAATTTGAGCAATAAGGAAATTGACCAGATTATAAGGTAAATTCCCGAAGAAACCAACAATAATTCTTAGTATTTGTGAGACATCTGGCTTCCCAGCTAAGATTACAGGAGGGGGTCAGGGTGGCTACTGTGTCTGTTTTATTCCTAAGGAGAATAATATAGAAGAATTTCTAAAGGTAATAACCCTGTTATTTTCTCTTATACTTACATAGAAAATAAAGGAGCAGGGCTTTGACACCTTGGACTTGTCCTTTGAAAACAAAGGACTGGTATTTGAGAAAGAAGGCGCAAAAGGTGTATTTTAAAACAAGGCTACTGTACAAGTTGAGTGTTGTATAGGAATATAAAAAATTTTTTTGTATATGTAAGTATATGGTATGCATAGGGCTTCACTTGAGGACATTGAAAAAGCCTAGGAGAAGTTAACTTTTTGAACAGAAAGAGTCTGTAATGAAGAAATCGATATTACGTTTATTTAAACGTTGATTAAATTTCTGTTGTTTTATTTCGCTTAACAGGAACAATCATGCAAAATCCCAAGAAGTCGGCTCGGCAAGACCACTCAGGCTCAACACACGGCTTCAATACGTCCTCAAGCAAACAGGTTCAAAACTACTCTAAAATATTACAGAGTCTGGTCTCAAATAGCAATATTCCACATCATAAACGGACAAATTCCGATTATGTAAACCCTCTTGCCAAGCCCAGCGACAAATCGATCATGGACCGATCTTCACAAATCTATTCAATACAACAAAACTCCACTTCAAGGTTTTTTTTCCTTTCTATTTATCTTAAGTCCACAGGAGCCCCATTCCTTCCGCAAGACAAAATAATCAGACCTTAAATCCATCTCAATATTCAGGACCTCTGAAGAAAAAGAATAGCATAAGTACCTAATCTTCTATTCTTTATAAGCTTCTAGCCACCTCATCTCACGCCCAAAATACAACCAATACAACCAACGTATCTCAACAGTTCGAGAGAAGTCCCATCATCCACACCCACAGACCCTTGTCGTCCTCTAACAAGTCACATCATCAGAAGACGGCTTCACTTGACGTAACCGGCAAAGAGTCTAGTGATCCCAACCTAAAAAAGGCCGCTGTGCAGTCTAAGAAAATGTCATCGACTCCTTACTTCAAACTTATTGCTAATCATCGAAAGAGCTCCTCCATACAAGCAAATCCCTTTAAGAACAGCCAATATAAGCTCGATACCAAAAAGAACTCCGTCCACTCAATAATTAACGATATTACGA
>Ga0065720_1020046_pt1 | contig 17517 bp, 14 predicted proteins | sample Thericmetagenome_FD_59107 | JGI IMG/M metagenome (GOLD analysis project Ga0065720, IMG submission 59107) | Thermophilic microbial communities from the Joint Bioenergy Institute, California, USA of rice/straw/compost enrichment - eDNA_2 v2... | ecosystem: Engineered > Solid waste > Grass >... | reverse complement strand
TTAGGAATTCTACATTTAGATGAAAGCTACTTTGTTCAAGAGAAGATGCCAGCATATATGGAAGATCCTGCTTACTACGACTTACTAATAGGTGGAGTGTTACGACCTTGTATATACTGCGAATCAAATTTAGGATATCTAAGATACTCCAAATGTTGCGGAACACCGATGCATCAACAATGTCTAAGAGAAAAGGATTTCATTTGTTGGGGTTGCCAGACCGGGGGCGCTGAAGTATATGGAGAAATCACTGATCCCACAAAGGCTTTTACTCTAAATGGAAACTAATTAATAATTTCTTATTTGCATATAAATCTTTTCTTGTGGCTTCTCATTAGTGTATTTATAGATTTTTCTAAATTATTCCTATGTTTTGAGACCCAGTTGTCCAGATCTTTAAGTAGAATTAAACTTTTATTTATCAAGTATGCAATATTAACTTTTATGAATAACATGTTCCAACAGTTATTCCGCCATAAGTCCAAAAGTAACTTTATCGGCCAATCCTCTCAGGCTTTGAATCTGCTTCAGTTCCTAAAACAATAAGCCAGTTAATAATATTATTACAAATGGTCTTTGCTTTCCAAAGATACAATTACAGAACATACTCAGTCCACTCCAAACCTACCTGATCACTAATAATATTAGGCCAAATTACCAAAAAGATCGTTTCAAAGACATTTTTAGCGAAGAATGATTTATAGAAGTCCACATATTTGACTTGGACTCCGAATATCATATCCATGGCTGTCAGCCTAACATATTGTGAAAAGGATCCTGATACAAATTGGAGAAGAGCAAAGACTGAGATCATAATCAGACCAACATTGAAGACAAACGAGTTCATCAAGGTTTCACCAGGTCTATTATTTTATTCCTCAAAATGAGAATTTTACTTCATGGGATGAATAGTGAATAAGTAGGGAATCTTCTGACCAAACTTGACGTTACCTTTAACAATAGCAATCAGTAAATATCCGACAAAGGCAACGATCATAAATGCAGCAATGAAGCTTGCTCCAAGTGTTTCTGAGACCCAAAGTAAAAAGACATTTAAGAAAGTGTTCTTTGGTAAGCCAATACTATCCTTGAGAACACAGTTCACAAGCCTAAAGCTCTAAATAATTATCTCTAATAATCTTACACATGGACCCACCATAACAGTGAAATAATAAACAAGATGATTCCAATGAATAGATCGATCTTATAGGTGAAGGGATCAATTGAGCCATAGTTGACTTCAGCCTGGAATATGTTGAATTCCTAAGAAATTCTGATGATATTTTGATTATGGATACCTTTTCCACAGATAAAACAGCACCTTTTAACCTATTTGTAGCTTTATTGACCTTAGTCTGGGCCTTTTGCTTGCCAAGTAAACCCTTAGCTTCTTTAAGTTCGTTCTCAGCATCTACATTTTGTTATTTAATCTATAATGCAATTTTACTTTCGATATCTTGACCCATATTAATAAGTTCTGCTACTTTAGATTGCATTTCTGCTTTCTTTTGAAGGATTTCCTTAGGACTTCTCTTTCTAGGTCTGCTGTTGTAATTGTGAATATAGTCCAAGGGAATGGCAAAAAGACCCATTCCTGCAAAAAGTGCAAAGAACCACCAACCAATGAATGAAAAGAAGGAAATTGTATAGACAACAAAGCCAACATTGTATCTAATAGTGGCCTGAGTGGTTGTAACGGGTCTCTAAAGTCTTTAGAATTTGAAATCATTGATTACCAAGTGATTGAGATCAACATATGTGTTAGAATAATCAGCAACATCATGAAAGTCCATAGATTGAACTTTCACAGGCAAATTAGAATAACCCCAGTTTTTCCATGTTATATAGTAGACTATGGCAAAAAGAACGAATGCAATTCCTGTGTAGATTCCTGCTTGAATAAGTCTTTGTCTCTACACGAATTGATACAGTGAAAAATAATAATGTACTTGAGCCTTATGCTCATCTGTTTGGTAGTAAAATAAGCAAAATGGGAGGACCATTGTGATGAAAATGAAAGCAATGACAACAATAGTCTGCCATAACACTAGCATATTGAGTCCCCCTCCAAATCCTCTATAACAAATCAATGCCAATTATTCGATTACTACCTTGAATTTGAAACATCAAGTGGGACCAACAATATTTGTCCAAAGCTAAGTGTAAGCCCAAGGACCTACATTAACGAGATTAGGAAATTTATAAATATCATCATACGACCACCATCTTTGGGAACCAAGTTTCACCGAAGCCTCTGTCATCAGGATGTAAGAATGAGGCCAAGATATAGATGTTGACGATAATTAGGATCAGTCCTATAATAATAGAGCTGATAAGAAGGAAGAGATCCATTTACTCTTCAAATAAAATATAAGGAATAATTCTGTTTATTAAAGAATCAAATAGAGTTATATACTCACTATAAAATATAAGGAAATACAGAATTATTAAAACGCTTACATACAACTAGAACATCATTTGAATATTCACCTTCCTATCAATATTTTAACACATGTATATTCAAGAGAGAAATGAAAATAGAATTGGCCTTTAAAAAATATTACATTCACAGCTGGGTGGTGGCTTTACTTCAACTTGTTGTATCTCAGCGGTTGAACTAAATCTTAGTATATAATATATTGATTTACTCACTTTAGAGGAGGTTCTTTAACTTTTATAGAATTCGTTGTACTATCTGCTCCAGGAATCTTCGATTCAGCTCCCTCCTTGTTTTCATTATTAAGTTTATGTAATGGATTTGTGGTATTAAAATCCTCTTTGACTGTGGGCTCGCTGAGAACATTCTTTGTATCTCTTGGGTTAGGTATTAATGCTATATCTTCATTAATTTCTTCAATAGTTTTAGGAGCCTCAGATATCAATGTCTGAACCATGTTGACTTTATTCTCCAGGTCTCTTTGATAATCAGTTTGAATCTGAATTCTCTGTTTGAGACTTTCGATGCATTTTCCGAACTTGAATATTATTAGAGAAAAACGAAGAGTACCAAGGGGTGGATTTCGTCTAAGGATTGAACATACTTATTCATTACCCCTAATTTTCCCTGAAGTCCATCAACAGCATTCGTTACTTTATTAAGCTCAGTCGTCTTTTTTTCTAACTCTAAGCGAGCAATCTCATGCTCTTCTTTCTTTTTCTTAATAGTGTCAATTGCAGTACAGACTTCATCCACAACTTCTACGAAAGCAAAAATATTTCTCACAGTGTTATTCACATCTTTCTTTTCAATTTCCTCATATATTTCTTCTTCAATTTCCAAAAGCTTCTTCGTTTGTTCCATATTCTCAGGCTTCGCTTTGACAAAATCGAATGTCTTTATTCTCAAAATGAAATCAAGCCAGCTTTCCCTCTGGAATGCTTCTTTCTAATAATTTAGATATACTTTCCATGTTCTATACTTTTAAGACATTGTAGTCATAAATAGTCAAGGGCTTCTCATACACAGTGGCCCAAATCCACTTGAAGAGCTCGTTTATCTTTCCCTTCTTGTTGTTGACCTTGAGATTTACTATAAATTAATTCATCAGATAACACATATTACTTATATCTTCAATGTTCAGCTTTTCTGCAATTACTTTCTTTTTGTTCGACTGTTCGACAATAATCTGAGCATTTGACTCCAACTCAGCCTCAATCTCTTCAACTCTCTTTTTTGCCTCTGCCACTTCTTCTTCCTTGGCGTTTTTCTCAGGAGCATGAACCTTCAAATTTTGTTCAAGCTTAAAATTTAACAAGAGAGGTCAACTAGGGCTACTATGCTTTTTGAGTTCTTCTCGTCTTGAATCATGTCACTATTGAATTTTTCCAGTCCTTCAAATAGCTTGATTGCGTCCGAGATAAAATCTTTCTACAAATTATCCCAATAGGTTGATAGCTTATATTACTTCCATATTGATCAGCATATCCTCATACTCTCTTATGGCATAGTTTGCATTGGCAATGGTTTGTATTCTAGTTTCCGTTGCTTTCATGGCTTGCACCCAAGACCTGCCTGCCAGACGATTGATATCTAGGGTATCTGGATATCTGAGATCCCAATCCTAACAATTTAGAACTCAATTAGACTTATTTCTTCTTACTGTAGTGGTGGGTTGTGATTGTGACATCCTATGTTAGCTTATAAATAAAAATAATTTTCAATCTTTATTTTTAGTGTATCGGGAAGAACTCTCCTCGTACATAGGGTCTCCAAAATGTATGCTTTTACGAAGTTATCACTCTAATTTTGTCAGCAAAATATGACTTTTGCTTTAAAAAAACGGAGTAGTTGAGGTATCTCAAAATTCCATTCCTTAACTTATATATTGTCTGTTATTGAAATTTTTGAATTAGATTGTATTTAATTTCATGAATATCGAAAAGTGGGGATTTGCTGAGAAAGCAATCGAAGAGATCACAAATATTGAGAAGATTGACAGCTCCAAAGAGACAGAAAGGCTGTCCAAGATCAAGGAAAAACTAGAGAGGTTGAATGAGCTCAGAAAAAAAGTTTTAGAAAAAGAAGATACTCTACATCTACAGCACATAGCTCTCCTGAAAGAAAGGAATTTATATCTGAGGAAATGGAGGATGATTGAAAAACTTGGACAAGAAAATGACTGGCAAGACGATACAGGGCTCCTTCAAAGGATCAGATTATTAATTGAAGAATATCAAAATAACTAATTCTCTCTTAAATTATCTCATGCATTTTTTTGGTTCTTTCTGGAAAAAGGACTTGTAATCTTCTTGTGTTCATTAAGGTTTGTATAGATGTATCACAATACTTTATTTAGAATTACAATATAAGTTCCATTCTTCCTTTAAGTCAACCCAAAAGAAGGTTCGATATCATGTTAAGCCATTGGAAGAAATTTTGGTCTCTGTCAAAATTTGAAGGAAGTCCCCAAAAAGAGCGCACAATCTAAATAAATTTAAATCTTACAAGATGAGTTTGAAAAACTCAAGAGATTACATTGTCTTGATCCAAACAAACCCTTCTCCCTCTAGCAAAACCTTCTTCATGTTTGAGAATGCTGATGAGGCCTTTGCTTGTAAAAAAATTGAAATCTTGTTAACTTCTAGGCATTCTTTCCCGATGCGAAGGGCTTCTTGAAGTAAAGAACGAAGAGAGTGACAAATTCAAGTATAATGTCAAAATGCTTTTTGAAGTTATTGACAATATTCCTGATATTGCCCTTCTTAGGTAAACCTAATATTTTGGAATATAATTTTTAGCTATTCACCCCAAAAGGAAGCTTATGAGCCCCATAATAGAGACTGGATTAAGAAATACTTGTATGAATATCTTGAAAAGAATATTGTACAACCACATGAGCATTAATTAGTTTGGCCCTAATATGTGATGTATTCCTATCTTCGTAGCTTCTATTAAATTTTCAAGGAGTACTGTATTGTGTTTTTCGTATGTTATGGGCTCTTGAACATAATTAAAATTCTTTCCTCAATTGAAAGAGATTTGAGATTGACAAAGAACTGAAGTAAGACTTTGATAATATAGATTTGATATAAAGAGCTGATATATTACATAAAACAATAGAGCACAAAATTTGCCGTCTTACATCAGGCAAGATGTGATAAATTCTGGGTAGTTATTAAAGTACATAGTTGATCTGAAGGAATAGAAGAATTCTCTAATTGAACTATCTTTGACATTTTGGTTAATAAGCTGGCTAGCGACTTCTTGGCCATGCTTGCTGATAGAACATCTGCTCAGCTTGTCCAGAATCTTAATAATTTTTTCGTTTATAGTGTCTCTGAATGCGCAGAACAATTCTTTGATGAGGGTTGGATCTGCTTGCTTCAATTCGGTACTTTGAGTCAAAGACGAAGGGTTGCTGAGGAGCTTTTTGATAGTTTCTTTTCTTCTTGTCTCAAAATCTCTTCTAAGGTCGATCTCGTCCTTCAAAATCTTGAAATTAGAACTCAAAGAACCAACTTTCTTATAGACTTCTTTCACAGAGTCTTTAATAAAACTTAACAAGGGAAAACCTGCCAAATCTGGATTCTTACTGTTAGCATAGATTCTGTTCTGGTCAAGGAAGATAAAAATACAGTTATGTTGATATAAGTCCTCTCTCCAGAAATATCTTTCATCTCTGTTGATACCAAAGATTGCAGAAACAGGACATTCCAACAAAGCTAAATTATCTGTTGATAGACTTGTAGCCAAATTACAATGGGCTTTGAATGGATATAGTAATCCCAAAACTGAATTTATTGTGGAAGTCAGTAACCTATTGTTCTCTGAAAGGAAAACGACATGCTTCTCTTGGAGAATAGCACTCATGATGTAAATGAGGTCCTCAAGACCTAATTTATCAAACACTTCAGTTGAGTTCCAACTAGCTCCTTCTATCCAAGCCAATGCTTGTTCTGGATATTGGTACTCAATTGGAATAATAGTATGGTTAGATTGTAGGTCATAGGCCTCATATTTCGCACTTTCCATGGGTCTAGGAACTCCAACATTGAACAGCTTTTCAATGTACTTGGTTCCTTGTGATTCCAGGATATTTAAAGCAGCACAAAAATCAACTTGATTCAGGTCATTGCTCTGAAGGAATTTGGTCTTTCTTTCTCTTCTGAGGAAGGTTAAGATAGATTCTAGCATTCCAAAGAATAATTGGGGAAGAGGATAGTAGGTCAGGAAGCTATAGACTGTGTCACCGTAAATTACATGTTGAGAGCCGTTTTTTTCGATTTTCAAATAGTCCCCTTTTGTTATCGAAATTAGATATAATCTGTTGTGAGGGTTGAGACTCTCAGCGTATGGTTCCCATTTACTGATAAACATCTTGCCAATGTGAGGTAGAAGTGGAACAATCTGTCTATTCTTATACTTCTTAGATTTCTTAAGGAGAACCTTCTCAATGATCAAATCAGCATCAGTGTCAGTATATCTAGTCATAACATATCCCTTGGGAGCGACAATTCTTTCAAATTGATCTAAATGGAGAGCTTCTGGCAAATTTTGCGATTCAGCAAAGCTGTACAGCACTGCTCCTTTGAATTTAATTGTTTCCTCTTGTTGGAATGAATCTGGATCCTTAGAGACATCATCCAAATATTTAAGTGCATGTTCTTTGGGGATGCCTGTTACTATAAAGTTCTCAAAGAGTCTCTGAGGTTTGACAAGCCCATTTTCAAAATAGGTCGTAGAGAGGGATTCAGTTTCTGATTTTTCTTCTTGAGGTGGCAGATCATCAGTTTGAACTTCTTGAGTGCAAGTCTGTACTCTCAAGTTGAGTCTCTCAAGATTATTATTAATTTTGATATCACTGAAGTCGCTCTCCATTGTGTTCATTCTCTTCCAGACGGCATTGACTCTACTTCTTTCAACAGGGCTTGCGTTCTCTTCAACAGGAAGTTCTACATTTTTCAATGAACTGTAAGAGGCAGTTCGAGATTCATTCTTCTCTATATTGACTTCACTCGAATCCAAACTGGGAACGCCCTCTAAGTCTAGCTCATCAGCTTCTGAGATGGCCTCATTGGTCTCTCTAGTGGACTTGAGGTTAAATAGGAGCTTGTTGTTCTTAAATGAAGGTTTTGCTTTGGGTTTCAAAGAACCAGAAGGGAAAACTAATAAACCAGGTTTAGCTTCTTGTTTCTCAACTGGAGATGTGTTAGGAGAAGGCATCAAATTAATTCCATAGCAATCACTTGAAGGTGCCATTCTAACGTTCTTTAGGCCTTCTGTAATATCTTCTGATTTGTAAAATCCTCGAAGTCCTTCAAGCATTTCCTTAAGGTCTCTGTTTTCTTGAATAACAAGCTCCAGCTGTTCTTTGTATTTCTCAATGATTCGATCTTTTTGTTTTAGTTCCTTTTCTAAAGCTAAGATTTTGTTTGTTTGAGCATCATTCTCCGCGTCATAGCTGGATGCCTGGTTCTCCGATAGGTCTAGAGATCTAGTAAAAATTACTACAAGTCAAACTCAATTTACTCATAATTGGCCTTAAGGGAATGGAGTCTTAGAGTTGTGCAGAAGTCAGTCATGAGAGAAGCAAGACAAGTTAACGAAAATAAAAAGAATAATTAATAACAGTCTGGTCGAAACCTATATATCCACATTCCAGCTTTATTTGAACTTTCGAGAAATGGTAAAAGACTAATTAATATAATAAATTACCTGTTTTGGAAAAATTTTACGAGATTAAAATTTTATCGAAATTAAGTATTTTGTTGACTATTTAAACTTGGACCGTTTATGGCGTGGAAAATACTAGACAATATGCTTTTTCAAAAATGACGTTGAGATATGCAGATTTGCTTCAGTATTTGGAACAGAGATTGCATACACTTAACGATAAAATGGAGATTTATTTTTACCATCTCTTCTTCCATGATCATAGTCTCTAGAAGGAGACTCTGGAATATCACGGGGGCTTTCAATCCCCATATCGCCACCTCTGCTATGTGAGAATCCACTCATATTCGTGTTTTCTTGATACCCTTGAAAATGATTATTGTGAGTAAAGAACTTACTTTCATCTCGCATCTTATTGTCATTGCTAGGTGCCATTGAGCGAGAATTGTTATCATACTTGGGAACAGATGATTTGGAGTTGTTAACGTTTCCCTGGGAGTCATTAGAACCCTGTGGCTTTTCGTTGGGGAATTTAGTAGGGAACTTGAGTCGAGCTTCATAAAAGTCAAGAAGTAAATCTTTATCGTATCTACGAAGCTCAAGGTTAGTCATTTGGGTATTCAATGGAGAATCACCGTTAGGTCTAACATGCCATTCGATTGTGAAGATAACAAAGTCTCCTTCCTTTCTGGCGTGGACAATTCTTTTGGGCTTATCATTGAATTCGAAGTGACCATATTTGGTGATTGCGGAGGAATCTTTGGATTTGCCCTCTTCGTTGGGTTTGACCTTCTTGACAGGCTTAGAACCATCCTTATCCTTGGAAATAGAATCTTTGTTCTTAGGAGGCCTTCCTCTTCCTCTAACAGGAGATGCATCAGGATCATGTGATTTTGACTTCTTTTCTTTTTTCTCATCATAGTCCCTATCCTTAGATTTGCTCTCTTTATCCTTCTTTCTCTCTGATTTCTCGTATTTTTCATACCTTTCGTCTTGATCAGAAGAAGGACTAGCTTCTCTGAGTGTTCTTTCAAATTCATCAACGAGGTGTCGGACATTCTCCAAGTTCTCGGCAGGTTCCCAGGTGCTTTCTTTCTCAGAGTATCCTTCCCATTTGACTCTGTATTTCCAAACCCCCTTGACCTTTCTCTTCTCAAGGATTTTTTCAACAGTGTAGAGCCTCTCGCCGGCTTCCTCTTGCATTTCACTCCCAGAATCACTGTCTGAACTGCCTTCATCACCTTTTTTGGTGAGTCTTTTCTTGCCAGGTTTTAGGGACATGCTTTGGAAAAACTCAAAAAATTATAAAGTTTGTATTTATTATCCAGGTTTCGAAATAATGGAAGTACTACAGAACGAACTGTTTAACCCTTTTAATTATATATTTATTTCAATAAACGGGATTACTCCTAACAACTTCACAACTGATTTCACTACATCATTTCAACTATTAGACAGGTTGAAGTACATGTTATTCTTAAGAACTAATTGAGGTCTTAGCATTATTTTAAAAACGCCATATAATACACTACTATATAATCACGAAACAAAACAAACTGTAAAATACATTTAAGTTTAGCAGCAATGATGCATTAAAAAAATGAATTTCATCAAGAATATTTTCTCATTTATTGATTAAAATCCCTTCTTCCGCTTGTAATTTTGGCACTAGTATTCAGCCTTCCATTAGAACTGAGACCCCTCCTCGTTCGCAATGTTGATTTAGTTTCTTCCCTAGCCATTTCAGATTCAGTCTGATGCTCATTTTTCTCCCATAAAGGCTTTTTAGGGAATATTAGTCTTTGTTTGACGCCCTTTTTACCTAAACACATAAAAAATCTTTTTTTATAATTTGCCTTCAAATTCTTTTATGGAATCTGCAAGGATTTGTTGGAGTACATCTTCTGATTCAACAGCATCCCCGATTATATTATCGCTTATGATATTGTCTTCCAGTATTTTCTAAACATAAGACATTCATTTACAAGTTTTACATCAGGAGTTTTATCTCGACGAGAGCTCTTATCCTTCTCATCTTGAGACATATGGAAAAGTTTGATTGCCGAGGGTTGCTCTGATGAAGGCTCAAGCATATCTTTTAGTTTGGAGTACTTAGAATGATTTCTGCTTGCGGGTAAGCTTCCCATAGTACTTCCTCGAAATGTACTTCTCTGTCTCCTCATGGAGTGACTGAGGTTAGGCTGGGAATATCTGATGCTTTCTAAGGAATAAGGGAAAAAAATGAATGGTATACTGTAGTCACTTTTACTAAGAAGATTCGAAATATTGTGCGTGGTTTCTTGGAATACCTGGATCCATTCTTCGGGTAAAGCCTCAGCACTATGATACTCTGGGTTTGTTAGGAAGATCTATTCGAATGATTCCAAAGTGGTTGTGATTTACATGCTTATGATCATAAAGTTTGAGCCTTGTAATATCTTGATTTCCTCCTTCTATTATTCCTAATGTGAACTAGATAGATCATAATGGTTTAATAGTTGGAGATTACCTTCAAGCCCCAACTCAAAATGGGTAAAGTCTTGCCAGAAAATACCTTGAAAAACTCTCTTTTGATAACTTGGTCACTCAAAAAATCATTCATCTCAAAGTCTGCTGATCCTATCTTTTCATCTCCACAATACAGGTACATAGTAATAGCCTAGCAATAAGCTTCGATGATTAGACAGGGTACTCTTTGTTCATTGATAAACTCGTTGACGCCCTTTCTATCAGGACTGAAGAAGTAGAAAATGCGAAGTCTATTCAGAGGGATCATAACTTCCCCATTCATAGCAAACACAGCTCCAACATCCACTTTATATCTTTGCTTCTGATTAAAGATAGTGTATTCAATGTAATATGGTTTCGTGATATCAAGATCCTGAGGTATGTCATAAAGCATATGCAGATAGAGCATCATTCTATATCGTTTGACATATTTAGTTTTGAAACGAGGGTCAACGAACAATGTCCTACCACCTCGTGGGATGAGAGGCTCTTCTACACCAGCTTTTAATAATTCTATTCTGTCATTCATATATCACTGATATTTTACCGTTAGGCATCTTGGCTTCCGCTTCATCAGTGGAAGGCATGAATGTCACGACACTGACAGCATCTAGTCGTTTCTCGTTAGCTGCTGGAATCCCTAGCGCCCTGGCAAACTCTATTTCTACTGCTCTTAATTTTTCAATTTCTTCATATAGCTTATAACTATGATATAAGTCAGAAACAAGAAAAGTCTAACCAGCTGTTGCAAACTCTATGCTCCTGATATAAAATACTAGTATCTAGGATTTTAACATCGGAACGCTGAAGCCAAGGAAATTCTTTTCCTCGGTGCTAGGCAAATTAGTAAGAAGTTTAATACTATTACAATCAGGTGTCTGTCTGTTTGAATAATGCTCTTTAAAGTTAATTTATGGTTCAGTTCCTCCATAGGAAATGGGCTCTCACAATATCTGCAAAAACTTGTTTTTCCATTGAAATCGGGTTTTTTCTTTTCTAATTAAAAAATGGCAAAAAAGTTTTACTATAACTTTAGTCTTGTTCACTTCCTCGAGTTCTTCAGGGGAGGCAAAGAACTCTTTGGGTCTAATATTCATTTTGTCCGTAAGAATAAATCCTTTGACATTGATCATCCACCAGTTTCCAGACTCATCCTTAATAAAATCTGCTATGAACTCTTCAAATTGGGCTCCAGGGATATTTATTTCCAAGTACTTAACTAAACTAGCAACATGGGGAGCAGTCTCGTCTACATATCTCCCTTTGATAGAATTAACTATCATGCATGACCCCATAACTCTCGGAGCTACAATATATTTTTGATACTCAGGGGTTCCCTCTTCATCAAAGTCGGCCTTACTGGTAATAACCCATACATATGGATTTTTATGTCTTCTCCAACAAGTTCGACATATAAATGCCTTTGGGCCTATGCTCTTTACGAATTTCTGGAGAGCCATCACCTCTATAAAGTCAAAAATATAGACTCAGGGATACCTCCTCTACTTGTCATTATACTCTGTGCTAACATAGTGAGTTCTTTAACTGTTATAAGTCTGATATCATTCCCAACGTATGTTTCATCTTTGAACATAGGCTTCAATCTTAGAGCATTTATGATCGAATGTTACCTTTTTGAGGACAGCAACAAGCTCGTCAGGAGAGCCGAATGCACCAATTTTATTCACAATATTCTTTTGAGTAAAGTTGTCAGTTCGATACACATATCCTTCTTGGGAAGAGTATAACCACATGGGTGGGTTATCTCCTTCTGGAGAAAGAATAGTATCAGGAAGCCAAAGCTTAAGTCTATTCACTGTGCTAAGACTGCAGGCATCAGGTCTTCTTGCCAAAAATTTGTAGAAGAAGACATATGGCCTGAAGCTATCATTATACTCATATTTTCTTTCTCCTGCAGGCAAATGTGTGTCAAGGAAATTAATTTGGCTCAACAACTGTTCATATTTCTTTTTTTGGTAAGCTAGCCTTTCTTCGCGGAGTACTTGAGGATCTTTAAGTTTTGAAAGACTGCGCTGGAGACTAGATTCTCTAAGATTATCAACAGAGAGGTTCCTTGGTTCTTTAGGAAGCAGGAATGTCTATTATTAAGTGAATTTTTCTTGTAGAACTCTTGTACCTTCATCGAGAACTCTTATTGCAATAAAGCTTTAATAAAACCGAAATTATTTTCCAGTTGAGTATTTAAATGTACCTATTTTGGTGGCAGATATAGGACCAGTGTTACCCTATAACGAAAAGGTTGCTGAGATTCAATCCATGCAATGGAATAGGAATCATTTACAGCAAGGAATATCATGCTCAATCATGAAAAAGAAAACTGAAATTTTTAGTTTATCATTGATCAGATATGATAATAGAATATGACATTCAAGAGTCCACAGATTTCTGTTAGGTTATCAAAATAATTAGTTGGGACAAATCCTTGCCCTAAGTAAAAAATTTAATTTTTATTACTATGCAAAAATCCGAAGGAGAGCTCAAAGAAACCAAGAAGCAAAACTTTTTATTCTTGGCTCTGGCCTGCGCTACAAACTGTTTTGTAGTGGACTCTATTCTATATCCTTTAGATACTCTGAAATGCAGAATCCATTATGAAATGAAAGAATTTACTAGTCTGTATAATGGGTTCATAACCCTATATCAAAAAGAGGGACTCAAAAGATTCTTTAATGGTTATTCAACCGTGGCTGCCTCAAGCTTTACTAGTAACTTCGTTTGGTTTTACTGCTATGAGAATTTGAACAAAATATTCGCCACATTTGTTAAGTCTGAATTCAAAGACTCGAAATATAAAGACATAACCTATCGCATGATTCCCTTTGTCTCAGGGGCTTTGGGAGAGATAGCATCTCTGATTTTTTACATCCCTTTTAACATCATTAAAGTCAGAATGCAGGTAGGTGGAGAATACAGTTATTCGAGTATATTTCATGGGTTTAAAGATATATACACAAACGAAGGACTATTCCGTTTTTATAAAGCTTCTCACCTATTTATAATGAATAATATACTGCAAACTGGACTTCAGTTCACATTCTATGAAAATCTAAGAAAAGCTGCCAAGGAGTATAGAGGTGCGGATAGACTTGCTGTCACTGATTCCTTAATTGTCTGTGCTGGAACTTCTGCCTTGCTGAATTTCTTCATAAATCCTATTGACTTAATAATCACAAGATATCAAATGGCTAATACTAACGGCAATTCAGGAGCAGATAATGTGAAAGTCAGGACTATTTTGTGGAATTTATTAAAGAACGAAGGTCCTATAGCACTATTTAAAGGATGCTCCACTCGAACCGCAATGACCTTCTTCAACATGAGTCTTTATATTCCTATTTACGATTACATTCGATATAAGTATGGATTCGAGCTTAATTAATTAGGTTGTTATATTTGTAGATATTACTATCCTTCCATGTACACACTGTAATATTGTTTTGGGGTTTGATAACACTGTTTGTAACAAAACACTAGAAATGCTGATAACAGCTAGATAGTTTCGATAAGCCCTGAGTGAGATATTTCTGGTCTTTTGAATTGATAATTATGGGTTATACATTCATTAGATATAGTTACTGCACAACATAAAGAATATCAATTAACTTAGTTTCCATGGACTGCTTTGGTGCAAAACTTCTCCAATTCCTTGTCAAACTGCTTAAAAGTCAATGTTGCAGGAACAGGGTCAATCTCAACATCATAAAGAAATTGTGCCTTGATAGCCTTGGCAACCTCATAGAAAAATGTATTATAGATAACACTTCTTATGTTATATCCTCTCTTTTCGTACATATCATATCCAAAATCAACACAACGCATGATAGAGGGCTTTGATTGAACTGACACCAAGAAAGAAAGCAAGAAGACGGAGATGAGTGCCAAAAATCGTTTCATTATTGTGAAAGTTTGAGTATTAATTAAAATTACATAACTTAAATATCAATCAAATATTCTTTTCTAAGATGGTCTCTAGGTTTCTTTCTGCTCTTGAGAAGAGAGCACTTTCTTAAATAATTCAAAGAACCCTTTTGTCTAGCCTTCATTAAGATGAAAACTCCCTTACATTAAATTAGAGTGAAACAAAAGATAAAAAAAGAGCAAAAAAATCAAAATTAAATATTTAGAGACAAGAAACTTTATGAAATAAATATAGGGTTCCTCCGAAAATTTTTTTTTTTAGACCTCTGCAAAGTACTTAATGACTTTGACAAAGTCAGACAAATTTAAGGGTTTCGTAAACACATTAGTCATTCCATATTCAAGAGCCTTTTTCTTGTGCTCCTCACCAGTATGAGCGCTAAGTCCAATAATAGGAACATCATGCAAGTTCTTTTCCTTAATCATATCCTTTATTTCCTTAGCAGCTTCATACCCGTCCTTAATCGGCATTTCACAATCCATTAATACAAAAATTATATCTTCTCCTTCCTGCATAAACATATTTACAGCCTGCTCTCCATTTGCAGCTTCCAAGTAACTAATGTTATATTTCTCAAGAATCTGGCATATAAGCCTTAAATTGAATCCATCATCATCCACAACTAGAACCTTCCCTCTCATTTCAGAAAGTACCTTTCTTGTGATCTTACTAAGAGACTCTCGAATCTCATCTTCAGGAATTGGAATTGTGAAGACGTAATTAGCTCTGATAAGTCCTCGTTCGCTTAGACAATGCTGCGTCTCACCATCCATCATTTCCTGAAAGATCATTATAATCGGCTTTTCTTTGAGTCCTTTTTCTCTTTCGTATCGTCTTATAATTTCTGAGGTTTTCTTGGCATCAATTTGTGGCATGTTATTGTTGATTATTATCAAGTCATATTTTCTTCCTTTATGTTTGCTATAGAGTTCCACCAATTGTAGTACGTCAGTAGTAACATTCACAATGTTCAGGGCATAAGTCTTTGCCTTAATATCTTCTATGATAGTTGGATCATCACAGAGAACTAACGCTCTCAAAGTGATAGGTCCAACAATAAAGTTGCTACTTTTCTTTCTTGCAACAGGACTTACAGGCAAGGAATCAATGTAGCTGTTATCAGTTGGAGCGGCTTCTATGATAGCAATAAAGTCAGTTCCTCTATTCATTTTAGAATATACTTTGATACCTCCTTTCATCTTTTCACAAAGTTGTCTCGTTATCCAAAGGCCCAAACCTGAGCCAATTTTAGTCTTTTCTGGACATGAATCCACTTGAGAGAATTTTTTAAAAAGTCGAGATACTGCTTCATCACTCATTCCAGCTCCCGTGTCAATGACTTCAATCTTCAAGTAATATTTTTTTACTTCTTCAAGCTCTATAACACTCTCCTCATATTTCATTGCGAGCTGAATGAAGGACTCTTTTTCTATTAGGACGTTGTTTCGCTCTAGTGCCCTTAATGAGTAGTATTGGGAGGAATTAGGCTCCTCTGAAATATTCTTGAGCTTCTTGACATTCATTTCCTTGGTTTCGATCATTCCATCTATTTCATCGTCAAAGTTGATTTGGCTCAAAGACACTTTTCTAGGAACCCCATTCCCTAACCCATCTTTAGAAACCAAGAATCGACCTTTGAAGTCCTCAGATGGAACGAAATCGTCATCATCTAAAGCATCTTTTTTCTTGATCCAATCTATTACTACAGCTACTTCTCCTTTTTGGGTAAATTTAACAGCATTGTTAGACAAATTCAGCAAAATTTGCATGACTCTGTGTGGATCAATTCTAATGAAAGCTGGTAAGGCTTTAGATAAGTATAAATTTGTTTCTAATTTTTTCTGGAAGGCTAGCTCCTTCAATATAACCCAATAGTTGCTTATAAATTTTTTGAAGTTCACAGCCTTAGGCGAATATTCCAATTCTCCATGTTCCATTTTTGAACCGTCCAAAATATTATTCAAAAATTGCAGGATAATTTCTCCACAAACCTTCATCGTCCTTAATCTCTCTTTGACCTGTTCTAACTCCGTCTCCTCCAAGGAGAGGTCAATATTAGCTGTAACGACATTCAATGGATTTCTTATTTCGTGGGAAAAGCTCAAAATAAAATTTTCTTGAGCCATTAGCAAATTTTCAAGTTTGCTTTTAGCTTCTCTTAGTTCGGCTTCAGACTTGCTCAATTTGCTTTTGAGCTCTTTGTTCTTTAGTTTTGCCGCTTCATATGATAGTTTGAAGCTCAGACTCACAATGAAATGTAATATGCACCCCAGTATAACTATACTTGTAGGATCTTTTTCTGAATTGCATATTCCCTGAAATGCAGAATTACTTTCACAAAGTAATTTATGGAAGAATCCAGGCATAAGTAGAATTGCCAAGGAATGGTAGAATATTAGTATCCTAAATGACTTCAACTTCATAATAATGAGGTTGTCCACGATCAATCTTAAAATAATCCAGTAATGGCTTGAGCCTTCGACTAAAGTAGCACCAAGAGGGACATATAGTGTTAAAACACCCACATAGGATTTAAGAAAATGTTCTGGGCAAAGAATTCTGAACGCCTTTAATGTCAATAAGAAAAAGGCTGTAAAAATCAAGTTGTAAAGAATGAGATTGTTATCCAGGCCTTGAACAGTTAGAGTTGCCACTAAATTGAAAGTGAAAAAGATAACAGCTTGAAAAGTTATCAATAAGGAGGAGTATTTGTCTTTTTGAAGTCCCATATTCCTCATATCTTTGTAGAAAAAAGGGTTCTGTTTGCTCATGATCAACCGAAGATCATCAGTGACTTCCTTTAGTATAGAAATGGGCTCAAACATCAAGTCTCTAATAATTGAAATAAATTAATTTTCAGCACTATTGAAATATATATAAATGTTTTTATAAATGTTTTTATTTAGTATATCATTAATTGGTACATAAGACGCAAAACAGAGTTGAGGAAGGCACC
>Ga0065720_1004095_pt1 | contig 17518 bp, 17 predicted proteins | sample Thericmetagenome_FD_59107 | JGI IMG/M metagenome (GOLD analysis project Ga0065720, IMG submission 59107) | Thermophilic microbial communities from the Joint Bioenergy Institute, California, USA of rice/straw/compost enrichment - eDNA_2 v2... | ecosystem: Engineered > Solid waste > Grass >... | reverse complement strand
GCGCAAGTGGCATATCACGCCCAGCGGCCTCCAGCATCTCTTCCTGCTGCGAGGGGAGACCGAGTGATGAGCCGTGTTCTCCTGATCGACGCAGACGTGCTGGCCTACAAGATGGCCGCGAAGATCGAGCAGGCGGTCGAGTGGGAGCCTGGGTACTGGACCTGGCACTGCGACGAGTTCGCGGTGAAGGACGCAATCGACGCCGAGATCGAGCATCTACGCGAAGCTCTCGATGCCGATGACCACAAGCTTTGCCTGACAGATAGTGACGGAAACTTCCGCAAGACCGTCCTTCCTTCGTACAAGAGCAACCGGGCGAGCGTGAAGAAACCGCTCGTCCTGAAATCCATCCGTGAATGGCTCATTGCCGAGCGTGGTGCCTACCTCAAGCCGATGCTGGAGGGGGATGACGTGATGGGCATCCTGGCTACGTGGCCGGGCATCAAAGGTGAGAAGATCATCGTGTCCATCGACAAGGACATGAAGACCATCCCCGGCCTCTACTATCGCGATGCCGATAGCGGGGTGGTGGAGATCACCGAGGCGGAAGCCGACTACTGGCATCTCTTCCAGACCCTCACGGGTGACGTAACAGACGGCTACTCAGGCTGTCCCGGCATTGGACCGAAGAAGGCTCAAGCCATCCTCGAACCTTTTTCGGACACCTCCGACCGACCCGATCTCTTCGATCCTGCTGGTGCCTGGAGCCGGGTGGTTGAGGTCTACGAGGAGGCGGGTCTCTCCGAAGCTGATGCTCTCCAGCAGGCCCGTGTGGCCCGCATCCTTCGGGCCTCGGACTATGACTTCAAGAAGAAAGAACCTCGTCTATGGCAACCAACACTCCGGCGTTGATCGCCTTCTATTCCCCCGCACCGCAGATGGGAAAGACCACAGCCACTCGGTTCCTGACTGAGGGCCTGGGCTATAAGATCGTAAAGTTCGCAGCCCCGGTGAAGACCATCACGGCCACCTTCCTCCTGGAGATCGGCGTTCCCAAGGATGAGGTAGATGACTTCCTCGACGGGCACCGCAAGGAAGAGAGCCTTGCTGCCTACGGGTTCGATCACCTGACCAGCCGATACATTCAACAAGTGGTCGGTACGGACCTGGGGCGTCGGAAGCTCGACCCGAACATCTGGACCACCGTGGCGGGCCGTAAGGTCCGCAACCTTCTCGACCGAGGGGAGCGTGTGGTCATGGACGACATGCGTTTCCCCAACGAGTACGACATGGTGAAGCAGATGGGTGGCGAGTGCTGGTGCATCTACAACCCACGGGTTCCCATTCCGGTTTCCGACCATCCCTCCGAAGGTCTTCTCTCGAACCACTCGTTCAACGTGGCGCTCATCAACGATGGCACGATTGAAGACCTAGAACGCCAAATTCTCGACCACATCACCCGCTTCTAGAGGAATCCCCACATGAACAAGATCGCCTTGCTGGTAGCGGCCCTCGCTGCCTGCCTGACTCTCACCGCCTGTGAGAAACCAGCAGCGCCTGTACCTGTGCCGCAGGCCGAAGAGAAACCTCAGGAGGAATCCCAGCGCTCCGGCCTCGGCATGACCTATAGGGGCAAGCCAGGCATCGAAATAATGCCCGGCATAGTGATGGGCTTCGACGGAGAGATCGGTCTCGGATTCGGATTGTGATTACCCCCCACAATAGGAGGCATGATCCAATGCAAGATCAACCTTTTCCATATGTCTCCCTAGAACTTCTCGAAGCTCTCCAGGAACATTTCCCTGACCGCTCTCCAGACCTTCGATGGTCCGACCGTGAGGTCTGGTTTAAGGCGGGCCAGTGCGCCGTGGTGCGTTTCCTTAAGGGGAAGTTCGATGAGCAGAACGAAAACATCCTGAAAAGGCCCCTGTGATGTGTAAGGCACCGAAAGTTACAGCACAGACCCCAGCCGCTATCCCACCGGCCCCAGCCGAAGCGGCCTCCCAGGCTCAGGGCGATGTCATACGCGATGAGAACCTTCGCAGCGATGCCGATTTGAAGGCTCGCCGCAAGGGTCGCAATGCACTGCGCATCCGCCTTAACGCCGGAAACACTGGTGACACCACCGGATTGAACATTCCACGCGCATAACACCCCAGGAGTAACGGATGGCAAAAACTGCCGCCGCCCGTTACTCGCAACTGGAGAAAGATCGGGAACCCTTCCTCCAGCGGGCGCGTGACGCGGCGAAACTCACCATCCCGTCCCTCATCCCTCCTGCCGGTCACACTGGTCACTCGAAGTTCCATACGCCCTACCAGGGTATTGGCGCACGAGGCGTNAACAACCTAGCCTCCAAACTGCTGCTNGCNCTGCTTCCNCCNAACTCTCCGTTCTTCCGCCTGCTGATTGACGACTTCACCCTCGAAGAACTCACGCAGCAGGAGGGAATGCGAGCGAAGGTCGAAGAGGCGCTAGGCCAGGTCGAGCGCACCATCATGACCGAGGTTGAGGCGTCGGCTCTGCGTGTTCCCTCGTTCGAGGCTTTCAAGCACCTGATCGTAGGAGGGAACGCCCTTCTCTACCTCCCGCCCGAAGGCGGAATGCGTGTCTTCCGGCTCGACCGCTATGTCGTCCACCGCGACCCCGCCGGTAACGTCCTGGAGCATATCACGAAGGAGACCATCTCCCCGGACGCTCTGCCGACCGAGTTCCAGGAAAAGCTTAAGGGCAAGGTCAAGACGGGAGCGAACGCCAGCACCGATAAGACCCTGGACCTCTACACCTGGGTTCGCCGGGTGAAGAACCGATGGACGGTGCATCAGGAGGTCGAGGGGGAAATCATTCCCGGTTCCCAGGGTGGATACCCGCTCGACAAGTCCCCATGGCTCCCGCTCCGGTTCACCAGGATTGATGGTGAATCCTATGGCCGGGGTTATGTCGAGGAATATTACGGTGATCTCTGGTCGCTCGAACTACTGACCAAGGCCATCGTTGAGGGTTCCGCCGCAGCAGCAAAAATCCTCATCTTCGTGGACCCGAACGGCACTACCAAGAAGAGTGATGTGTCGGACGCTCCGAACGGGGCTGTCCGAAGCGGTAACGCCCAGGATGTGTCCATCCTGTCCCTGGACAAGTTCGCGGACTTCCGCGTGGCCTTCCAGACCATCGAAAATATCCAGCAGCGGCTGGCCTATGCGTTCCTCATGAACTCCGCAATTCAGCGCGGGGGTGAGCGAGTGACAGCGGAGGAAATCCGCTACATGGCTGGGGAACTCGAAGATGCCCTGGGTGGCGTCTACTCGATATTGAGCCAGGAGTTTCAACTCCCGCTCGTCAATCGGCTGATGTACGTCTTGGAGCGCAAGAAGCGCCTCCCGTCTCTGCCGAAGGATATGGTCTTCCCGTCGATCACGACCGGTATGGAAGCCCTCGGACGCGGGCACGACCTGAACAAGCTGGACGCTCTGCTTGCACGGCTCCAGCCGCTAGGGCCGGAAGTTCTGGCTCGCTACCTGAACATCTCCGACTACATCACCCGCTCCGGTGCCTCGCTGGGCATCGATATGAAGGGCCTCGTCCGAAGCGAGGAAGAGGTCATGCAGCAGATGATCCAGGAGCAGCTACAGAACCTGGGCCGCGAAGCTGTCCCCGGCGCAATGAACATCATGCGCGACCAACTCAAACCGGAAGCAGTGTCCAATGGATAATACCGAACCCGTTGTGGCTTCGGAGAAGGTGGAGGCTACCTCCGTGGTAGCCTTCAAACCTACCACTCCCAAAGCTAGTGCTCCCGCACCCAAGAAGTCCCGGAAGCAGAAGAAGGAAGGTCCGGCTCCTGTGGTTGACGAGCGGGCAAAGAAAGTCACCACCCATTCGCGTGGCATCGTTGTAATCGACTACTGAGGGTCTTCATGACGACATCGAACGCGACTCCTGTGCAATCTCCGCAGGGTCATGACGCCGCCATGGCAGCGGCATTCGACAACGCTCAGGCTCGTGCAACTGCCGAACCCACGGCAGGAAATCCAGCACCCACCCAAGGTGGGAATGAGCGTCCCTCTTGGCTCCCGGAGAAGTTTCAGACGCCGGAGGACCTGGCCCAGGCGTACCGCCAGCTAGAGGCTCGCTTCTCCCAGCAGCAGCAGAACCAGAAGCAGACCACCCAGCAGCAGCAACAGACACCTTCCCAGGCCGAGGCCAAGGAACAGTTGGCATCGGTCGGTCTCGACTATTCCGCGATGGAACGGGAATACCTCGAAACCGGGAAGTTGAGCGAGGACCGCTACAAGCAACTCGAAGCGGCAGGCATTACCCGCGATATGGTGGATGCCTTCATTGCTGGTCAGGAGGCAATTGCTGCTCAAATTCAGTCTGAGGTCTTCGATCTCGTGGGCGGACAGGAAAAGTATCAGGAGATGGTTGCCTGGGCTTCAAAGAACCTGACGCCTTCGCAGATCGAAGCCTATGACCGTGCTGTCACGTCCAATGACCGTGATGCGATCTTCCTGGCCGTGGAAGGTCTCAAGGCCCGCTACGCCGCAGCCGGTGGGATAGAGCCGAACCTCATCAGCGGGTCAGGGACTACCGCCAGCGGCAACCCGTTCCGCTCCACCGCTGAACTGACGGCTGCGATGCGCGACCCGCGCTACGCGAAAGACCCGGCCTACCGCGCCGAGGTTATGGAGCGGCTGAAAAACTCCAACCACGTCTTCTAGGGGTATCCAATGTTCTCAGACATAATCACCTTTCTCACCGAGAACGTGGAGGAAATCTTCGTGGCCCTCTTCGCCGTCCACGCTGCGGCGCTGGCTATCGTCCAGCTTACGCCCACTCCGAAGGACGATGAGATCGTCGCGAAGGTTTACCGCGTGATCGAAATCCTGGCTGGCCTCTTCTCGAAGAAGAAGAAGGACTGAGCCGATGACTCGCTTCCTGTCCTTGCTCCTGGCGCTCGTCCAGATCGTCCAAACCATCCTGAACCTCCTTCGGGAGAAGAACCTCCGGGAGCAAGGAAGGGAGGAAGAGCGCCGCGCCCAGGAGAAAGCCAATGAAGAAGCCAACGCGGCTGCTCAGAGGATTGATGATTACGCTCTTGATGCTGAGCTTGATGAGCTTCGTGAGCGGATGCGTCACTACCAGCGAGCAGCCGAAGATCGCTAGGCACCCCCTATGCCAGGCCATTAGCTGGCATGAGGCCGATACCCCTGGCACCCAAAGGGAAATCTTCCGGCACAACCTCAAGGTCGAAGACCCGAAGATTTGCCCTCCATCGTAGGTGACATGGCCGGGACCGCTGCAATGCAAGTTCCGGCCCTCTTAACAGAATCCCCAACGCCTCTGGCTGGTCCCGACAACAGACGCAGGTTCGACCCCTTGCCGTGCCAGCCATTCCATAGTCCTGTGAAGCTGACAGTCACACTGCGCCAAGAAATGCGCGGTGACGCAAAGAGCAACCCAAGAAATCCCCACGCACAAACTTAGCCCTCTGCGGAGGATAACTTCGTGCGAGCGTGAAGAGGACCAAGGGAAGCCCGATCAACTTCCAATCTCTTCACAGGAAATCTGCAAATGGCAAATGCGAACGTGATTCGCCTGGGCCAGGTCAATGGCTCTGGCGACGTAGATGCTCTTTTCCTTAAGGTCTATGCGGGTGAAGTCCTGACGGCCTTCGAGGGCAACAACGTGATGCTGGACCGCACCATGGTCCGCACCATCGATCACGGCAAGTCGGCAACGTTCCCGGCTGTAGGTCTGATCGACGCCTTCTACCACACCCCTGGTGCTGAACTGGTCGGCCAGACGGTCAACCAGAACGAGGCGGTCATCACCATCGATGATCTCCTGGTCTCGGACGCCACCCTTCCGAACATCGATGAGGCCAAGAACCACTTCGACATGCGCTCGATCATCACGACCGAGCAGGGTCGGAAGCTGGCGAAGGTGATGGACCAACATCTGCTCCAGGTGGGCGTCCTCGCGGCTCGCGCTTCCAACGTGGTCTCTGGTCTGCCGGGTGGCTCGGTCATCACGACCTCGGAGACTGGCGCTCCGCAGAACGCGGACTTCGCCACGAGCGGTGATGATCTCGCCTGGGCCATCTTCATGGCGGCTCAGAAGCTGGACGAGAAGGACGTACCGGAAACCGACCGCTACTGCTTCGTCCGGCCTGAGCAGTATTACAAGCTGGTCCAGTCGGAGAAGACCATCAACCGCGACTTCGGCGGCGCGGGCGCGTACTCTGACGGTAAGGTGTACCGCATTGCGGGCATCGAGATCGTCAAGACGAACAACCTGCCCAACACGAACATCGCGGCTGGTTCTGGTGTTCGTGCCGGTACAAACAACAAGTATGCGGGCGACTTCACGGACACCGTGGCCCTTGTCATGCACAAGTCGGCCATTGGCACGGTGAAGCTGCTCGATCTGGCGGTTGACGCTGGCTATGACATGCGCCGTCAGGCGTGGATGATCGTGTCCAAGTACGCAGTCGGCCACGGCATCCTGCGACCGAATGCGGCTGTCGAAATCCGCAACGCTGCGGCCTAATCTATCCATCAACGGGTAGCTCTCCATGGGAGGGGTCTTCGGACCTCTCCCTTTTTTCGTCATTCAGGAACTACGCGAATGTTGGCGACAACTCCCACTACCGTTCTTGAAGCGGTGAACCTGATGCTCTCCACCATCGGGGAGGCACCCGTCAGCACCGTGGAGAACAGCGGTGTTCTCGATGCCGTGGCTGCTCGTCAGCAGCTATCGGTCATCAACCGTGAGGTCCAGACTAGGGGCTGGCACTGGAACACGGAAGAGAACGTCACGATCACTCCGTCCCACCCGGACGGCTTCATCATTCTCCCCTCGAACACACTTCGGGTAGATGCCAGCGATGTGGACATTGACGCGGTACAGCGGGGCAACCGTCTTTACGACCGCAAGAACCGTACCTACCAGTTCAGCCGTCCCGTGACGGTTGATCTTATCCTCCTGCTGCCGTTCGAGGAACTACCGGAGGCGGCACGTTTCTACATCACCATCCGAGCAGCCAGGAAATTCCAGGAAGGTGTCCTCGGCTCCCCGGAACTGTCTCAGTTCACGCTGCGCGACGAGATCATGGCGAAGGCGACCCTGGAGGACGCTGAGGCAAATACTGCGGACTTCAACATCCTAAACAACATTTCAGTCAGGGAGGTCTTGCTCAGATGAGCAGCGGGTTGATCTCCACGACCATTCCGAACCTCGTCAACGGGGTCTCCCAGCAGCCCTACAACCTGCGGCTAGCGTCCCAGGCCGAAGAGCAGATCAACGGTTATAGCTCGGTGGTGGAGGGCCTGAAAAAGAGGCCACCGTCCCGGTTCATCTCGAAGATCAGCAACACGCCCTTCGGGAAGGCGATGATTCACACGATCAACCGCGATCTCCAGGAACGCTACATCGTGGTCATCACCAATGGGAACCTCCGGGTGTTCCGGCTGGACGGTTCCGAGGTCACGGTCAACTTCCCCAACGGTAAGGGCTATCTGAGCGCCGCTGACCCCTCGACCTCGTTCTCTGCTGTGACCGTCGCGGACTACACCTTCATCCTGAACCGCACGGTGGAGGTCAAGGCGCTNCCGGNTACCATCCCCACCAGCACCCCNANGGGCATGGNCTGGATACGCCAGGGTGGCTACGGCATTACCTACTCGATCACGTTCGAGGGCATCACCAAGTCACACAAGACTCCCGATGGCTCGAACTCCNNCCACACCGAGCAGATTGCCACGGACTTCATCGCTCAGAAGCTCAGGGAAGCCTTCCTGGCGGATTCTGCGTTCACGGCAATCGGCAATGTTAGTCGAACCGGCTCGACGCTGATCTTCTCCAGAAAGGATGGCGCTGACTTCTCGCTGTCTATCAGCGATGGCATTGGTGACACCGGTACGAAGCTCATCAAGGGTTCCATCCAGCGGTTCTCCGATCTTCCCGCCCGCGCCGCTTCGGGCATCAAGATCGAGGTCAAGGGCGACCAGTCTTCCTCGTTCGACAACTACTATGTCCGATACGACACATCCTCGACGGGTTCTGCTGCCGGTGGGGTGTGGGTGGAGACAGCGAAGGAAGGAGAGCAGTACAAGCTCAACCCGGCCACCATGCCTCATGCTCTGGTACGCGAGGCGGACGGTACGTTCACCTTCAAGGTGCTTCCGTGGGAGGACCGGAAAGTAGGCGATCTCGAAAGCTGTCCCATGCCATCGTTCGTGGGCAAGAAGATGAACGACATCTTCTTCCACCGGAACCGGCTTGGCTTCGCAGCGGACGAGAACGTGATCTTCTCCCGCGCGGGTGACTTCTTCAACTTCTTCCGCGCCTCGGCAACCCAGGTGGTCGATACAGACCCCATCGACGTGGCCGTGAGCCACACCAAGGTCTCGATTATCCGCCATGCCATCCCGTTCAACGAGACGCTGCTCCTGTTCTCCGACCAGACGCAGTTCCAGCTAGGGGCAACAGACCTCCTGACCCCGACGACGATCTCGATCAACCAGACCACGGAGTTCCAGGCATCCCTCCTGGCTAAGCCGGTGGGTGCTGGCCGAAACGTCTACTTCGCGGTCAACCGGGGCATCTACTCCGGTGTCCGGGAATATTATGTGGATGGGGACACGAAAACGAACGACGCGGCTGACGTAACCAGCCACGTTCCCCACTACGTCCCTGGGGGCATTACCAAGCTCGCGGCCTCATCGAACGAGAATGTTCTGGTGGCGCTGTCCCCGGAGAAGCCGAACGAGGTCTACATCTACAAGTATTTTTGGGAGGAATTGGAAAAGCTCCAGTCCTCGTGGTCGCGTTGGGTGTTCTCCCCGAATACCAAGATTCTCTACGTCGAGTTCATCGAGAGCGACCTGTGGATGCTCGTGGAGCGCAACGGGGAGGTTACTCTAGAGAGCATCAGCCTGGAGGCTGGTCGTTCCGATGGTGACATCGGCTTCGAGTACCATCTCGATCAGCGATGCTGGGACACCGAATGTACAGTAAGCTACGACCCCGGCACCAACACCACCACCATACAGACGCCCTACACGGTCACGGCTGGGGAGGCGGACGAGTTCCAAATCATCGCCTGGGAAGGAAGCCCGAACCGCAAGTCTGGTGAGTTCATCCAGTTCGAGTTCGAGAACGGAAAATTCAAGGTCAACGGGAACCTCCCGAAGTTCATCATCGGGCGTAAGTACGAGTTCCGCTACCTGTTCTCCACCTTCGTCATCAAGGAAGAGGCGGTGGGCGGTGGACAGATGACGGTAGGCGAGGGACGTATCCAGCTTCGTCGGGTTGCCCTGAACTTCTCGAAGACTGGCTACTTCAAGGTGGTCGTGACGCCCTTCCGGCGTGACCCCTACGAGTACGTCTTCTCCGGTCGCGTGGTCGGCTCCGGTAACAACATCATCGGCAGGGCCTCGCTCGAAGAGGGGCGCTTCAAGTTCCCCGTGGGGGCGAGGAACGATGCCGTGAAGATCGAACTCGTGTCCGACAAACCTCTCCCATGCGCCTTCATGAGCGCGGAATGGGAGGCCCTGTACGTCATCAGATCACGGAGGCTTTGATGTTTATCGAGGCTCGTCCTAGTCGCCTGGAAGATGTCCATCGGATGGCTCCCAGGTTACGGCGGGAAGACCTCGAAGAACTCCAGGCCAGCGGATGCGAGAGCGCCCACGAGGCGCTGCTGGATGGTCTCATGTCCCCGGATGGCTGCACCACCGTAGTCACCGGGGATGGTGAGCCTGCGCTCATGTTCGGCACCGTCCCACACCCGCTGGACGACATGGTGGGCTGTATATGGATGCTGGGGACCGACGAGATCGAGAAGAACCGCGTCCAGTTCCTACGCCGGTCGAAGGAGTTCATCGACCGTTTCCACGACAAGTACCCCGTCCTCATGAACTACACCTACTACCGGAACACGGTTCATCACCGCTGGCTCCGTTGGTGCGGGTTCATGTTCATCAACAAGGTCTCCACCCCTGGAGGTCATGACTTCTACGAATTTGTTCGAGTGAGGAACGACTAATGTGTGGCCCTCTAGTAATGGCTATCGGCGGGTTAGCGATCAGCGCGGCTCAGACCGTGATTGGCTATGTGGGGCAGATGCAGCAGTACAGGGCGCAGATGCAATACTACGCGGACAACGCTGCTCGCGCCGATGCCGACATGAAACGCGGCTACATCTCCACACAGCGCCGCATGATCCAGGAGGAAGCTGCCGCAGCAGCGGAACGCCAGGAAGTCGCCCGTGAGGCTCGTGCTGCCCGTGCGAGGGCACTCACAGCAGCCGGTGAGGCAGGCGTCTCCGGTCTTTCGGTCGATGCTCTCCTGGCCGACTACTATGGCCGCGAAGCGACGTACATGGACCAGTCGCGGCACCAGATTGACTGGACGCATCAGCAACTGATGGACAGCATGCACGGTATCCGTTCGGTAGCAGAAGATCGTATCAATTCGGTCCCTAAGCCGGTCAAGCCGAGCTTCATCGATGCAGGCTTGCGCATAGCTGGTGCGGGCATGAACACTTACACCCAATACAGGAAGTGGACCACCTAACGGAGAATACAGATGGCCCGTTTGCCGGGACTAACCCCCCATCGTGAAGACCGTCCGAAGGTAGGNGGAAGGAACAAATCCCGCGTCCTGGTGGACGGNCCANACATTCGTCCCCAGCGGCTCTCTCCCGTTGCAGCGCCAGTCAACACCTATGCTCGGCCCCCNGCGCCTCCCAGCACCAANCGCTGGCTCCAGCTTGCCGATGCNCTGAGTTCGATCAGCCCTTCGCTGAACAACCTACTCCAGTACCAAGCAGAGAAGAGCAGGCAGGAGGCCGAAGACCTCGCCAACAGGCGGCTGGGTGGAATGTCCTTCGAGGAAGCCCAGCGGGCCGTGAAGGAAGGCACCATCCCGGAGATGGCGAACCCGTGGTTCAAGGCGGCGTTCATGAAGCAGTTCGGTGAGCGACTGGCCCACCAACGCGCCTCCGAGATCGCCACCCTGTACGAGACGGAGTTCGATAAGGACAACGGCAACTTTGATGAGTTCGTTGCCCAGCGGATGAAGGCGGACCTAGATGCCTTCGGTGACAACAAGTTCTTCACGTCCTCCTACCTGAACGTGATGAGCCGCTTCAACGCCCAGGCCCAGGCGAAGCATCAGCAGTACCTGACGACCCGTACAAAGGAAGACACCTTCCAGGGCGTCTACGAGACGTTCCTGGGTACTGCTCGCCAGATGATCGAGGAAGGCGCGTCCCCGGACGAGATCGCCAAGGCTCTCCGGGAGAAGTACGAGGGCAACCGAAAGCTCCTTAACGTCCCGTACAAGGAACAGGACCGCGAGATGCTGCGGGTCGCCCAGGCCCTGGCCGAGGAAGGTCGCTACGACATCGTTCAGGCTCTGCTCACTAGCGAGCGGACGGCTGCGGATGGCACGAAGCTCGGTCCCCTAGCCAACAACCGGGAGTTCGCCGCTGACGCTGCCCGCATCCTCCAGAGGGCCGAACGTGTCATGTTCGATAACAACGAGAAGGCATCGTTCGACCAGCGGATGAGATTCTTCGATCAGTCCCTCGCTGGCACCCTCAACCGGGAAGAACTGATCGAGTGGCATAAGGCCAACCCTGGGGCGCTTACCGATGCCCAGGTCCAGGCCCTTCTGAACCGCAACGAGTCAGTCGTCCTCAAGCTCAAGGAAGAAGCTGAGAGGCAGCGCGAGAAGCTACTTCTCCAGCAGCAGTCGGCCCGGTCGCATGAGGCGCTGGAGCAGGCGGACCTCGAAGCTGCCGAGAACGGTCTCGCGCCGTTCCTGGAGGACGGGGTAGTGCTGGACGAGAATGGCGAGCCGAAGATCATCTCCGCTGACCAGCGCCGCGAGAGGCTGGCGCACAATCTGGTCCAGCGTATCCAGGAGAAGATCGATAGCGGCCAAATCACGCCGGAGCAGGGATTCGAGGCCGAGGTCAAGGTCTTCACGGCCAACAACCTCAAGAACCCACGGTGGGAGGAAGTCCTGGCTGCTGGCGGTATCTCGGCAGCTACCTTCGCGATCTCCGGTGGTGAAGTTCCTCCGGCCCTCAAGGATGGAGCGGAACTCTACATGAAGCTCCATGCGCAGAACCCCAGGCTGCTCCAGAAGCATGTCCCGGATGCTGCGGCCATGGACTTCTACGAGGCGTACCGCATCGCCAAGCAGTATGGCCGGATGAATGACAATCAGGCGTACCAACACGCCGCGACCCTCACGAACGACCCGGACAAGTACGAGAGCGTCTACATGCGCCAAAGGTACGATGACATCGATAAGGCGGTGAAAGACCTCCAATCCAACGGGTTCGTTCGTTTCTTCGGCCTGGGAACACCTCCGGCTGATAACGCTGGCTATGTCGGTAACGAGATCAGCCGCATTGCTCGCTTCTATGCCCGTTCGGGACTTGGCAGCGAGAAGGCCCTGGAAGAGGCCAGCAAGCGGTTCAAGGACACCCACCGGCAGATCAATGGCTGGTGGATATACACCGCAGACCGGGACATTCCCCCGGACTTCGAGCGCCTGGTCCAGAATGCGTTGGAGGATTACGCGAAGGAGTTCGGTGAGTCCGAGGGCGTCGAGGCCAGTGACCTGACCATTCGTCCTGCCACCAACGGCACAGGCGCATGGCAGATCGTCAACCGCTATACCGGCGCTCCTGTAGAACACTCCGAACGCCGATACATCACCAACCGGTCCCTGATCGAGAGTGAGCGTGACCGCATCGATCAGCGCCGGAAGGAACTGATCGAACAGACCAACCACGAGAACGAAACTCGCTACGACCCGTGGCTCGTCATCAACGAGAACACCTACATCGGTCCGTTCCTCTCGAACCCGTCCAAGGAAGAGCAGGAGTTCGTCCGCAGGCGGGCGAAGGAAATCTACCAAGAACGTCAGAAGCGATAGCGGGCCACCCATCCTGGGTGGTCCCTGCATTTCTAGGGAACACCCATGCTGAAAGAACTCAGGCTCGCCATCCTTGAAACGGCCCAGGAGATTGGCGCTGACCCGGTGGATTTGGCTACCGTCATCTCTTATGAGACCGGAGGAACCTTCGACCCGTGGAAGAAAGGTCCCACCACGAAGTGGGGCACCCACCGTGGTCTTATCCAATGGGGCGAACCACAGCGCCGCCAGTACGGCGTCTATCGGGGAATGCCTATCCGCGATCAGGTCAGGGCCGCTGGCCGCTACCTCCAGGACCGTGGCTTCAAGCCTGGAATGGGCCTGCTGGAGATGTACTCGGCCATTAATGCAGGTGGTATCGGGCCGGAATACTACAGCCGCTCTGATGCTTCTGCCGGTGGCGCTCCGGGGACGGTGCTTGATAAGGTCACGAAGCAGATGGAGGGTCACCGCCGCAAGGCTCAGTCGCTGCTTGGTATGGTCTCGGGGGACGTGAACCGACTCACGTTCAGCCAAGGCGAAAGCACCAGCTTCAACGCCCTTGGTGATGGGGAAGTTCGCTACTCGGACGTAAGCTACAATCAACCCCTCACGGAAGGCGAGCTTCGCTCCCTGGAACGCGAGCGGGCCGAAGACGACCCTACCCTGTGGGAAGGTGTGAAGGCCGCATACTCGGAGAACCTGACCTATCTACTCACCCAGGAGCGCCCCGACATCGTTCCTGACCCGAACTTCCGAATGGACGAGAAGCTGTTCTCGGAACTCACCAAGGGCATACCGGAGCAATATTGGGACAGGTTCACCGCCTCGGTATCGGAAGGCCATGCTCGCGATATTCGTGCCCGGTTGGAGCGGGAGCTAGACGCTGCCGACAAGCTCAATCGCATGGGCGTTACCGGCCTAGCCTTGCGTATCGGTGCTGGTCTGACTGACCCTGCAACTCTCGCGGCTACCGCTGGCGCATTGGCGCTCACTGGTGGCCTCGGTGTTCCGGCAGTCATGGCGGCTCGCTTCGGTAGGGCAGGTCTCATCGCAGAAGGTGCGCTCACTGGTGCGGCCACGAACGTCGCCATTGAAGGGATGATTCACAGCCAGCGTGAGACCTCGGATGCCTCGAACCTCCTGTGGGCTGCTGGCCTGGGAGCCGTCCTCGGTGGCACTGGTGGCATTTTCGCCCGCAACCCTGCGGTGGCCGATGAGGCTCGCAAGCTCGAAGACCTGGGACGCTCCATGATGAAGGAGGCCGAGGGCCTATCGATGACCGGAGGCTCTACGGCTGGTGCTGCCCAGGTGGCGACTCGTGACGCTCTCCGGTCCGATATTGATGACATCATCCGGGACGGCGCTGCGGTCGCTCCCAGGGCCTTCATGGGCAATGTCAGATACGATCTCGCGGCTCGTCTCAAGCAGTCGGACAACATGATGACCCGGATGCTGGGTAACGTGTTGGTCGAGGACGCAGCAAGGAACGCCGATGGTGTGACGCCCATTGCTGCTTCCGAGGTCCAGTCACTGCTCAACCGCCGCGCCGAACTCAAGTGGCGTCAGGCGTATGAGACGGCCTGGAACGACTATGTGAGGCGGAACAAGATCGGCTGGGCAGACCAAGCCGAGGCCCGTCTCCTGTTCTCACACGAGATCACCCGCGCCGTCCGCTCGAATGATGTCATGACCGAGTTCGACCCTTCTGTGGTCAAGGCTGCGAACGCCTTTCGGGACATGATGAACGAGTGGCGCAAGCTGGCGAACAACCCCGGCCTGATCGATGGCACGGTGCGTAACCCGGTGCGCGGCTTCGGTTCCCTGCATGAGAATCCGAACTACGTGCCTCGCGTGTTCAACCTAGGTGCCATCCAGGACAAGCTCCATCGCTTCGGCCACCAGCCGGTCATCAAGTTCTTCACCCAGGCCATCCTGGAGGCGAACGAAGGCATTAGCGAAGAACTGGCCGAGAAGTTCGCCAGGGGATACGTCAGGAAGCTCCATGGACTGTCCGCTGGGGAGTTGTTCTCGAACTACCGGGCGTTCTCCGGTGAAGACCTGGAGGCGCTGCGAATGGCGCTCCGGGAGGGGACCGATCTGGCGGATGATGAGCTTGATCGTATCCTCGACGCCTTCCGCCCGAAGAAGGGTGATGGGGCCGTCACACGCGGTAAGCACCGTATGTTGTTCGATGAGAACTTCGGCATGAAGCTGGCGCTCAAGGATGGCACCGGCCAGGAGTTCGTTCGTATCTCTGACTTCTTGGAGAACGACGCGGACTTCCTGATGTCGATGTATTCGCGGCAGATGTCCGGTCATATCGCCATGGCCCGTGTACGGGTGAAGAACCCGAACTGGCGCGGTCCCGATGACCCGGCCCCGGAGTTCCTAATCGACGGGGTAACGAACGATGGTGACTTCGAGAAGTTGCTCTCCCAGGTGATCGCCGTAGGTGACGCTACCGGGGTGAAGTCCAGCCAGTCGATGAAGGACGTTGAACGCCTCCGGTTCGCCTACAACGCGATCATCGGACGACCAACCTGGAATGAAGCCTCGGACTTCTCCCAGGCGCTTCGGATGCTGCGGGACTATAACTTCCTTCGTGTGGGCGGTCAGATGGGCTTTGCGCAGATACCGGAGTTCGCGAACATCGCGGCTCAGGTGGGTATCAAGGCGATGCTCTCGGCAATACCCTCGTTCCGCTCCCTGTGGCGCAATGCCCGCACCGGGAAGTTGGATGATGCCCTAGCCAACGAGATCGATGAGATCACAACCCTCGGCACCGACTGGATACGCCACGCGAACAAGATGCGGATGGACGAGTTCCAGAACCCCATGCAGGGACTAATGGGCAACCGCACCATCCAGTCCATCGACAACAAGCTCCAGACGGGCAAGCGGATAGTCTCAGCCATCTCCGGTTTGGCTCCGGTGAACACCATCCTCCAGCGCATGGCGGGCAAGGCGATCTTCATCAACTTCGCCAAGGCGGCGCAGGGGAAGGCCAAGTTGCTCAAGAACGACCGCAGGGTCCAGGCCCTCGGCCTCGATCAGGAAATGGTCGAGCGTATTTTCAAGCAGATCAACACCCATGCCACGTTCAAGAAGAAGTCCTTCGGCACGAGGCTGGAGGCCATGAACTTCAAGAAGTGGGATGATCTAGAGGCGGCAGCGGCCTTCGAGATGGCGGTCTTCCGGCTTGGTCGCACGNTTGTCCAGGAGAATGACATCGGCAACNTGGCANTGTTCATGTCTCACCCGGTGGCGCGGACGCTCCTTCAATTCCGCTCGTTCATCCTGGCGGCATGGGCGAAGCAGTTCATCAACGGCCTGAACTTCCGTGACTTCACAACGTTCACAGCTTTCACCACGNCCNTGTTCCTGGCCTCNCTGAACTACATCGCTCGTACCCACCTGAACGCCANCGGTCGCTCAGACAGAGATGAAATACTGGAGAAGCGACTGACCCCGGAGCGTATCGCACTGGCGGGCCTCCAGAATAGCTCGTGGTTCTCCATCCTGGCTCCGGCTACGGACCTCGCAACGATCTCGTTCCTCGAAGAGCCGCTGTTCGATGCCCGAACCACGATGCTGGCCTCGGACCCGCTGTGGGGCAACCCGACCATGGACCTGATCGATAGCTTCTCGAAGGCTACGGGCGCTATCTCCACCGGTGCCTTCACAGGTGAGTTCTCCCAGGCCGATGCCAGGGACGTTGCCCGCACCCTGCCGTTCCAGAACCTGATCGGCATCACGCAGCTATTCAGCATCATGGTCTCTGATCTCCCGGAGTGGAGACGGAGAGACTAACCCTCAACACCTTTCGATCTGAACCTAGGCCCTCGTCACCTACCGGTGGCGGGGGTCTTCGCATTTTCGGAGACCTCAATGCCTCTGTCCTACAATCAGTATGTCGGAGACGGCACGACCAAAACGTTTAACCTGGGCTTCGACTACATCGACAAATCCCACGTTGAGGTTCGCGTGGATGGTACTCCCGTATCGTTCACTTGGTTGAGTACCTATCAGGTACAGACCACCACGGCTCCGGCCAATGGTGCTATCGTTGACGTGCGCCGCGTTACTCCCAGGGACGAACTCCTCGTGGAGTTCATGGACGGCTCGGTCCTTGTCGAGACCGACCTCAACCTCGCAACCATCCAATCGTTCTTCCTCGCCCAGGAAGCGTTCGATCAGGGCGAAGCCTCGCTCGCTGTCACGCCTGATGGTCACTACTCGGCTGGCCTGCGGCGTATCACGATGGTCCTCGACCCCGTGAACGACCGTGATGTCGTCACCAAGGGATGGGTGCTGAACACCAACAATACCAGCGTGGCGCAGGGCATCGCTGCTAGGGACGCCGCTATCGCTGCGAAGAATGCAGCCGAGACGGCCAGGAGTGGTGCGGAGACGGCCAGGGCCGGTGCAGAGACCGCGAAGACCGCAGCGGAGGCCGCTAAGACTGCGGCAGAAACCGCGAGGGCGGGAGCCGAGACGGCCAAGGCCGATGCGGAGACCGCGAAGTCGAACGCTGCGAACAGCGCGTCTGCTGCTGCGTCCAGTGCCGCCAGTGCGGAAGCAGCCAAGGACGCCGCTGAGGCGGCGCAGTCTGCCGCAGAGGATGCTGCCGACAGAGCGG
>Ga0065720_1020043_pt1 | contig 17542 bp, 13 predicted proteins | sample Thericmetagenome_FD_59107 | JGI IMG/M metagenome (GOLD analysis project Ga0065720, IMG submission 59107) | Thermophilic microbial communities from the Joint Bioenergy Institute, California, USA of rice/straw/compost enrichment - eDNA_2 v2... | ecosystem: Engineered > Solid waste > Grass >... | reverse complement strand
TATTTTTATTTTAGGATGAACATATTGAGATATCATTTCATTGTACACAAAGCAATTTACAGGAAGTTTTTCTAGCAAAGCGTCAAACTTATCATTTTAGAAAAATAGAAGCTGAAAAGAAGTTGATTGGATCCCAAAGGCCAAAAAATTCGAAGATTAAATTACATTAAACTTCAGAAAGTAAAAAAGAATGTAAAGAATAATAAATCTTTCCAGAGATGGAGAAAGAAATCTATGCAATGATCGCGGATATAGGAGGAACCAAGACTAGGTTACAGTTGGCCTTGTTTCACAATCCTAAGGAGAATCCTCTAGTAGTGAAAACTCAGTATTACGCCACACAAGACTACAAAAGTTTCGATGATATTGTGGAAGACTTTCTTCAGGAATTTGAAGGTACAGAAAAATGGCCCAAAATTAGTACATTGGCCTGTGCAGGAGCTATTTTTAACAATGAAACAAGTCTTGACAACGTCGAATGGACAATAAATGCAGATGCCATTGCAAAGAAGTTTAAGATTGGCAAAGTTAATCTAATAAATGACTTTACTGCCAAGGGATATTCAATTCTAAAAATTCCCAAAGAGGAGATCATCATTCTCCAAGAGCCAACAAAGCCTGAAGCTGAAACTTTGCTAGTTCTAGGACCTGGTACTGGCTTAGGAATGGCAATTTTACAGTCATATCCAGATCAAAATGGAGAAGTTGGGTACATTGCAAGGGGCACTGAAGGTGCCCATGCCAGCTTTGCTGCTGTGACAGGCCTAGAAAAGGAATTTTGCGATTATTATCTACGAGAAGTTCCGGGCTATAAAGAAGAGTTTGGCTATATGCAATGCGAAAAGGTGTATTGTGGTCCTTCACTCCCTTGGATCTATAAATTTTTCTGTATGAAAGAAGGAGTTAATGCTGAGGATTTATCTCCAGAAGAGATAACTGAAAGAGGATGGAAAAACACTGACCCGATATGTAGGAAGGTTATTGAATTTTGGGCAGGGGTATATGGCAATCAAGCAGCAGACTTCGCCTTAACTGTAATGCCTTATGGCGGAATTTATCTTGTGGGGAATATGACAGAATATTTATCTGATTACTTGGGAGATAGAAATGGACCTTTCATGAAAAGATATCTGTCTAAAGATCCTCAAAACAATGAAAAGTTAAAACAATTCCCTATTTATATTATAAAGAAAAAAGGTCTCGGCCTCTATGGTGCAGCTGTTAAAGCGCAAAGAGACTACTTTGGACTTCATTAATTGTATTATAATAATACATATCAATATTCTTTCTTAAAAGAATACATGATAGAAGTCAATAATTCATCCAGAATGAAGAATTTCAATGAAAAAGCAAAAATAAGAATAAGAGAATTATTCTAGATGTTATTAAGACTAGATACTGAAGGGGTAGTAGGCCTTTCATCCTGGATTCCAAGCCATCCTAGAACCTTTTTTTGTTCCCGAGGTTTTCTGTGATACTTCTCAAAAACCGTTTTTACTAACCCAATAAAATTCTTTTTGTCCTCTGCAGTCTTTATTAATTTCTCACGCAATTTTTTGACTTTTGAGCTTAAATGATCAAAAGCTTTCAATACAGGAGGGTGAATATCATATAGTTTAAAAACTTTGGCAAATGGGAAATTTTCCATGGTATCTCCAATGCTAGTTTCCAGTGAAATTAACAGTCCTTCTGCAATACGACGATATTTCATTTCAGCCTTTGTCACTTTCCCCATCACTAAGCAAGTTTTACATGTCTTTGCATATGCTTCTGCTACACTCGGATGGCCTAGTCCTCTCCACATTTTTAATAGTTTTGAACCTGCTCGATATTGTTTTAGAGCTAGTTTAAAATTCTTCATAGTCAGGTAAATATTTCCGAGTTCTACATACAATTCTCCTACCAGAAAATAGTTCTCTCCGTGCAATCTCTTTGTGATAGAAATCGCATTTTCCATGTCCTGTAGAGCTTTGTTATACTCTTTTGAAGCTACATAAATAAGACTCCTTGATCGATAGGCCTTAACAAGTTCATAATGATATTTTCCATAGAAATCTTCCAAAATCTTAATTGCATGATCAATATTCGTCAGAGACTCTTCAATTAAATTCTGATAAAAATAGAGTGATGACATGGTAATATAAGTCCTGGCGATCTCTACATGTGATTCCTTGTAAAGTTCTTCTTTAATACGGAGAGCTCGTAATAATGAGATGTCTGCTTCTTCAAAGCGATCCATTTTGAGATGAATATAACTGAGCTCTTCATATATTTCAGCTAATCTCTTGTCTCTTATTCCTTCCTTTTCAAAAATTTGGAGAACCTTCTTGAAGTAATGAAGTGCCTCCTCTATATTTCCCTTCCTAGAGTGGGCTTTTCCCATTGAAAAGAAAATATTTGGAATTTCTCCCTCATATTCATTTACCTTGAATGTTATATCTAGTGCCATTTTCAAAAGATTAAAGCCTTCTTCATATTGCTTCACAGCAACTCTGCTCTCTCCTAGCTTCTCATAAATCTTTAATTTCAACAAGCTACACGTTGAGTTCTGCTCCTCAATAATTGTAAGTGCCTTTTCTAAGATTTCATGTGCTTCTGGGAACCTATCCTCCTTCAATAGAGTCTCTCCTAACTCTAAGTGGATTTCACAAATTTGAGCAATCTTATCATTCTCTGGGACTTTCTGATATAGAGCAAGAGCCTTTCTGAGGTGCTCAATAGATTCGGAATACATTCCTACCTCTCGATATAAGAACCCTAGTTTTCTATGGATACTGGCTGAGTCTAGGGGACCTTTTTTCTCTTTTGCATAGATAGCTAAAATCATTTTATAATTGTATGCTGCGCTAAAGAAGTTGTTCTTTCTTAAGAAATTTTCAGCTTCATCAAATAAGATATCAAGTTCAGTAGATTTAGTAACACCATTGGTAAAGTTCTGCATCTTTGCAAGAACTTTTCTAGCAGAGACGCCAGCAGCTTTATTTTCCATACCCTTAAAAAGGTTTTAATTTCGAGTGATTTAATTCAGGTCCGGATATTTATGTAATTCCTCCAAATAAAACCTATTAAACTTGATTTTTTTTATATTAATCTTTTCATTTAGACAATGCTAATAAGATTTGGAAAGTTTTAATATTACTCAAACCATAAGATTGTCTTGAACCATCAATTATTTCTAATAAGTATCATTTTATTTTCTTTGTGAAAAATTTAGGGACTGACTCTATTATTGAGAAATCGTCAGTTCAACCTAATTACTCTATTTGCTCAGGATATTACTACCTTATGAACTTCGTAAGAATGAAAAACTGAGACCTTAAAAACTAAAATCTAGTGAATTGGCTCGGTGAAATGATAATCAACTTTTATACAAAGAAAAATAAGTAATAAAGCTTATCTGAAAAAGTACAGTTATACTTTAATAATCTTGAAGTTCCTAAGGCCTAGGGCATTTAGAAGGTACATTTCCTCGACCTTTGACCTTCCTAATTTTTGCATCACTTCAGTCACCTTCTTTGATAGCTGCTTTTTACTTTCCTCAGGAAGGTTGGAATTTAAGTCCTTTATCCTTGCGATCTGCTTAGCCAGAGGATCAATGCTTTTTATGAGCTCGATTTTGTTAGTGTCATAGACTTCTGCTAGGGTTCTGAATGGATAAGTGTCCAAGGCTTCTTGGAAATCAGTCTCAATGAGCGAAAGAAGGTTTTCAATTGCACCCTTAAACATCTTCTTGGCTTTCTCAGTTTTGTTTCTTAAGAAGTAAAGCCTAGCCAATCTCAACTGACATTCTGAGATTTTGGGATGGCCCTTTTCGTACCATTCTTCAAAGAGTTTTAAGGCAAATTTTGTATTTCTGTTTGACATTTTTAATTGTTTCATTGAAAGGTAGACCTTTCCAATATCAAGAAGCGCATCAGCAACCTGAGGAGAGTTTTCTCCATACAAGTGTTTTCTGATCTTGAAGGCTTCTTTTAGGCATTCGAGAGCTTTTCCGAATTCATCACCAGATGTGTAAAGTAATCCGATAGATTTGTAAGCCCTGGCAAGGCAAGGATGAGAGTCTCCATAAACATCCTTGATGATTTTAATGGCTTGTTTGCAGTTTTCAAACGCAGAAGAAATATTTTTCTGGAGAAATTTTAGTAAGGCCAGGTTTAAATAAGCTTCAGCAACCTCGACATGTCTTTCATCAGCAAAAATTTCTCTCCGTATTTCTAGACACTTCACCAATAACTTCTCAGCCTCCTCGTAAGATCCTGATTGCCCGCAAATGGCCCCCATCTCTAACAAAATGGAAGCATTTAATCCTTTTTGCTTTTGAAGTACTTTTGGATTGTTCAAGACCTTTTTGAAGCATTGCATAGCTTCATCAGGATTGCCTCTTCGTGAGTAAACCTTCCCCAACACAAAGAAGATTTTTGCAGTCCAGAGATAATCTTCATCAGAATCAGCAGGAGTAAAAAGCTCCAAGGCTTTGTCGAGATAGTTGATAGCCTGTTTGAATTGCTTCAATCCACAATGAGCCTCTGCTAGAGTAATATAAACTTGAGCAGTTGAACTGATATCTAGGGCAGACTTTTCATAGAATTCTCTGCAAAGATTCAGAGTCCTGATCGCCTCGTAGTAATTTTCTTCCTTTGAATATGATTCCCCCAGTTCCTTGTAAACCTGGAGAAATTTCTCATTGTCCTGGTTAAGCCCAATTTTTTCGTAATGACTAAGCACTTTCTTATAATTTTCAATAGAGTCTCTATAGAAGCCAAGGTTCTTATATGACATTCCTAGCTGTAGATAGGTTATGCATAGGTTCTCGGTGTTTCTTTCATATTCTGTAGGAAGGGTTAAACGCTTCTTGGAACTTCTTTTTGGAGCGATTTCTTTATCAACTCTTTCATTTTGATCTTTTTCGGGTAACTCTTCAAGTTGAGTTATAGGCAAAGTCGTGGACCTGAGGAAAGCTAGTTTCTTTTGATTCATTTTAGTAATTATTATTAACTGACTCGCAGTTTTTCACTTAATGTTCAATTTTTCCAATTGGTTCTTAAATCAGTAATTTTTCTTAAACATAAAGGATTTAATTTATCGTTTAGAACTTATTAGCGAGATGGTGAGGGCATTACAAAACGAAGTTGGTAGGTTAGGCTTAAGACTTTGAGTTGACCTTAATTCATGAGTCTTCAGTGTCAGATCTATAGATCTGGGAGTTGAAAGTAAGGAGCGCATAAATTAAAAGCTCATGCCTAGAAGATGGCTAATTTAGTTTAAATTGATGCAGGGATATGTTCGAGAATTTGTTCTTATCTTACAATTAATTAGACTTACTGGCTAACATTTGATAAATATATTTCACATAGTGATAGAATACAAGGGAAGTAAAGTAAGCGATTAGAAGAAAATTTATGAAGAAATAGTTCTGAACCTCTTTTTCTCATCAAGGGTTTGTGTACTCTCGCGGAGAGTCAACAGCTTCTTGTCATCGTAACTTGTTAATCTCATATTACCAAGCATCTCTTTCCATTGATGAGACAGACTCTTCTTCAGTTCAACGTCATGATCAATCTCTTCCTTGATTTTAGCTAGCTTGGTTTTAAATGTAGTAGCGATTTTGAAGAATCCTTTTTTATTATTAAGCAATTCCAACAGACCAGAGAAAGGAATAGTTTCGAACATATCGTTTTCCTTAGATTTGACTAACTGAAGAATAGCCTGGATAGCTAGCTTGAAATGCTTTTCTGCCTTGAAACTGTCCTCTCTGGTGGTATAAATTCTAACAAGCTTTAGATAGCATTCAATAATTCTAGGATTCGAACTATCGTACCAATTTTTTAAATTTGTAAGGCTCTTCTTCATCTCCTTAGAGGCTTTCCTTAAGTCTTTCATTGACTCGTACAGCTCAGCGATGTCCTGGTATATTGATGCAAGATGATAATGATTTTCACCATAAAGACTCTTGAAAATAGAGAGAGCTTTGTGGCAAGCTACCAAAGCTTCTTCATATTTCTGCATTCCACCATAGATTAACCCTTGATAGCGATAAGCAACACCCAAAAGGTAGTGATGGCTTCCATATGTCTTTTCAATGGAGGTAATAGCCTCATGACAAGAAGCCAAAGCCTTAGTAAACTTTTTATCAAGATAATATAGCATAGCAAAATGCAGATGTGTCTGAGCCAGCTCCACATGACCATGCTTTCCAAAGAACTTTTGTTGTACATCGAGGGTCTTTGCCAGCCTCTTCTCAGCAATTTCCAATTTTTCCATGTAAATATAAACCGAGCTTATCTCTTGGTAGATTTGTGAGAATACTCGACTGTCAAAGTTAAAATCTTCCTGATCAGTGATGACCTTCTCCAAGTACTCAATAGCTTTCTCATTGTCACCTTTTCTGTAAGAAACCTTGGCCATAGTACATTTGACAGAACTTATAAGTTCCTTTCCCTTTTGCTCGGCACTATCAACAAGCCCTATTCCCTTATCCAAATATTCATAGGCTTCCTTGAATCTATCTAATCCACTTAGCGCTTCTCCGAGTTTAACATATACAGTACACAAACTGGCTTCATCCCTAGGTTCAGCTTTCAAGAAGATTTGCTCAGCTTCTTTGAGAGATTCGATTGCTTCATAAAATCTATCTTCCTTTAGATAGGTTTGGGCAATATCCAATAGAATTTCTCCTCTGTAAGGATGCATTTTTAGATTTTTATGTTTGGTTATTTTCAAACCTTTCTCAAAAGAAACAAGTGAATCTTGATAAAAACCTAAATCTCTGTAGATGACACCAAGATTTTTGTAGACCTTGGCAACCTCTAAAGTCTGTGTTTCACCATCCTTCAAAAGCTTAATGCACTTGAGGCATTCTGTAATAGCGGCTTCATATGCATTTTCTTTTAAGAATCCCTCTGCATTCTTTAGATATTCGTCAACTTGTGATAGCTTGTCAGATGAAAGAGGGCGAGATCCAGTAAAAAGTTTCTTTAGTGACTTTATCATCTTAAATTGAAGTACAGAAAATTAGATATTTTTTTGATTTTAAGTTTAATCAATCCTCAAGTTAAGCTCGAAACTGGCTAGTAAGTAACGGTATTCATCCTGGCGCAATTAACTCTTTTGATATCTGAATCTTTGTAACTCCTAATTTATGAGATTCAACCATTACTTAATCTTTCCTCTGCTCTCATAATAAGTTCTCTTGTAAAACGAAAAGATCGCTCCAATAAAACTTCAGAACGTAATTTAAGACTTATATTGTTAGTTTTATTTCTCTATTTGCTCAATGAACTCTCTGCTAGGCAGGGTGCAAAGGAAAATATTCGAAAGAATATTCTATATTCTATATTCACATCAAGAGCTACTTATGATAGAGGTAACTTTCAACAAATATGAACAAGATTCGTTAGTTAATGAGGAGTAAATGAATATAGTTAAATGTTTTGAAGAGTTTTGAGTGGATATAAGCCTAGGATACGTCATCATATTATTAGGCTAGATCACTTTTGTCCATTTATATGAACTATCCCATTTCTTGTTAAGTAATAGGGTCAGTACCCAATACTACCCAACTGCTCTCTTTTCATTTGGATGAAATATCCTAGTCAGATGATTCGCGAGTTGGATATATAGTTTATCTTATTTGAAAATAAAATTAAAAAATGATAGATGCCTTAGGAAAGTTTGTTTCTTCTGTCTCAGATGCATTAGAGATAAATCAGGTAAGCAGAAAATAGTTCTTCATTCATTCTCAAGGCTACTCTCAGTGGTTGCATTGATATCATAGTAACTGAGCAGCCTGATGGCACTTTAATGTCATCTCCTTTTCATGTTCGCTTCGGAAAGTTGAAAGTTTTGAAAACCAAGGAAAAAGAAGTTATTATACATGTGAATGGACAAGAAGTCCCCTTTAAAATGAAGCTAGGAAGTGCTGGTGAAGCTTATTTTGAAGAAAAAGTAGTTTATTTTAAGTGAAATCATAATATTCCTAGGCAAGCTACCTCGATGATGAGCCTTTCTTCTCGGATGATCAAGATGGTAAATTAATAATGCATCCTCTAATATATTAAGCTGTTTTTTCATCCGAAGGAGAGGAAGACCAAGCTGAGAGAAAGGAAGCACTCATGTCACCTAGAGAGAAGGATAACAAGAAAGATGAGAAGGATACTAAAAAGGAAGAAATTCAGAAGCCTTCGGAGGCTAAGAGTATGGAATAGTTTGATGAAAAGGTTATGATCTAGAAAAATGGTTTTTCTGGGGAGATAAGGAAGACAATAAAGGAAAAGAAAAGGAGAATAAAGATAAAGACAAAGAAAAGGACAAGGAAAAAGAGAATAAGCAAAAGGAAGAGGCTGAGAAAAAGAAGGAACCCGCACCCGGGGATAAGAAAAGAGCTAAGAGTGCTGACCGAATTGACACTTTACCAGAATTCAAAAATGGGGATACTAGTCTTAACATAGAAGTAATTTGAGGAGAGTTACGTGTAATATTTCTAGTTCACTGAAGATTACAAAAGTGAAAAGAAAGGAATCATAGACTCTTTCTTTGGCATTTTCAAAGGTGACAAGCAGAAAAAGGATCAGAAGAAGGATACTCCTAATAGCAAGGATCTTAAAATACAAATCAGTCCAAATGATTCAAAGACTAGCTCGTTAACACCCTCACCTAAAAATGAAGATAATAAACTCAAAGAAGAGAAAAAGATTGAGTCTGAGAAAACAAACTCTCCAAACAAAGAAGAATTTGCAATGCGAATAGAGAAAACCAGTCCTGTTATCAGTGCCCAACCACAAGAGAAACATGAAATCGACCACTTTTATGATGGAATGGGAGACATAGATTTTTCACTTGATAGCGTATGGTGCTTTATCATGACGTAATCCGCTTAGCCAAAATCCAAGTCAAAAGAAAAAGAGAAGGAAAAAGAAAAGAATAAGCAAAAAGAAAAAGAAAATAAAGACAAGGAAAAAGAAAAGCCAAAAGAAACAGAAAAAAATAAGGAGAAGGATAAGGAAAAAGAGCCTATCAAACAGAAGGAAGCTGAAAAGGAGCCAGAGAATTTGATGTCAGCAGCCGTTGGTGAAGCAGAAGCAGAACTCGACGAAGAAGCTGACATCGAACTTTCTCTCTGTGGAGATCAGATTACAAGCCATGAAGAGGATTTACTACCCCTCTTCTTAAAACATAAGGTTTCATTTGAAAAGTTCGTTCAGGATCCTATGGCTATCATCAACAATCCTAATCTCATGGTAAAAATAGAAGACAAGTTATATGATTGGAGATTGGCTTGTCCGCTCATTGTCTCCTTATTGGCATTTAAAAAGGTAAAGTTCAACAATTCTAATTATACATGTCTAGCCCCTTCCTGAAGATACCATGGATAGAATTGTCACAAAGCACATGGCCAAGTCTTCTTGGAGAGATTGGTTCTCTAGAGGAAAGAAGAAAGAAGGCATTATTAGCACTGGAAACAAGAAGACTAATCCTCCTATGTCTCCTCCAACTCAATCAAAGTCACCACCCACTGAAAATAAGCCCATAATTACTGAGAATAAACCAGTTACTACTGAGACTAAGTCTCCGACTACAGAGTCGTCTTCTTCTGCAATGCCAGAAAAGGTTCTTAAACCTTCTCCAGAGCCAGATGTTGAAAATAATCCTCATGTAGCTCCTAAAATTGAAGAGACTCAAAAAAGTTTGAATGACCTTGATGATAAAATTGTTGAAGCTGGAAATTATTCTATTAGAGAGGAAGATGTCGAAAAGCAGGAGTATAGACTTACTCATGCTAAAGGAGTTTCAAGGATTGGGAGTGATGCTGAGAGTGTAACTAGCACAGGAAGCATTGTAAAAAAGAAAGTCAGAAGGACTTTGCGGCCAACTTCAGATATGCTAAAAGCTATGAACTTAAAACCTGGATGCAATCCTGTCATCTATACTGTCATTAGCAGAGGTGAGCAAAAAGTCTATGGGTTTATCTACTTCTGGCCTTCAAATGCAAAAGTGGTTATTTCTGATGTTGATGGAACTATTACAAAGTAATAACCCCTTTTATTCGTTAAATCTGTAGATCTGACGTGCTAGGACATGTTCTGCCAATAGTGGGAAAAGATTGGTCTCATCCTGGAATTACTTCCTTATACTCAGCTATTGTCAAGAACGGTTATCACATTTTGTACTTGACTGCAAGAGCTATAGGGCAGAGTGCTGCCACTAGAAACTACTTAACCAGCCTTCAGCAAGACGGCTCTGTGCTTCCTCAGGGACCAATTCTTATGTCTCCTGATAGGCTTGTATATTCGTTTAAAAGAGAGGTCATTCATAAACGTCCTGAAGTCTTCAAGATTGCAGCTCTAAGAGAAATTAGGAATCTTTTCCCTGCAGAGCATAATCCATTTTATGCTGGATTTGGAAACAGAGAGACAGTAATAAAAGATTTATTTTGCCTAATCACTAGGATGCGATTGCATATAGGGCTGTGGGTATCCCACTAGGGAAAATTTTCATTATAAATCCCCAGGGAGAAATCAGTCAATACAATAACACCTACAAGAAATCGTAAGAATCGATCATAATAATATTTATTGATTAGTTATGGGCTGCTAAATAATCTTGTGGACGAAATGTTCCCTCCTGTTGATGGTAATTTTAATTAATTACAACTAAATAGAATAGAAAATGAAAAATATCAAGCACAAGAAGAGTTTAATTCTGTAAACTACTTCAGGATCAATTACGAGAACATTGTTGACATCACAGACCTCCTTTAATTCCTTTAAATTCTTTTTCCTCAACTATTATGAGCTCTTATTTATACTCTGTATTTGCTATCTCATGAACCATGTTAAAAGGTCTTTACCTTGGCCAAATCTGCACCATTATTTATCTCTTTTTCTAATATTTCTTCATAACAGCTGTTCAAAAATTCTATAGTTGGCTTAGGGAACCACTAGAACCTGAGTATTATGCGTTCAAAATTTACTCTTTTCGGTCTGAAAAATCCATGGAACCATCCAACATGCCCTCCTGTGTTGGTTAGAATTAGGATGATATTCTCATTTTTCTTGAGATCTTCTAATGGAATACTTGAAACACTAGAGATAAAGAAGCCCTACAGTTAACATTACGGGAGTATAGGGTCGTCCTTGGAGTTTAGACAGAGCATTGGGATATTTATATTTTGGATGTATTGCTTGCTTGACAGCTTGTGATAAAAGTCCATAACATTGTTATAGCCCATCATTCTCCTGGTCAAATATTCATCAAATTGGAGCATTGAAGTTTCTGAAATTGCTTTATCTACAATTCATAAACAAAGCGAAAATAGAGTATACGATATTCTAGCTTGATGTGGGGAGGAGCTTTCTTGGTAAATACTTCTTCATGTCTATCGATATGAAATAATGTAAAATTCCATACTTCATGGCCCATTTCCTTATATTCTGAACCAAATAATTCTCAAAACGAGTTCCAGCTATTTTCGATCCAACTTCAATGAAATCAAATGGATTTGCAACAGAAGCAGCTGCTTTAAATGGATGTTCATCCTTATATTTCCCGATATACTATTCAATTTTAAAGCCATCCAAAGTTCATATACTGTGACTAGAGTATTCGCTCCAAAAGAATGGCCAACTGCAAACATAATATGGTTTGGATATTTCTTCCTTATTTCCCCTACAGTATATCTAAAGTCTTCAATGATATCAAAATGTCCTTCATTTGGAAACTAATCCTTATTCACAAAGACTTGGATTATTACTATTAACTCAGTCTTATGTCCTCTATTATGGTAGATTACAGTCTCATACCCATTATCTAAGGCTTCACTCGCAATATTTCTAAAATATTATTTCTCTTTCTTCCATTAAGAACCTCATATATGGCTCATCTGAAGAAGCAGTCATGCCTGGAATTAGAACTAGCACTACATTTTTCTTTTCAGCCTTGGGTTCCTTTGGCTCTTCCTTATATGAAGCCCAATCTAAAATTGAAATTTCTTCTCAATATTCTACGTAATGCTATTTTTCCTCCACAAGGAAGAGTTACAATTTCTTCTTTAAATTGAATATTTGGATCATGGTATTTTGACTGTGAACCAAAGAAAGCTTGCAGAATTCCGCTTCCTAAGTATATTGTTGGGAAAAAATAACCCTGCTAATTTTAGAATTTTCCTTATTGAATTAACCCAAATTATATGCGGACATTTTTCTATTCTCCTTCGATTAGCCTCTGTGTCTTGATAATAGAGTATAAGCTTTGCCTGAGTTTGAGGATACAATAGGGTTGTTCCAACACCAAATAACAGAATTCCCACTAAAAAGAGTTAGAAAAATGCAATTTGAGATTGATAATTAGAGATAAAAAACTGTAGCTTTGTTTTACAAAGAAAGAGCAATCGGAATTATCAAAGATGTATATAAAGGACTTACCCTTTTTCTTAGTTGTATTAGGTAAAAGACGGCTGAAGAGATTGGCAAAGATGGATCGGAAGGATTTATTCATTTTGATTCGTTTATATTTAAATTTATTTCACAATGAATTCAAAATACCAAAAGCTTTTCAGCCTCCTCGAGCAGCTAGGCTTCTGGCACGAAGGATTTGCATACAGAGATCTGTACAGAAATAAAAGTGAGCCAGTAATCTTAACTCTGTAATTTGATTAACTCACAGACTGAAGAGCATAAGCTTGAAACTCTTGAAAGATATTTAAATCAGCTTGAAGAAAGACTCAGTCTATTTGAATGGCTTCTCACTAAGTACTTAATAATCAGCCGGAAATAAGGAATAGATATGATAAAGAAATTTTGAAGAACTATAATGATGCTCAAGAGATCAAGAAATATGATACTGACAATGAATACAGAATCAACAGTAACAAGGGATTTTCACAATATAATATCTCAGGAATCAAGGACATATTAATTGAAAGGGGTTTATTTTGGACTACTAAGCATGCAAAAAATATGGACTATGTTAAAATGGTTGAAGGCTTAGCGGGAGCTGAATCTTCTTACCAAATAGTCTATCAACTAGCTAAGTGGGTCAAAGCTAGTAAGGAGCCTCTTAAGGAGACGGAAGAGTTAATGAATATTAAAACTTTGAATGATTTATGCACACATAAAGTATAAATTTTTGGGCTGTTGTAATTAGCTAGGAAGAATTAGTCAATCAAAAGTTGAATTTCTTCCCTATTGACTTCCCTAAGAAATTTAATATTCAAGCTGACGATGTTCCTAAGATAATCCAAGCCCTTAAAGATGAACTAAGAGAACAGACCCTTCACTTTGAAGATGAATTTGTAAGATATAAAGAAGCAGGAGAACCTTTGAAAGTCGAAATGGAATTTGCTTCTGAAAGAACTAAGCTGGATTATGGTACAGTACTGGCTGAGTTCAATCAAATGTTAAGATAGTAAAATTTTTTAATTTTTGTCTGACTTTCAAGCTTTGTTGATGACTTCAGAGTTAAAAAGCTGAAAATGAAAAATATGCTTCAAAGATTTGAGTCTAATAAGATTGTAATTCCTGAAGGATATGAGGAAGAATTTGAGGCTTTCAAACAAAGACAAGACGAAATTGAGCAATTTAATAAACAATTGCAGGTCCTTGATATGGATGACAGACTCAGAGAAATCGAGCAGGCATTAACTGAGATTTCTACTAAGTAAATTGGTGTATAATTTAAAAATGAATTGGTAATATCACTTCATTTTGCCAACATATCTAAGAAAGTTGTAAGAAGTAAGCATTTCCACAACTAAGTAAGATTCAACATATGAATTTGCTTATTTTTTTATTAATGATTTTTACCAATTCTTGCTTTCTTTTTGGTGAGATTTTTTATAGTAATCATACTACATACCTGATGCCAGGCAGGAATAGATACATCAAATTATTATATATCTAAATAACAAGAATAGAAACAAATTTAACGTGGTAGAAGAAGCAAGCTGACAAGCAGTTGATTTAAAAACCTGGAATATACCAAAGCTATAAATCTCATCAAGAATGTTGTAATTTCAAATCTAGCAAATAAACCAATATTCTCAAAACCTTACCTATTTGCATAAGCAAGAATCATCTGGAAGATGAGTCCAACTAAGGAGAAAGTTCCAAACCAATTATATAACTTAACTGATCGCTTGCAAACAGCCAAGAAGCCCATTGGGAAATATATGGCCATAAAGCATAATTCAGCTACAGAGTTAAACTGAGCAAGCCACTGTATTACCTATGATAGCCATAATGTAAACTTTCAATAGGCCATCATGAGCATCACTTCTATATGTTCTCATTAGCTAAGAAATGAGTGAAAAAATATTCATATTACAAGTTGAGTAGCTTCTTCTTGATGCATATATGCCGAGAAGCAGAAAGTGAGTTCCAAGGACAAGCAGATTAATAAAAAGATTACAAAGTATCTCTGATGTCTCATGAGAAGCTCCAAAAAGTCATCAACAGTAGTGGGAAGATCATAGAACGCAGAATATAGCGCAATTTCATCATCATCAACGACATAGAGAATTCTGTTTCTTGGATATCCTTCATGCCTAAATATCTAAGCCAGTTCATCTTTGAATATTCACGTGTTCCCTCCTTGGCATTTCTCTTCCTCTTTAGCTTTTGTTGCAAGAATGGCTAAGAAATAAGGCAACATGGTGCCAAGAAAATACCGTGGGAATATGTTCCATCTGGGTTCTCCACTATCATGCCCTTGGATTCACTGAGAGATGACACTGTTTCAGAAACACTGACTAGGAGTGAGCGTTTCTCACTATCTGTGTAATAATCTTGTTCTACGCTGTCCATGACTATGTTTAGTAAAAGATGTTAGTCATAAGAACACTTTAATTGTTTTTATTCGTTTTAAGTTTAACTCAACATTAGGACTTCTAACTCAACCTAACAAATCATCCTGAATTTTAGAGAAAAGAGGGCTTTTGAAGACTAAAATTGTGAATAAAATGATACTTTTTCATAAGAATTGGAAAATAATATTCAAACTCACAAATCATTTTCATTAATCTCTTTAAATTTGAAAAGATAGGACAAAGTTTTTGGAGCCTTTACCCTTGATAATTGGGATAATTCAGATGATATCCCCTTCCATAATAATTCACATGAGATTTCTTATTTGTCACAGAATTAGACATTTGCAAATTTTTATCCTCAATCAAGGGAGCCCTCTCTGTGGATCTTTTATTGGATCCGCTTTTTTTGATTTCATGAACCTCAAATCCAAAAATCTTTTTAAGCTGATCCTTGTCAATAGTGCCTTCTGTTAATTTAGTCTTTTTGAGTTGTGGTGCTATTGGCGTTTCAAATTCTAACTGTTTGTTAACGCTTGGATTTTGGCCCATATGAGGTCTATGAGGCTCCTGGAACTTGTTCATTTCAGGCCTTACTTCTAGAAATATTAGATTTTATGAAACTATTAATACCCTTTGAGTAGACTGTCTTGATTTGTTGAGGATTAGGCATACCACTAATTTGAACATGAGAAGGAATAACTGCACTTTGGGGCCTGAAGGGCTGTTGGAAGGGGCGAATGGGTTTCATTTGTTGAGGATCTATGAGGGGAACCGCACCTCTGATCTCTCTTTGTATTCAAATTTAAGATTCAAATAATACCTGGTTTCTGAAGGAAGATTAGAAGGAGGAGCAAGGTTGCTGATAATTCTTTGCTTATTGGGCTTTACCTCTGGAGTCTTCATAGCCTCTTCTTCTGGAAATTCTTGGATAGAAGAGAGTCTCCTCTTTAGCTCCAAGTCCTTTGTAGCAGAGGGCTTCTCTACAAGAATTTGCTTTAATGACTTGGAGCTTTTACCATCTATATTATTCTCAGGTCATACATACATTATAGACACTTACTGGTGTACTGGGAGCCGTAATTTTTTCTACTGTAATAACAGGAATAGCAATAGGCTTTTCTGATGTATTGATAGTAATAAAACCAGTCTGCTGGATATTTGATGAAGAAGTGGGATTATCCTTAATAGGGGTGTTATTGGTATTTGTATGATTCTGATACTTTTGGACCAGGCTGGCTAAAAAGGCATTTTCTCTCTTTTTCTGGAGGAGTTGAAACTACACTTTAATGAGCTCTTTCAATGATTACATCAACAATTTTCATAAAACTAGAGAAACAAGAATATATATTGCTAAACAGTTGTTGAATCGGCATAGACTAATTGTTTTAACATGATGTAAAATAATACTTGGGCCTTATTGTCTAAATAAAATATTTTGTATTCAGTCTTCCTTTTGCATCTTTGGCAATTTTCAGCAGCCTGTCCTTTTTGAAAAGTCTTGGCTTTTTCCTCATAGGCCTGCTCTAATAATTGAGAATATGTTTTGTATAATACTAATTCCTATTTTTTCAAAACATTCTGAGCAAAATAGACAGAAGCAGTCAAGTAGAACTACGCCATTTTTTTCTAAGATGAATTTGCAGAGAGCAAGATGTACTGAAGCACAGATTACAACGAAAGGATTCAAGCCTGTTTTGCATTCCTGAAAATAAAAATTAGCAAATTTAAAATTAGTCGAGTTTGCTGACTAAATGAATTTCAATGAAAACAGAGAGATTTTTGAAGGTAGTGAAAATGAATGAATTCACTAAGGAAAAAGATTAAATATATTTCCAGAATACAAATATAAACATAAAACTCAGGTAAAATCCTTTAAGGAGTTTGATCTTGGTCTTCCCTCAATGTGGTTAAGATTTGGACAATATGGCAATGCCCATCACCTCCACAGAAGGCAAAGAGATCTTGGTTATTGGCATAATCAACGCTGTAGACACCTCTTGTTAAGTCACCTATCTTTCCAAAACTTGAATAATCTTTCTTAACATCAAAAATTCTGACCTCATTTTTGTGGCTTGATCCTGCAATAATGCTTTCATCATCTTTTTTACTAAATTGGCAAGCATAAATATAGACATTCTCAGGAGTACGATTCTTCTCCCAATGAATGTCTCTAATCTTTTTCTTAGAGCCATAGTCCCATAGTTCGAGTTGCTCCTTGTTTCTCCAGCTTCCTGTTAATATGTTATTTCCTTTAATATCAAGAGCATCTCCAGAGATACTAGGCCCATGAATATAGCCAAAAGTTCTGCCTTCTCTAACATCCCAAAAGAAGACTGTATCGTCCCAACCAGCACTGAGGATGATATTAGGATCTTCTGGATGATATTTGAGTGTGAAGATTCTATTAGTATGACCTGGATACTGCCAGAATCCTCCAGACATTTCAGTGATAAGCGACTTGGTACTTTCGTCATAAATTCTAATCTAAAGAAAGTTAAGAAAAACAAGTTTTAATCTACAGATCTATCTTTTCCGGCAGAAGCAAAAGCTGATCCATCCTTATTGTAATCCAAGCAAAGGACTTGGTTCTCTTTCTCTGTGATTCTGTGTAATAATTTTCCTTTAAAAATAAACAACTATTCATAATGCTCTTACCAGAAGGGACATGCCAATGTGAGATGGTTCCATCTGCACAGGAACTGACAAGGACTTGTTTTGTTTTTGTTAGTCCCGTATGAGGTC
>Ga0065720_1020044_pt1 | contig 17551 bp, 18 predicted proteins | sample Thericmetagenome_FD_59107 | JGI IMG/M metagenome (GOLD analysis project Ga0065720, IMG submission 59107) | Thermophilic microbial communities from the Joint Bioenergy Institute, California, USA of rice/straw/compost enrichment - eDNA_2 v2... | ecosystem: Engineered > Solid waste > Grass >... | reverse complement strand
ATATATTATTACGCTGCTGCTTGGCTGCTCGCAAAAATCATTGCGTTGGTTTATTGTCAGCCTTGTGCCCCTGACGGCATTAACCGCTGACCTGTTGAGCAGCAACTCGATCGGAGACAGCAGGCTTTTTAAACAAGGGAATTTGATGAGACAATTCGAAGACATAATTTGTTATGTATCAGGAGTTTTGGTGTTGAAGTCAATCGGTACAAGGCCTTAACCATTGACCAGCTAGGCTTTGGTTTCGCTGATGATGATGCGATGCCAAGTCCCCAGGAGTTCACCAACGACACGTATGACGAGCCACTGCAACAAACACGATAAGCTTCTTACAAAATGTCCTTAATTTATCCATAACCTCCTACCAAAGCGTGATGAGAAATAGAGGACGAGCCTGTAATAACATTAACAAGTTCCACCGTCTTCCTAAACTTTAGGAGATCCGGAGGGAGCTACCAAAAAGGCGCGCGCTTACCTGGCCAAAGAGAGGTCGTTGGTTGGCGATAGGGAAGAGTAAGCGAGCTGATAAGCGAGCTGACCGCGCGCTTACTTACTCTGCTATATGCGGACCGCCAAGGTTGACATGCACTTGCATCACTTGACGTGAGTTGTAATGGTTCAGACCACACAGTTGGGTCACCAGCTAGCTATTCGGATAGAGCGGAAACTGGCCTAAGTTGTTGGTTTGAGGCACAGCTCGGGTACGTGATCCGGACCTCCGGTTCACTCAGGCGGCAATCAGGGGCTTCTCTCCAAGCTTTCCTTCGATTAGGTATCTCATGACAACAGAAATAAATCATCGTCAACGCGTCGGTCCCAAACAAACGCAATAAACCATCATTCCCGTTCCGTTTATCCATACCCGGGCACCAACCATCTAGTTGCACTCCTTAATCCATCCCCATCCCGTACATGGCTCTCTACCCCTCAGAGCTGCTAGTCTGTACAGTCACCTCCCATCTCAAGCTACCGCCACGCCCATACCCTTCTCCTAGCCGATTCTGCACGATCCTCGCTAGGCGGCTACGCAGTTGGCTCAGCGAGGCACCATTATCGTCCCCGCCACTGGCACCATTAGCGCTGCCTAGGCTGGCCCCCGTCCCTGTTCCATTCCCATAACTCCTAGCAACCTTCACTTTCAAGTTGGCCATTCCCAGGCCATAATGCACCTGCCAGAACTGGGCCTCCTCAACCCGGGCGACCTGTACATCAGCTTCAATCTCTCGGAGCACGGCCGAGACACTGTCTCCATCATTGTATCGTGAGTAAGCTCCCGAATCGATCTTCTTTTTCTCCCCGGGCCCTGATGCAGCAGGCGAGGGCACATAGGACGTAGCATTTGGGTTCGCGGTCATCCTGGACCCGTCGTAACTCATCAACAGCATCAGGCCCTGCGCAATCGCCAGCCGCACGCCGAGCAGGAACATACTCCCCGTGATGGCCGCACAGATGAAGCGGTCAAGCCAGACGAACTGTGGGACGCTGACTAGAGGCAGAAGAAGCATCAGGAAGGCGAAACACAGAGTCAAAAAGTGGAATGGGTTGGCCAGAATGCCCGCGCCGGGGAGGATACTAGCCAGGTAGGGGAAGGGCACGCGCATGATGCGACGCACGCGGCCGTGGTTACGCAGGGCATGCGCGTTGACTAACGTGCTGATTATTGCCGCCAGGCAGGCGAAATCAACTGTGCCAGGGGAGATATACCGAGCTGGGCCGTGGTGGTGGCCGTGGCTATGGTCGTGGTCATTAGGGAGCGGGTGATGAGACGAGTGCTCCCCTACGCCCTCCAGCAAATGCTTCACGTTGTGGGAGATGAGATCGAAGCCGCCAAAGACCAGAAAGATGGACATGGCAAAGCCAGCGAGGACCTCAGCGCGCTGCAGCCCGAAGGGATGGCGGATGCTGGAGCGGCGCCAGACCTCGAAGTTTCCCAGCACGTCGACAACGACGCAGATGACCGCCGAGCCGACATCGAAGAAGACTAGGTGGGAGAGTGCCGTCATGGCAAGAGAGCCCTCCGCGCTGAGCAACACGTACATGGCGATCACGGCGTGGCAGATACACCAGTACAGGCGGGCGCGCTGGACCGGTTGCATGCTGGCCCATGCTTCTTTGAGAGTTGGTATGGGAAGGGAGGCGGGAAGGACAGGCGGTGGTCGGGGAGGTGGTTCTTGGAAGAAGGAATGGGATGCACTAATCGAGCTGTGCTTGTAGCGGTGACCGCGACGCTGGCCGATGCCCTGAAGAAGTTAGCAGAATAAACCTTCAAGCTCTGCCATGAGGCAGACACATACAGTTTTGATCGGCGCAGTGGATATATATTGTGTCTTAAAATTGAACGGATTCTTGGGCGGTGACGTGCCAGTAGCTCCGCCACCGCTGCCGCTGCCGCTGGCGTTGTTGTCCTCACTGGACATGATGAAAGGAGTCTCAGGGGACGGCGGTTTCAGCAGCGATGTGGTTTCGGGACGAAGGTATGTTGAGATGGAAGGCCTGCGAGTGGACGAGGTGAGCGTCGGGGAAAGTGTTGTTGGCTTCGAGTCCAGTTGGGCTTTGTCGAGGTCAACGAGGCCGTCGTCGTCGATTGGGCTGTTGCCGTCGCCTATGCCGCGGTCGACAAAGGCGGGCGCTGGGGGCGTCCCGGGCGGATCAACTGCGATGACAGGCGGGCCGGGAGCCATGAGCTGGGCTCACGACAGGCGGCAACAGCGCAAGTGGTGAGGAAGCGTGTTGTCACTGTGCGACCCCTGGAGGCTGAAGGGAGAGAGGGTCGGGCGGCGGCGACTGCGGATACGATAGGCCCCTGCGATAACGATAAGCTTGCAGCAAGGGACTTGCCCCTTTGTGCTTAGCGTGGGGAAAGCAGCGAGGATCGACGTGAGAAGCTAGACGTTGAAGATGTACCTAAGTGCTCAGTAAAAAAAAGGTTAAGATTTTTTTCACAGCATGTTTGAAGTCGATTTCATGGAAAACTCGGCAGGTACACGAGGTGATATGAAGCAGCTTCAGATTCATATATAACACGGTGATACGAAGAATGGTTGTTGGCCAATTCTGACCGCGAATGTCCAGGGTCTCGCTCATGGCCACAAATCGCAGCCCTGGAAACACTGTGGGGGTGGGGCAGAAGCAGGGGTCACTCTACCTGCAGGGGTCGCTTGCAGCTGCGCGCAAACGAAATGGAACGGGACAGAGCCAAAACGGAGACTTCCTCCTACGTAACGCACGGAGTACGTACGTAGCTTTAACCGTGGGAACAACAGTTGGGTTTCAATATGCCAGTTATGTGGCTCATGTGACTGAATGGACAACCGACAAATGAGTCTTCCTCCTTCGCTATTGGAACTTGGGTGACTAAGATCGAGAGTGTTGTTCAATCCCGAGATCAAACTCCCCCAGCATGTCATGGACTCTGTCTTCTTCGATAGTGGTCAATACTCTCTTCCCTCGTATTCTTCCCCCAATCTGAACCGTGTCTTGCGCATCTCGATTGTCATTTCCATCGCCGACTCTCATGCTTTCTGTTTCAAGCTTCCGATGACCTGGCTTATATTCTCGAATCTGAGTGGGTCATAGAGACCACTGTTAGTCAACTCCATGATATCGATCTCTGGTATTCCTGTGCCTTTCGGTAATGGTTTTGCCCAGCAAAGCATATACATAAAGATCATTCCTCCGGCTCCCACAGCCCCAACGGTTTCCCATGTAAATGCTCACACGGTCCACTTCAAATTCACAAATCTGTCAGCCTCGAACCCACTCTCTGCAGCGGTTAGCATCTGCGGCTCCTTGGGAAACAAACCCATAAACTCGGAAGGGACGCTGTAGTAAGCGAACTGTGAACACACCGTGCTAAACTGCAATGGAAGCGCCAAAAAATTTTTGCAGGTGTGTGAACGGCGTGTGCCGATCATCAGGGAACACCTCGGCATAGACACGAAGCAACCACGCCAGGCTGTATTGCAAAAGAAGCGGATCTGTACACGATCATTTTCGGTTTCGGACTGGGTGCCCTGAAAACGGAACGCTTTGTCCCACATTGTCTGGTAGAGAGTTCTACTGAGCGGCAATGGTTGTGGCGGGTTATTGGAGAAGACGATCTTACGGATGTGCAGGTTGCGGCCGGCCATTGTCGTTGTGGAGTTCTGGCGGTAGACTGTTAAGAGCACAGCGTTGTTAAAATCCCACTTCCAGGGCGAGTCGAGGTTGCAAATGCTTTGATCATTGAGGTAGGTTGGACATGCTGCCCAGGATTGATGGAAAGCATTAGTTTGGGTCCGATCAAAAGCCACAGATTGATGGCGTTTGTCGGAGCTTACACACCACGATCGAGGAGTCTGTGTCTGCAATGCAAATTTGGATGGTATTTCCGACAAAAATCGCTATAATAGATGCAATCCTCATCAAACTCAAGTTTGCGTTTCTTGAGCTGCTTATAACGAAATAGCTCTCCTGGGTCATTGTTGACCCTGATCACCTTGTCATCATCCAGTATGCCGGCATCCCGTGCGTATCGTTGGAGAGATCTCCCTTCAAAATGGTGGCATTTAAGATTGGCCAGACCTGTCTCCCAGTTCCGAGTCCTCCTATGAGAAAGAACGGCGTGCAGTTGTTGTCAAGGGAACATCTGTACTGTTGTCCGCCACATCGATGGCATACCTGGGAATGTTCAACAGAGAAGAAATGAACCCAGTAAAGTATGTGCACAGATATGCTGATGGCACGATAGTGAGCACTCGAGTATCAGGAGGTATGAGGCCAGCATAGACTGGAACCTGTAGGCTGGCCGGGATGAAGTTGCGAAGTTCGCCTTGTCTGAACATGGTAAGTCTTCTAAGAAAGTGTAGGCTGCAGAACACATAGGTCTTACACTTCAAGATAGTGCCAAAAGCAAACTGCCGAAAGAAAAAAAAGCCGAACAACGCCTAGGTAACTTCGAAGTAAACTCCAAAGCATAACTACGACCACAGTAAACAAGCTTGTTGAGATGCTCGGCTGGACGAAATGCGCAGACAGTAGACCATCCGAACGAGCAGCTAGAGCCCAACGTAGCGAGTCCAGACTCGAGCCGAGAGCTTTGGCGATCAGACTGATATAAACTGAGACAAAACAGAAACAATGAAGTCGGTATCGGTGGCTAAAGGGAGGATACGTCCAATGTGAGGTTTCCTTTCAGCAAAACACAGATCAAATACGGCGGTTGGATTTTGAGGCGCTGAATGTTAAGACAAAAGACCCAGGTTGTGGCGAGACGGTCGAATTTTGTTGATGAATGAGTGGGAGTTTGTGCGTCTCTTATGTGCTCCTCTCGGGCTGCTACCTGACTAAGGTTTCCATGAGCAGCAAAAAAACATGGCAAGACCAAGTCAGTTTATCTGTCGGACTGTTGTGCTGCGTAGATCGTGAAGTTTCTCTTGATCAGGGCATAGCAGACAGCTGCAGTAACCAATAAGCATCGGATATGGCTTAGGATTTTGGTACTGGCCCTCAAGATCTGTAAGGCTATATTCTTTATCACCACTATGGCTCAGTTATGTGATGTGATCGGTCTATATTATTTTTTGGTCCGATTCTCGTTGCGAGTAAATCAGTCCTCCCGACATCATTGAGTCGTTTCGACCTGCGTCAGAGCTGTACTCTTGCCTCTTTCTTCCTCCTACCGATCTCGAGTTTGCTTCCCTTATCCTAGCTCTGGTCATCAGCAACAGCAGCGTTCTGTGCAGGTCAACAAACCATACTTCCGAATTGGGAATGATATTGCAATTCTTGTGTGAGTGGGTAGGGAGAACACCAGAAACAAGCCAACATGGCTGTTATTAGACTCCTGGCAATTCGGTAGTCTTCAATGCAGCAGGCCTAGAATGCATGTTCAAACAGCTCCATGGTTCCAAAGTTCAAGAACATCCCTAGGTAAATTCATCAGGCATTCTATCTGCCCGAGCGTATCGTACCACGTGGAATTGCCGCATGTAAGCCAGTCATCAAAACCAAGCTGAAGCGTTAGCGTACGTGTCGTAAGGCTCAGACTTTTCAAACTCTCATTAGGCAAGTGAATACCAGGTCCGGATATTTGCCATCTCCCACAGAGTAAATATTCCTATCTATAGAAAGTGCTTATTTGTTTCTGTTAGCGACCTATCGGGTTTACCTGGTACATATTCGAGAGCACCTGGCGCTGTGCCCCAATGTCATGTTTGCTTAGCCCCTGACTCAGGAGCCGGGGAGGAGGGGACTTCCGTTTTATGTGCTCGAAACGGAACCGACTCTACCTGCGTAACGGAAGGCATGTAGACCGTTTTATCCGCCGAAGGGTAACACTGAATAGCGGGGTGAGCCGAGATCAGACCCACCACGTGCCGCGATCGCAGGGTCTAGAACTCACATTCCTTGCGCCCAATGGGCGGCCCGCTGCGCAAACTGAGATCGAAATCTCGACAAGTTGCATGTTGAACGTTGCATCGTCCCCGGCTTCATCGACAAACTACATCCGACTCGGGCCTGCATGCAGTGCCTGCTCCTGATCACCGGCTCCATCTCTGACGTTGGATGAGATATTTCAGCCGCTCCATGCTCGACTTCTCTCCCTTATTTGAACAGAGGCATGCACGCGACCGGTTGAGTCCCGTCTGAAGTACGGATGGGATCCGTAGCGCTTGCTTCATACCAGTAGACTACAGATCGAGAATGCAGGGCCCTCCCGGCATACATTCCTCTGTGCGACATCTAGCCTTCCGCGTTTGGCTCCGTGGCCACACAGACAGAGACACAAACGCAAAATGGAGACGACGACGACCGACCCCAGTCCCGTCCAGTCGAGCCAGTCGCGCCAACCGAGCTCCAACCCGGATGCGCAACAACAGCCTGTCTCGGGTCGCCAGCCAGCTCCTGCTCGCAAGCGCAGCTCCTCAGGAGCTGGCGGCCTGTTGTCCAAGCTGCCTTTCATTCGCTCGTCGGGCGAGCACCGCCCGCGTTCACGTCGTAACACAAACGAATCCGATCTGACGCCTGCCGCGCAGACACAGTTCCCCCCGATCCCGTCCTTCACAACCCTACCAGCCGACCAGTCACCGCGCCATACTTCGGCAACCATTCCAACAAGTACCGTAACACAGCCACCGACGCCGCATTTACTCCCACTGAGCGCTCTCCAGCTGCCGCTTAAGCAGCGACGACGAAGAGGCTCGCTGCGCAAGGCCGCTCTCCTGGGTCGAGGCGTCCAACGAGCACGCCGCGAAGCCCGCGACCTGACCATTGACACAAAAATACAAGTAACTGGTGACGGCATGCCGATAGAGATTCATGTGGGGAGCGTGCCCTCCAAGGCTCCCGATGCTACCTCTTCCAACAGTAATAGCCCACACAGGTCCATCCCCGTCGTCAAGACCGAAGATCACGACTCCCCCTCTCTCGGTCTTGGCATCTCAGAATTCACACCACGCCCCGGTGTAGATGGCTACTCATCCTTACGATCCTCCACGCCGACCTCCGATCCCGACATGACACCCATAGCCGCGACGGCACCCAACCCCCGCACCAGTACGCCAAACATCACTACCACTTCTTACACCATCCCTGGCTCCAGCAGCCCAACTATAGGCTACAGTACCACCGATGACGAGGACAGCTTACACATCCAACGCCCACGATCGATTCCCCTCCCTAGCATTACCCGACAAACGACCCCATCTCTCTCATCTGCCTCCACAACCTCACTTCTCCTTCGCCCCGAACGCGCCTCTGTGTCCTCCATTTCTGGTTCCGAATCCTATTTCCGCCATCGACCCCTCGGTACTTCTTCGCCAGCGCCTGGTTCCCCAAACCCCGCAAACGGCAGCGGTGCAGCTGGTGCTGGCACGGCTACTACCAATATGCTCACTCCATCTCTTGACGTCCGTCGACGCCAGAAACAACGCGCCAAATCGCCACTGGCGTTAATGTCCACTGCATCGGGACTCCCGCCGCAGGACGTGGGATGGGACTATTCTGAGACTGAATGGTGGGGATGGATTATTCTCATCGTCACATGGACGGTGTTTGTCATCGGGATGGGGTCCTGCTTGGGCGTGTGGAGCTGGGCCTGGGATGTTGGTACGACGCCGTATGCACCACCCGAGCTGGAGGATGACCCTACATTGCCGATTGTCGGGTATTATCCTGCGCTGATGATCTTGACTGGAGTGATGGCGTGGGTGTGGGTTGTTGTGGCATGGGTCGGGATGAAATATTTTAGACATGCGCAGGTTAGCGGGGATTAAAGGATGGGAGCTGGCATGATGATTTTTTTTTTTTGGTTTTTGAAATGTATACCCTGCGTATTGATTGCGCTTTTGGGTCGTGTAGATATGACGAGATCGGCGTTTTATCACCTACCCTTAGTAGGTAGAATGGTGAACTGCAGGCTGCTCAGAGAAGGCTATGCCCATGGCTGCTGGGTATATACCCATGAACCTGGCATTTCATCCCTGATTTTGGTACTGGTACGTCTTGTCCCAAGTTCAGTTGAACACACACTAGGTCACAATGTGCTTAGTTTCGAAGTTCGAATTTTCCGGTCCTAGTCTCATGACAAGGCCGCCCTGCCTCTGCATCACGGACGTTGCGCCGTCCTTCGGGTACGGTACCCAGACTTTGCGAACCCAGATCTCACAGGCCACATAGCCTCATAGCCTTGGCTTCCTAAGCTGGGAGCGGAGCTGTCTGGAAGAAAGTTACTAGCGGTTTACTCTTTCAAGCCAAGTCCAATCTCCGCGCTTTAGATGCTCCTTTCATACATCTTGCTGCATCTCACTACAGCTGGGCTGAGTTTAGTTTTGGTCAGAATTCTAGCTGGTCGGGCGTTAACGATCGGGACGTCTGTATGGCACATTTGCCATGCGGCTTCGTGCTGATTGGGGATGTAGGTGTGCGACTTACGTTGTGATGAAAAGTTCTCCGCTTCTTCTTCACATCCCAATCATTCTGGACAAATCTATCTGTAATATCATGTTCCTTTTTATCAGTTTTCCGACATTTTCTGGTGTAGAGTGTCTTGCAGTGTTGTTGTCTCTGCCCAGCGAGCGCACACAGGACGCAGTGTCGATAAAATCATCTGGCGGGGCAGACCACATGGGGAAGATCAGCGACACGGGTTCGAGTGTTTTGCGAAGCTCAAATGACCGCGAAAGCTTTCCCTGACTGCGAATCTCCCTCTAAGCTCTGCCGGCTGTATCCAGTTTTTGATACAAGTAACCCAGAGGACAGACTTTGCGGAGCCTGCTCCGTTTTCCAGTCGGGGCTTAGGCCCCTTTATTTCCTCGAGAACCGATACAATGATAAATCAATGGACATATCAATGTGATTTTGCAAAATCGAGGTTTATCAGATAAATTAGAAACCGTTAACGATATGGCTCAGGAAATACTGCCCTGTTCGCTGACTTGACCTTACGACCCTTGCCATGATCCCAGCTTTCCCCGTTGAGATAGGACTTCTTGCAACAAAAACAATCTCTGGAAACGGCAACAAGAGCCCGTCCAAAAGCTCATCAGAAATATGGTTATTGAACTACCACTCCTACATCCATTTTCCTGACTTTGAGCTTTTCCCCCTAGCTGATTGGATTATTATAATAGTCCGCTGGTGGTTGAGGAAGTCTATAAAGTGACGAGGGATCCCCGGGTACACCTTGAAGACGATGCGCAAAGACAAATAGCGAAGTATACTCCGTGACCTATTATTAACGATGAGAAAGCTGATTTTGGCATGGTGCGGCGCTGGTTTTCTGTTCTGTCAAAAGTATCATGGCAAAGAGTGTTATGTAAACGAACAACGACAGCGAAGACACCCAACTTCTGCAATAGATAAGATTTCTATGTATCGACATCAGAAATCACTGCCTGGCTGCACCCTGAGCCAACTGTCGTTATGCCGCTTTGAACTGCGATCCTAGTTTGGGGTATTTACAATTTTTAAACAGCATCGACCACCCATATTGTTACCGCGCCCATTGTCAATAAGGATAGCAGAGATTGCACTCAGCTGTTCGTTACCAGTCCTGGTATTCAATGTGATAGCAGTGTGTTCGTTAAGTCTGAATGGTGGAATGAAGTGTCACAGGAAAGAGAGTTCATCATGTCATGTGAAGAGCATAACGAAATCCAATTTCCTCGTTGAGACAGCCGTTGGAGATATACAAACTACCGTTACTTGAACGGATTGGAGAGGATGAAGTACGCTCAGTGAGGGGCGGCATAGATAGTGGGAGAATGGTTACGCAGAGCGAGTTGGCTACGGGTACCCTTCGAAGGATGAGTTACATATTCTCGCCAACACTGAGCCCAAGCAGGTCGGAAGGAAATTCTCCTAGACTAGTTGTGCTCCAGGGAGTTTTGAGGGACTGGTAAGGAAGTTATCTGGGAAGCACGCAGTTCGTAACAACATACTTTGAGCAGGTGTTGATCCCAGCGGAAATTGTTCTATGGACGTTCTTCCAGAAGTATTTCTTTATATATATATATATATGATCAATTCAGTACCATTTCGGCTATGGAACAGTCTGTAAACAAACCTCAGCAAGTATGAATGAAACCCAACAAGCCTTCTAAATAAGCGTTTGATGCACCCATGCACTACACAACTTTAATCTTGCCAAGAAGTACTGTGGATTAAGTTGAGAAAAACGCCGCGAAGCATTGCCAATGTCTTGCTATGTCATTCTCTTTTATCTCAAAACTTCCACTAAACAGGCTCAAAACGGAGTGAGAACAGAACTTGAACGAACAACTGATCCCCTAAACCTGTCCCAAACGCCAACCCATTAAACTCTCTAATCGAGGAAGTAGCAACATGGGAAGACAGAATGGAAAAGGAACTATCCTCGTTGAAAAAGAAAACCAGCCAATCCCGAACTCCGCGCATTTTCTCTAAAAAGCAAACGAAGCAAAGCCCAAGCTGTAGATAGAAGAAAGGAGATAAAAAAAAGGGACAGATGGAAAATCATCGTAAGGCCAACTCGGGAAACAGTTGCGCAATCTTATTCGGATTCCCGTTCGTATACTCTCTCACTGGCTCCGGCATGTCTATCAGGAGCCCGCCCAGGGGTCCAGCGCCACCGAAAGTGGTTCCCTCAATGGCGCTTAGCGATGCCCGCTTCTTCTTGATATTACCTTGTACAGGCTGCGATTGTTGTTGTCCCGACCTTGCCGCTTGCCCAGGGGGAGGGGTAATTTCCCGGATGTCAGAGATAGAAGGAGGTTGGAGTTGTGACGCAGCAGCAGCCGTGGATGACTCGACAGGCTCGGACTGAGTAACGGAAAGAGGAGAGCGTGAACGAGAGGCATCCGGGGTGCGCGAGCGGGAGACGCTTGAGCCGAAAGTTGGGATCGTGGGGCGAAGGAAGGACTGTTGGCGGTGATCGTGGAGTTGAGGTAGGGCGGAGAGAGATGGGAGAGAGGGGGGGACCGTGAGAGGGGTTGGGGAACGGGAGAGGTCTTTTTCATTGGCGGAGAAGCCTTTGGTGTGGACATAAGCGGTCGAACGGCGGTGATGGGGGCTGCGAGCATAGTATTGGTCGACGATGGGATGCACCATGACAGTTTGGTTGTGGATAGTGAGGATCGAGTTAGTTGGGACATTAACCCAATTTTCTGTAGGAGTCAGTACTAGGGATCAGGAACTGAATATGATGATCTGGAGCGGGTAGCCTACCTCTCTCGAAGGTGAGCGGCTCGCTGGCAACCAGGACCACATCAGCGCCCTTGTCGCTGCGGGACATCTGATAGTCGGCCTGCTGGCCGGGAGTGGGCGAACGGGTCTCCCATAGTGTGCCAGAAGAATAGTACAGGCTAGCGGCCTCATCTGTCGAGCTGCTCACATAGCGGGTACAGATGACGCTATGCCCGTCCGTGACGGCGAAGTTGAGCAAGCTGCGAGTGTCAACGTTCTCGGCGTGGATGACGCTCTCTGGGATATTGTCGATCAGCTCGTTGATGATAGCGATCGTCCTGAGCATTGCCTTTCTCAATACAGTCGGGCCGAAACCGTTGGCAGGCTGCGAGCTGGGGTCGTGGCCCATGCGCTCAAGGGTGTCAAGGAACAAAGCAAACGCCCACTCGCTGTCAGTGCCGCCAACCACGTTCAGGTACCACTTGTCAGCTAGGCGCTCGCCCAGACGACGCTTGATCTGCTTCCAGCCGCCGATACCGCCATTGTGCATCCACATCAGAGTGCCGTGGCAGAAGGGATGGCAGTTGTCTTCGCTGAGTGTGCCCTCGGTGGTGGCGCGAACATGGGCGAATATGAGACGCGAGGCGGTCTTGGAGGCAAGACGATGGAGGTTCTGGCAGTTCCAGGCCGGCGTGGTCGAGGTAAACAGGCAGGGCGCAAGGCCGTGCTTGGGATCGGTGTAGAAGCCGATACCAAAGCCATCGGCGTTATTCTGGCCGCGGCGCGTGTCCTATCGCAGGGAGACATGTTGTCAGAGGAAATCGCGCTGTTGGGGCTAAACGAAGATATGCTCACCAACCGCAGGCGTGAGTCGAAGGACTGCTTCAGGATGGAATGGGCGGGGTCGAGAACCAGCTTCGAGAGCAGGATCTCGTCGGTCCCCTTGTAGACCTGGGGCAAGAACAGTTAATAGATGTGTCGCGTATGTTAGTTTTATCTGAGTACATACCAGAAAGCGGCACATGGCAATGATGATAGCCGCAATCTCTGGCCGATGACAGGCTCCTAGACAGGGGCGAGTGCGCAGCCCGATGATAGCGAGAACCGATTGGAATTGGGCGACTTGTGGTCGCTCAGTCAATTCTAGGAAAGGGGGGGGGGAGGTCGGTTCCTGAATTGCACAAACGTGTCACAACACAGCGCAAAGCCGCGGGAAAGAAGTATGTTGAGCAGAGGCGGGTTATGGAGGGTATGCAGAGTGTGGGAGGGTGTCAAAACCGACGACCTGGCAACGACGGCAAGCGGTTGTAGCGACAAGGGCCCAAGGAGTCACACACGAGGCCAAGCAGTGGACGGGACCAGGACTGGTCCGGCTGGGGCATGTGGCTTGATGCAAGGCCCCGGTCGCAGGGCTGACGAAATCGCCCAGCCAAATGGCAACACCAACGGCCAGAATTTAGCGCGGTACCTGGAATTCCGGCACTCAAAGGGAAGCACAGCATCGGAATCTGGGGTGAAAGCGGGATTAATTTCTCGGAACGTTCTGCAACACTTCCGAATACCGAACATCTATCTTCATTTCCAAGGCCAAGCCGACGATGATGAGATTCATTCGTGAAGGAGTACGCAACAGAAGGTAGCATCATAGCAGAGGACCCTGTAACCCGCGGCAAGCTGCTTCCGCTGCGATGGGGAAACGGGGTTCAGGTGGGGCGGGAGATTGGAAGGGTGCCATGACGAGCTCGATGACTTGCCGTTGAGTTCTGGGGTTTCTGATTGTCTTGAGAGACAGCAAGATTTTGATCTCTCTTTGACAGCAGGTTTTAAGATTATCAAACAGTAAACTTAGGTTTAAGTGAGCCAGTTGCTGTGGTGGAGGCAAAAGGCCGCCTTCACATGCGGATACGGAGTATTCCTCACGTTTCCTTATTGAGGTTTTCCGTTCTAATCAACATCCTCAAAGTAAATTGCTAAAGCTACTCGAAGAGATACCAGCAATAATTGCTAGCTATCTCGAGAAAGGGGCGGAAGAGAACAATGCCAGCTGAAACATTGTAAACGAGTTGAATCTCGTCTTAGGCTACGTGCGTGGATAACCCCGGCGCAAGCCGCGATATGCGCTTAAGCCGTGGGGGCTGCAAAGCCAGGACGCCAAGATGGGGTCTCCAGCCGAGGGTGGAGCCCTGAGAACGGCGTCCACAATCCACAACTGCCCGACGTCTACTCTCGGGTCGTGCGTGACATCTGACGATTTGTGAACCGAAAGTGATGCTCGGCGAGCTTCATACCCGACCCGCAGAGCCACAACAACAGCCCGGCCACAACATTTGCAGCCTGAGCCGTCCAACGATCGCGACGATATCCCCGACCACGCCCGCGCAGTCGGACTGCCGCCTGCTTCGACGCCATTGCCGTATGACGCCTGAAACACCAGCACCCCGCATCCCACCATGAGCGCGCAGCTTCGAGCCGCTGCGGCCATCACCCCCGCCGCCCGCCGCGTCATCTCTGGGCCTGCTGCCGTCCGGCGTTTCCATCACTACCATCATCTGCCTACTGGTGGTATCCAGCGCGTCGAGATTGCCGCCCGGGGCCTTCGTCGCTCCGTGCAGTTCCCCGCCCTTGCCAACGCCTATCACAACAATGCCGTCATCGTCCGAAACGCCTCTTTCACGCGCCTGCTGCCCAAGCTGGCCCTCAAGTTCATTCGCGTTCCCGCCTTGTTCGGCGGCATGATGTTGGGAGCCGTCGGCTGGGTTCAGTATCAGGCCATCAAGGTCAGCAACTCCGCCCAGGAGTTCTACGGCAATATCAAGGCTACCGTCGCAGACACCGCGTTCAGTGTCTGGAGCAGTGCCGTAGATATCGCGGAACAGACGAAACGAGGATGGGAGAACACTAAGAACCAGTTCGAAATTCCGGAATGGCTAGATAGGATCATGAAGGGCGAGGGTCTTGCCGGCGAGGGCAGCGGTTCCGGCGAGGGCGGCCCGAACGGAGGGCCAGAGCCCCCGAGGCAGAGCCGAGCTGGCGCTGCTACCGTCGCTGGGGCTTCGGCTACTGTTTATGGTTACGGTGCGTCCGACAATGACGATCGCACGCCTGAGGAGATCATGCGTGACGACAACATGATGTTTATCACCAAAAAGATGATTGAGATTCGCAACCTGTTGCAGAAGGTCGGCCAGGGCAGCACCGTCACCCTGCCGTCCATAGTCGTCATCGGCTCACAGTCATCCGGCAAGAGTTCCGTGCTGGAGGCCATCGTGGGCCACGAGTTCCTGCCCAAGGGCAGCAACATGATCACTCGTCGCCCCATCGAGCTAACCTTGGTCAACGACCCCGAGGCCAAGGTCGACTACGGAGAGTTTCCTGACCTTGGTCTTGCTAGGGTTACCGACTTCTCCCTTATCCAAAAGACCTTGACCGAGCTCAACCAGTCAGTCCCCGAATCAGAGTGTGTGACCGACGACCCGATCCGGCTCACCATCCACTCGCCGAACATCCCGGATCTGTCGCTCATCGATCTTCCCGGGTACATCCAGGTCGCTGGCGAGAACCAGCCTAGAGAGCTGAAGCGGAAGATCACCGAACTGTGCGACAAGTACATTCGCGGCCCCAACATTATCTTGGCCATCTCTGCCGCCGACACAGATCTGGCCAACTCTACTGCGCTGCAGGCCAGCCGTCGGGTTGATCCTCGTGGCGAGCGAACCATCGGTGTCATCACCAAAATGGACCTGGTTGAGCCGGAGAAGGGTGCCGCCATACTTTCCGACAGGCAGTACCCCCTTAAATTGGGCTACGTTGGTGTCATCTCCAAGCTTCCCCCTCAGTCGGGTCTCTTCAGGCGTGATACCGGCAACTTGCTTGCCAGTATCAACCGCAACGAGAAGAATTATTTCGGCTCGCACCCGACCGAATTTGGTCCCGACTCTGGCGTCAGCACGGGCGTCATGACCCTCCGCAAGAAGCTACTTCAGGTCCTAGAGCAGCAAATGTCTTCCAAGCTGAATGAGACAACCGAGGCCATTCAGCGTGAGCTTGAGGAAACCACTTACCAATTCAAGGTGCAATATAATGAGCAGCCCATGAGCGCCGAGTCTTACCTCGCCGCTAGCTTGGATGACTTCAAACATCAGTTCCACGAATTCGCGTCCAGCTTTGGCCGGCCGCAGCTCCAGACCCTGCTTAAGGATGCCCTCGACCAGAAGGTTCTCGATCAGCTCGCTGCGCGGTACTGGAACCGTCCGATCGAGGATCTTTCGCCCGCTCCTCGTGAACCTGACAACATTATCGACCTACCCAAGGCCGACCCTGACTCGCCGTACTGGCATCGCCAGCTCGACACCGCATGCTCTGGCCTGACACGTCTCGGCGTCGGCCGTCTGGCCGCCACCGTCGCGGCCTCGGCCATCCAGCAGCACGTCGAGAAGCTGCTGGACAAGTCGTCCTTCGCGAAGCACCCGTCCGCTCGCAAAGTCATCAGTGATGCTGCGGCAACCGTGCTGGCTGACCGGTCGTATGCGACCAGCGACGGCATCGAGATCTCGCTGAAACCCTACAAATTTGATCCTGATATCCAGCCGAACGAGTGGGCGCAGGGCAGGGAGCATGTCGTTGGCGTCCTGCAGGCTGAGCTTGAACAGTGTCAGGCGGCCATGAAGGCGCTCGAGAACTCGGTTGGCGGCAGAAAGAAGCTGAAAGAAGTGATGTCCTTTGTGGATAAGGCCCGAAAGGGTGAGATTATCGTTGAGGGAGATCACCCCAGCGGTGCGGGTGGGTTTAGTGCCGCCCTGTTGGCAAGAGGTAAAACCCGATCGCTGTTCTCGTTGCCACGACCCCCTCTCATATATGATGACTTGCTGACCATCTCCAGGCCGCGAAGCCGTCTTCCTCCGCGACCGCGCCGACATCCTGTCCCTGCGCATCCAAGCCGCCAAATCTCGCCAGTGCAAAACCCTGACCAACAAGTACTACTGTCCGGAAGTCTTCCTCGATGCGGTCGCGACCAAACTGGCCCAGACCGCCGTGCTTTTCCTTAACGTCGAGATGCTCAACGACTTCTATGTGCGCTTCCCTCGCGAGGTCGAGGCCAAGCTGCATGAGCACATGCATGCTGGCGGCGGGCTCGAGAAATTTGCCCGCGAGGATCCCAAGGTGCGCAGGCATCTGGATCTGATCAGGCGCAAGGAGCTGTTAGAGACCGTCCTGGGGAAAATCGAGGAACTTCATAGGATCAGCAGTGGGACCGCGGGTACTTTGGGACTAAGGGGAGCCGGAGACCCGAAGAAGAGGATTGGTGCTCCTTCCAGCAGCGGAAGGAGGTCATTCTTTTAAATCGGGGTAGAGAATAAAGGCGTAGGATAGGTAGAGATATAGGGTCCTGTGAAAGGAAGGACTATGCGTAGAAGTGTATGGGCATGGCGTTCATTTTGGGTTTCTCTTTGGAAGGCGGTTAGTTGCAATTCTGGTTGATGAGTACGTACGGTATACATATAAAGCTAGCCTTCAATTCTTTTGGTTTCAAATTTCTCGCTCGCTTGACATTATTCATTTATGATCGCAGAAACAAAGTATGGAAATCAGAGTCCGGGGTTGGGTCAAATGTCACCTCTCCCATTGTCGTCGTCAGGTACATAAAGTTATGTCCCAGGATCAAGTCAAGTTGCCTCCATTTTATGCTACCTGTTTCCGAGTCCCCTTCCCGATCCCAGCCTGTATATCTCCTTGACCTTGCCATCCGAAACCGTGGACCATCGGGAATAAACGTACAGGGCATTGAAACATTACATGGAAGCAAACATTATACAGTAGATATACCATTCTGATCCCGCGCCCTTCAATGTATTTTGTTTTTATCTATTAATGCTCGGCCACACCTGAACCCCGCCACAACAACAGCCCC
>Ga0065720_1020042_pt1 | contig 17553 bp, 6 predicted proteins | sample Thericmetagenome_FD_59107 | JGI IMG/M metagenome (GOLD analysis project Ga0065720, IMG submission 59107) | Thermophilic microbial communities from the Joint Bioenergy Institute, California, USA of rice/straw/compost enrichment - eDNA_2 v2... | ecosystem: Engineered > Solid waste > Grass >... | reverse complement strand
AGGGTGAATTGGAACAAAATACTCAAGCCAGCTGATGAAATAGGTATTGTATTACTTTCCTTCTAGTCAGCTTATCTTGAGATAATCAAAAAGAAGCTCCCAGGAGAGTGTTGGAAGAGTTCTATAGTATATCGGCTAAGTGTGGTAATTATGGATATTTGAATTTAATATTAGGGATTTCACAGCAAAAATGGAATGAACTTTTTTTTATCAGACCAATGTCTGAGACGAAAAACATGAGAAGAGAGTATTCCAGTGAGAAGTATCACGAATGTATGGAACGATAGGAAGAGAATCCCACCATAATCTAAATTTATAAATTTGATAATTTAGATTCATGAAGTGAGATTCATGAGTCGTTCGTTAATCAATGAATTCTAGAGAGATATCTACTCAAAATCTTTCTTTGAGAGACATTGAGAAAATGGGACTTAAATTTATTAACTGTTGTAAACTGTCAATTCGGTTAAATAGGCAGAAATTGGAACGATTTTTAAGTTATTTTCCTAGATCAGTAACTACCTGATCAAGTTTTATTGGAGGCTGTTACCCTTAGTCACCTAACTTTAAAGGTGGAAATATAACTATCAACTCATGTAGGTTCGAGCCTGAGGATCTAATAAGTTAACTCTTGGTAAAAATATCTATCTCAGACTTCCAGGCCTGCTCTCTGTAGGCAATGAATGTGATAAACTGGACTATTCACAAAAATACTGAATAAACTTTCAGACTGAAGAAGTCTCTGCTCTCAAACGTCACCTTGGAAATATTAGAACAAAAAAGAAGCCATGCCCAAGGAATTATCGAACTGATTTTCGAGGAAGATGCATGATGTTAAGGAGAGAGGACAACATTTTCCTTCTCAAAAAGCTAAAATCAGCTTAATACATCCATAACCCTTATCCCTTTTCCTTGCATTTTATTTTCCAGCTTAATACTCGTAGGATGCTACAAAGTGATTCAATTGGAGTAACATCTTAGCTCCTTCCAGGGATTCATGCTCAGGTAGAGCGTTTTTTTGTTAGAAAATTGAGTTTTCATTTCTTTGACATTTTTATTTGACAATTAATTAAATTGAATTTTCCTGATTAGACTTATTGAGCTTCTTACTTTGAGAAATGACTCACGTATGTATTCTGAATGATCTAGGCTTTTAATTCTTGCTTGAGAAACTCTCTCCAAAGAGCATGAGAAAAGAAACTATAACCTCAGTGTGAACATTTTCTAGAATGGGAATAATAATAGGCCAGACAAGCCAATCTTAATTCTATTCAATCACACTTCTAACAATGTTTCCAATATATTAAATCAGACAATAGTAAACCCAAAATCTAGAAGAAAGGCATGATTTTATAGCTAGAGATGGCTATTTACTATATCCCTTGAGGATTGATGGAAATACCTATTTCTTCGTTTAATATAAATTAGGAGGACTGTTTTTATCAAAATCCTTCTAGCCTCCTTTCTAAAGCAAGAACTCAGCTACCAAATTCACCACACCTGGTCCTAGAGTTTAATGATGGATTAACTCAGAAAAAATGAGAAACATACTCTTTTTTACATTTCCGCCTTTTTAATGCTCGACCACTTACCTTCAATATGGTTAAGGTGTAAGTCAGCAACACCCTCGAAAGATGCCCTTTTTGCAATCCCAGCTTTTTGCATCTAGTACTTTTTTTAGACAAGATGATATATTTCGACCTTTATATTTTCCACAGAGATAGGCTCCATTTTGTAACCACACTCTAACAGCTTAGTGTCTCTTGTTTCTTCACAGGTGTCTGAATCAAGCTATGGTTAAATATAGATCTAGTACTCATAAAAAGATTTGAGATAGTTATTTTCCTGTTGTGGAGAGATAGGGTAGGTGTTATCTTGACTGTCAGATTGAGAAACTCTTTTTTTGATACTAGTGCCCTCTTGTGTGCATAATTTCCATAGGTTACTAAGTACCAAATCAGAAAACCTCACTCTAAGTATAGCATGGTTTCAATTACTCCAGATGTTCAACAGATGCACAATCGAGGAAATCATTGTTGCCTTCTTGCTTAATTTTTGAGGGGACTCCTCGACTGCTTGATCTTTCAATCAATATAGAATTTTGCATCCAAAATTGAGAACTCAGTGAAATTAATAATTTTTCACTAAAAGGATTCAAATCTGCAATGGGTTGTGATTTCTCAAAACCTTGCAGACTAGGTGAAGTCGATGGTAACAATGAGGTGAACCTGAAGCGAGAAGATAAAGACAAAGAAATCCAAGACAGAAAGACCTGCTTCTATAAGCCACAGCCTGGAGTTGATCTCGCTAAGCTGGATGAAGTATACAAAAGCTGCAAAGAGTACATTGAGACACTTCTAGCATTGAAAGGAGACCCACACTGCGACGAAAGCGGGAAATTGATAAAGTGCATTAAAGTCTTAGAAAAAATCTCCACAACGATAATCGATAGCATCTCAGATGATTTAGTGACAATTGAGTACACTTCTAAACCCTCTGAAGGAAACCTACGGCGCATAAAGGCCGTAGTACTCTCTCGACTTTCGACATTTTTAATCAATTTTGGCAAGTGTCAAACAGTGGAGCTCAAGGATGTTAATATCATCATAGCCACTTTTGGGCTGATGGACATGACAGACGCTAATGACTTGCTTTATCAATCCTTCCTCTTCAATATCAGCCGGGCCTTTATTGATTTGGAAGTATTCAAAAACCTTGATGACTTATTTCAACAGCTTTCTAGTAGACCTCAAAAGTTTTCTATCGATCCATCCCAGGGTGCATTATTTAAAGAAGTCTGGAGCTTCTATTATCGTGTGGTCACGAAATCAAAGCTCTTTATTTCTGCTCTGGAAGTGATATTTCAGATGTATAAGTTGGGATTCGATATAAAAGTGGAAAGCGTCGTTAAGCTATTTAGAAATATGGAAGTCAAATGGGCAAAAGAGACCCGCTGGTGGGGTATGGTCGCTTACGACAATACTGTCTTTTTATCTAAAGACATCTTTACCCACATGGAATTTCTCACTGATGCTCAGAAAAAGGCGAAGATTCTTCAAACTCTTCTTCATGAAGGCATGCACTTAGCCTTAAGAGCTCTTACCAATAACTTTGCAGCTCAAACTCCCTGTGAAGGAATAGAAGACGCAGAGATGTTAGAAGGTGGTTACAAATTGGAGCATTGTCTCTGGGGAAAATATAATGTAAAAGTATATCACCTAGATTACTGTGAAAAAGTACTTGATGCAAAGAGTTGGGATAGCGAAAAGGCCATTTTTGAGGGTGTTGCTAACTTGCACCTGAGACATATTGTCAATCCTCATTGTAGCGGACTTGAATTAAAAGATAAGTGTTCAAGTATTAAAACAGCTGAAATGTAAAAATAAGCATGATTTGTCACTGTTTCTGAGTTAATCCATATCGTTAAGTGTGTTAGAGTGTATTTCTTATGAATTAATTCACCAAGAAGTTTATTTTGTTTGTTAAAGAGAGTCTTAAAACCTGCTGGCAAAGCTTTTCAAGATGAAGTTCATAAATTTTGGCCACGGTGTTCGTTTTGTTGAAATTTTTTTAAGATAGAGCATTAATAAAATTTATTCAATTTGTCTAAAATTTTGAGAGAAGAGAGATATTTCAGGTATTTTTTAGCAAGGCGTATGACAAAGGTTTTGATATCTCATAGTGAAATTCCTCACTTCCAAGACTGAAAATATAATTTTTGAGACTCATGAATCTCATATTATTTATCACAAGCTCAACAATCTTGTAAAAATGAAACCTAAAATATTAGAACATCAAGACTTCTATCAGCTACAGCCTCTTTGTTTAATACTTTCAATCCTAAAAAATTGTCAATAAACTCCAAAATCAGCCTATTATGATCAAAAACAAAGTTTGATATCAGGTTTCAAGAATTATGTTAAGACACTATCTTTCAATTTAATGAAAAATTGATTTCTAAACTGGTTGAATCAGACTGATATTAATTACAAAACCATATGTATGTAAATTTCTTACTCTAAGCCGAAACTCCCAAATCAATAATAGCGAATACTAGAATGAGAATAAATAATAAAATTCAGAGTCTTCAATTGTTCAATGACCCCAGTTAAAAGTGCCTCACTGATAATAGGAGCCCTTGAATAGACCACATAATATCCTGAATCAACATCATAATCCTAATTATCAATCCAACTCCTTGAGAAGCCCATTCTTGATGGGCTTGTAGAGGCATTATCATCGACTGATACACAAACAAGGATATTAGTTGCTAAAACACTAGCGAAAACTTTAGAATACTGCGAGTATGATGGAATCCTGAAATTAAAGGAACATGTTGAGAATCCTTTGCATGATGTTTCCACTCATATTAAGGATGGCTATTGTAGTGGCCTTCTTCTACTTTCTGAAACACAGACCAATTTGGGTGCAGACTATCTTGATATTCTAGCAGAAATCTTTGCATATCAGCCCCTAGTCCTTGGTGAAACTGACTATACCAACACCATTAACCAAAAAATCCTACGTATTCTTAGCTCAGAATCAACGAAAAGTACAGTTTTTCCTGATGAAATCTTCAGGATATTCGATCATATTTTTACCAATGCTTCTACTGAATATCAACAAACTCTCCAGATTATAAGAAATTATGTCGAAAGAAATCAAAAACTCCCAGAAGAAACTATTTTCAGCTTAGAAAAAGCCTTGGATGTCCAGGAACAATCCCAAATTTGTCTTGAAATTTTTGAAAAAATAATCTTTAATGGTCAAGCTGTTTCTGAAAGAGTTTTAAAGGAATTCGGAGATCATATCTATTACTCCCTAGACTCTCGAAGAAAAGACAAGAGTTTTGAAGTTTTGAACAAGGCATATGATAACCAGGATATCTCCCCAGAAATCTTTCGAATAGTTGAAGTAGAAAGAGCAAGTAGAAATATATTAAGCAACTCAGAATCCGAAGTAATCAATGAGCTTAATTTCCTTGAGAACCTCAGTGAGAGTGGTCAAAAAGTTCCCGGGTCCACTTTTGAAGCTATCTTGGCCTTACTTAAGAAGAAACCTAATCCCTATTTTGTGAAACTGGTCTCAATTTTGACCAAAGTGGCAGAAAACAAATGTAAAATTCAAGAAAGTATTGTTGATGAGATTCATTTTGGGTATGGCGAGGAAATCAATAACAGTGCTCTTTTGAATTTATTTGATCTCATGATAAGGAATCATCAGATCTTACCCATGGCAGTAAATGTGAAGTTAATTTCAGTCGTTGGAAATGATGAGGATTCCAAACTGATTTTATCTATCTTACACTCACAAAAGGATGTTAAAATCCCAGCAAACGCAATTAACTTAATCCTGGACAAATTTTCCCAACAAACAGAAGAATCATTTAAAAAAGCTTATATCTTGGCAATATCTACCATCATTTCAAGCAATTCAGAGGCCAACTTCGACAAACAACTTTGTTGTGATTATTTCGCCAAATCCCTGTCTATGGAAGATCATGATATCCTAAGCGTAATTAGACATGGATTTAGAAACTTAAACTATTTCACTGAATATTCAGTTGAATCCCTTGTGGAGTTAGCTACCAGATGTGATAAAGAAATCCACAAAGAGATCACAGAATTGCTCAATAAATGTACTTTGTCTAAAGAGTTAAAAACCAAACTACTTTTGACCACTTTGACTGATCGTCCTGATGAAGAATTCCTTAAGGCAATATTGAAACTCAAAGACAGCAAGCCTAACCTGTTACCTCAGAATTTCAAGAGGATCATTCAGATACTTTCTCAAAATTCAGCACAACAGTTTGATGCTCTAAAAGTTCTTCACACTATCGGAAATAAACAAGACATACCTGAGGAAATATTTACTAAGATCTTGGCCTCCCTTAATTCGACTTCCGAGGAAAAACTTCAGCAGCGATATATTACTTTCTTCCAAAAGATGGTCCTAGATAAAGTAAAATTCTCAAATCAGACTTTGAGCGCTCTAGCCCAACAGATGTTTAGACTAAAGTCTGAAAACGTTCAAAAACTATTGACGCTCTTTGAACAAATTTCTGAGTACCAAACCATTTGCCCTGAAATAATTGAGAAAACAAAGCTTTTTAATCATAAATGGACTGAATCTGATCCTAATATCTTAGATAATCTAACCAAAATTAAAGCTGAAATTCTTTCAGGAACCGAATTAATCGAGGACCGTGTCAAAGAACTAACCAAGCTCTCAAAGAAATTAACTTGTCAGAAATCACGAGCTGTCCTAGCCGATATATTTTCTCTTCTTGTCCTAAATGATCAGAATATAAATGACATCTCCACTCTAACCTCGCTGGTTGAAGATGCTCTTTTATATAATAATTCAACTACTTCGATAGTCAAATGTTACCAAAAGATCCTTAGAGAAAACAAAACCAGAAATGTCAAGCAGGTTATAGATTCTTTAAGCAAGTTCACAAAAGAGTGCGACCCACCCTTGAAGCATCGATTATCTATTCTCGAAATTTTAGTAGATGCTGCTAAATTGAAGAAAATCACAAAACAAGGGTTCAATTCGTTGGAAACTCACTTGACATCTGACAATCCAGCATTGAGAAGTCTCTTTCGAAGGCCTTAATTACCTAAGACAATTAAGCATCGAATCCAACGTTTTTAATAATTGGAAGGACCAAATTATAGAGCAACTAAAGGCCATTTCAAACTTGAATGAGATACCCAAGGAAAAATCTGATGAATTACTAGGGACTCTAGTCTTACTAGATAAGATCAGCCCTAATTTATTGGACACGCCACGTGAACATTGGGACAGAGAGTTGCTTATCTATGACTTCTTAGGAAAGTGGAATTCCTCTGCAAGCGAAAAAGCAATATTTTATCAGCATTGGCTGGAAATCGAGCAAAAACCCGAATTTGAAGGAAAAAGTGGGGAATTACTTAGATTACTTCTAGTCCAGGAACTATATCCCAGTCAATTTAGAGAGATATTGGAGGCAGAAAATGCTATGAGTTATCTTAATTTTAAGCAAATACATGATATTTTGAAGACCAAGGATCTACAATGGTGGACGCTTCTCAAGGAGAGATGCTTTGAGGAATTCATTTCAAAAAAGCTTGATCAATCATCAAAGCTCTCATCAAAACAACTTGCCACGAAAGCTATTTCCCTAGAAGTAAGGATCTTCTCAGAGCTATTATCAAAGTTACAATCAATTCAAAATGAGCATGAGTTTAAGCAATTAATTTCCTTCTTGAAGGATCACACAATATTCAAGTAATCGATTTGAAAGGCTATCAACCCCAGGCCTGCAAAGATCTACTAAGGAAACTTGAGGTTAATATCTTAGAACGTCGATTTCACACAATCAACGATAAAGTTCAGAAAGAGAGAATATTTTCCACTCTTTTCAGTCTTTTGAAAACATGGCAATTTTCAGATATTCTTGAACTCATTGATACTATGTCTGGGCAATTTCTGATCATAAGTCCCAAAGAAGAAGAGCTTATTCTAACTGTCCTGGAGTTGTTAGACAACTATAAATTAGATGAGCGATCCAAAAAGAAGATCCTTGAAAACGTTCAGAAGAATTCAACAAGCTGGATTTATGAATTAAATCAGCTAGCAAATGAAAAGAACTTCTCAACATCGGGGAAGGTGCGAGATGTCCAGGAGCTTTTAGAAGACTTCAGAAATAGGAACAAAGAAAATTCTGAAGTTTTAAAGCAATCATACAATTTCCCTGAGACAATAAATTCAATTTGTTATTCTGAGCTTCGTAGTAGCATCACTAATGATTCTGAGCCAATCAGCAATTGGTCACAAGACAAAATAAGTCGCTGGACTTCAGAGATTAAAGGTAAGAGGCTTAATTTGAAGAAGGAAGCACTTATAGAAGCACTAGCAGTTATAAGGCGAGCTGTTTTCATCCAAACTAAATTCACTCTGACCTCAACCCAGCTTCTGGGCATTCTCAGCGCTGTGTCTCGAAAAGAAAATAAGGGGAGACTTATGCAAATCTTGACTGGAGAAGGCAAGTCTATTATCATTTGCAGTATCGCAATCATTTATGCAGTGGGGGGCAACAAGGTAGATGTAGTCACAAGTTCACCAGTCTTAGCCCAACGAGACGCGAAGGAAAGGAAGGGGCTGTTCGAAATGTTCGGCTTAACAGTATCAGACAATATTGATAGAACTCCATATCAGAGGGGACCTAAGGCATGTTATTCTGCAGATATTGTCTATGGAGAATGTTCTCAGTTCCAATTTGACTTTCTTTTTGATGAATTTGGTGGATTGGGAACATTGAACGGAAGAAAAGATGCTATTTGTATTGTAGATGAAGTAGATAGCATGTTACTTGACGATTGCTCGAAAATGGCCCGACTTTCTCATACTGTAGCTGGAATGGACCTACTAATTCCTATTTACTATCTGGTGTACGACAAATGTTTAAACCTTCTCTCCAATTGTGTTTTTATCAAGGACAAAATCTACTACGTGAATGGAAAGTTAGATTGCTCAAGTGGAACACCGAAGGTTCAATTTATGAATCCAGATGGCACTTTGACTCCAAAGTGGGACCTAGAAAGCCATATCAGATTGAATAAAAACGATCCCAGAATTGTAGAAGTCAAGAATGAACAAGAATTTGTGAAGGAAAGCCTTGAAGAATATATAAACCATCTTCTATTTGATGAAAAAGAAAAGAAAATATTCCTACCTTCAAATTTGCAGCAATATGCTAAAATGCAGACCAAAATTTGGATCGAAAATATGTTAGTGTCATTATCCTACCAACAAGATGGAGAGTACATCATCCATGAGGGGCTAATAAAACCGGTAGATTTTGCAAGGACTGGCGTTATTCTCAACTCTACAAGTTGGTCTGACGGTCTACATCAATTCCTCCAATGCTCTAACGCCCTCAAACTAATGCCTGAATGCTTGACTACAAACTATATTTCTAATTTTGCCTTTTTCAGACGTTATGGAGGAAATTTAATTGGCGTTACTGGAACTTTAGGCTCTCCTAAGGCCAGAGAATTCCTGAGTTCTTTATATCATACTGATTCAGTAATTATACCAGAATTGCGTAAGAAACAGTACATACAATTTCCAACCGTAGTTGCCAGCAGAGATACCGAGTGGATTCAATATATTGTCAATCTATCCAAGGTTGAAATCAAAAAGAGACGAGGCGTACTGATCATTTGCGAAAAGATAGAGCAAGCTCAAACTATAGCAGAAAAGCTAACGAAAATCCAGAAAGCACAAGCTATCAAATTGTACACAACTAATAATGACTCACAACAGGAAAGCAAAATTGAAACCATTCATCCAGGTGAAATCATAGTAGCGACAAACCTCGCTGGTAGAGGAACTGATATTAAAACTTCCGAGATTGAGAAATATGGAGGACTTCACGTTATCCTTACTTTCCTGCCAGAGAATACTAGAATCCAGGAGCAAGCTTTTGGTAGGACTTCTCGCCAAGGTAAAAAAGGAACTGGGCAACTAATCTTAAATGCAAAGAGTCTGTTGGATTATGGAACTTATACGATTGATAATTTAGAACAGGTAAGAGATCAAAATGAATGCAAGACCATCGAACACTTTGAAAAGAATGAAAAAGAAAGGATAGAGATCCGTGAAGAGCTGTTCAAGAGATTCTGCTCATTTTTGAAGAAGATTAGAGATACTCTACCTAGACCAACAATAATCGATCACATTAAGGAGAAACTGAAGGAGAAAATGGATTATGAGTATAATCCTCGTGTTTTTGAAATGAGTGTCATAGCTGCTATCGAAGAAAGATGGGGCTACCTTCTAAAGCAGATAGAAATCAACAAGCTCAGCAAAGACGAAGCAATTAAGGAATATGAACAATTCGAATCTTCAATCGACATGAAAGACTTAACCAAAAACATCCAGAATCCATTTTACAATATCCTCATTGGGTTTGATTATCTACTAAATGATGAATATGCTTGTGCTTTAGAATATTTTGAAAGAGTTATTAAAGCAGAAAAAGATAGCTGTCCTGCAGCTTATTTCGGCCGCGCTTGGTGTTATCTGAAGAATTCCAATTATAAAACTGAAGTAATCTCAGAACTTGATAAGGCTGTTCAATTAATAAACCATGAAAAAGGAATTAACGAAGGAATACTTACTATGTTCCATCAGAAACATGGAGATATTCAATCAAATTTTGCTAAACAATTGTTAGAGAAGAACAGCTTATTAGGTTCTTTTTCAAACAGCTTGTGTAAGATGATCTTTGTGATTCGGGCTTCTCTGCGTATGTTTGACATTAGTGGCTATAACACCAAGAACGATGAAAGTGTGATATATTTTGAGAATGTGAAAGGACTTACTAATATTTACAAAATTATAGACAGTCTTTCCGCAAAAAAGTGCGATATGTTTGACATCTTTTTCAATGATCTAATTAGGAAAGGGAATAATGAGAATTCAGACCAAGCCATTCAAACGATTAAAAGTTTCGTAGATATGTTCAAGAATGAGGACCTGAGTAATACTATTTCCCTGCAACTTAACACTCAACCCGCACAAGAAATGCATTCCTTGTTTCATCCTCATATAGAACTGAAAGGCTTGAGCAAAGAAAGCGCTATTTCACAACTCGAAGAAAAAGATTCTATTTTTCACAAATTCATCCCAGATTTTATTTGGAAAGAGTGCATGTTGAACCTAGTGATTCAAAATTGCCAAGAAAAGATTGAAAGAAAGAACGTTAAGATAAAACAGGCATTAAACACCATAAAAGGAGTCCAAAATGAGGATGCTTTATACAACATAACTCTTATCAATCAGAATAAAAAGGCTCTAGAGTTTGAAAATTTGCTCCCTTCTAAAAGCAATTTCATAGATATCGAATTTCAAGGTGCTACGTCTGAATTCATTGATTTAATTTCAGAAAAAAGCCTCATAAATCTCGAAATTAAAAGCTCTGATCCTATGTTAGAGAAAATTTGTAGTGAGGAAAAAAATGTTCAGCTCTGCATAAGAAACGGCAAAATGGAGACTAGGGCACCCTACACCAAGGAAAGCTTTTCCAAAGCTGAAAATCCCAAAACAGTGAGGATTTGGAGAATTAAACCAGAAAGAGCTAAGCAAATTATTTTAAGTCTCCAAGGAAATTTCAATATTCAGGTAAAGGATCTAAATCTCACAACAAGCAAATATCTTCTCGAGAAGTTTACAGGCAATGTCAAATTAGGCTTTTCTAAAATAGGCAACAAATTGTACAAAGATTTGATCAATTTTCTCAGAGATGCTCGACTTGATTTTGTCTTAGCTTTCAGCAATCTCCAGAAAAATCAATTAGAGTATTTGACTGAGTCGGCCTCACTAGATCAGCAAGAGATTAAAATCAGCAAACTCAGCAACCTATCTGATTTATATCTTCATAACCAGAAACCCGTTCAAGAGCTTCAAGAGCTATCATTACGAGGAATCAACAATCTTATAGAAATAAATGAGCAAAGATTTATACCATGGAGAGCAATTCTTGGAGTGACTGCTCTAGCGGCACTTCAAATGACCGGTGGTATTATCCTTATTTGCAGTGGGTATGGAGCAACAGTTGGCATGGGTTTAGTGACTGAAGGTGCAGCAGATTTGGTAACAGCTGGCAGGACTTTATATTCGAGGGAGTTTAGTTGGCAGGATTATTGTACTCAGAAGGCAATTAGTTTGATTATTTCAGCAACTTCTATGGGATGGCAAGCTCTGAAAAACGCTGGGAAAGGGATTGAGGTACTCGCCAAGAGAGCTATTGCTGGAGAGGTGCTTGAGCAGGGTTGTACTGAGCTTGTGAAGAATGGTAAAGCAGTAACAGAGATTGCTAAACAAAGTTATAGCAAGCTTTTTAAATTAGCTTTTAAGCAAACCATGGTTGCTACAGGAGAAGCATGTGTAAAAGAGACTTTAAATGCAGCAGCAGGATTCATCACAAATCTAGGTTTAGATATATTTAAACCTATGATAGCTTCAAGTATTCAAGAAAAAGTTGATGGGAAATTCCGCTCAAGTGATCTTGGTTCTATATTAAAAAAGATCGCAGCAATAGAAAAGTACAATAAACAGACCTCTCTCAATGATCACCTTAATAAGATAGTTCTGACAATTCTCAACCCTGAGCATCCAGCTTTCATCAAGTATTGGAATTCAATTGCACTCCCTCTTTGCAAGGGAATACTCTCAAGTTCACAGCTTCTTAATACTGACTTGAGTCTGGGAATCAGAATATCTGGAACCCTGAAGGGATTTAGAGAGCTCTGTAATATTGTCGATAACGTTTATCTGCAAATAAGAAAGAAGATTCTCCATTACCATAATGACTATTTATCTATCTCTCTCCTCCTACAACAGTACTGCAACCTTAAAGAAAAGACAGCTAAGGAAGTCACCAAGATCCTCAAAAAACACTCAATCATAGATGAAGATGATCTGCTAATTTGTGGTTCAAACTTGCGTGGGATCCTTTTCAATATAGACTTCGAGGAGGCGAACCCCTCCAAAGAGGGAATAATCATCTTTTTAGAAACTATCGAGAAATGTATCTCCAATGGTACAGACTACGACATGAGCATGGTGGTAAAGACTGTTGCTGATCACCTCACAAACCAAGTTATTCGAATAATAGACTCGCAATTAATATCCCCTTGGAGCAGCTTCTATATGGGAAAACTAACAACCTACCTCTCGGAGCAGTTCCAAGACAAGTTTATTGTAAACGAGGAGGATAATACTGATCAACTAAATCAAACAGAAGAGCGCCGAAAAGAATTAGAAAAAAAGGCTGCTAATAAACAACTAACTCCTGAAGAAATGATCATCAAGAAGCCTTCTGATAAAGCTTCTTCTAACAAAGATTTCTCATCTGTAAAAGAAATAGCAGATGGAGTTGCAACAGATGCTCCTGCTGATCTGACTATTATGTCTGCAATGGCTGAAAATTTAGGAGTAAAGACAAAAATTGTTGATGACCCGAACTATGTACCTACAAAAGAAGATCAAGAAAATGGAGTCTTTGTTATACTGTTCACGAAAGGGGAAAAAGTAGATGGAAAGGATCAAATAGGTCATTATCAATTATTGGGTCGAAATGATTCTAATCAATCGGATTCCAATTCTAGTAATAACGATTGTGGGTTTAATGTATTTTCTCAGATCATAAAAGAAAAGACCGGTCGAAATGTTACAGCACAGGAATTAAGGGCTAAAACAGCTAAGTTTATTCAAAAGAATCCTTCAAGTTTTACCACTGCTCTAAAATCCCAAGAGTGGGTTGCAAAGAACTTTCCTTCTGAAGCTAATTCTATACTATTAAAAAGTGGAAAAGAAAAGAAAAAAAATAGCAATTCCTATGAGTCTAAATTTGATCCAGTTCGTACTCAAACTAATGCAGATAATCTAGAGAAAACGTTTCAAGATATGGAAGAAAGAGAACTTGAGACGATTAAGGAAATAGTTATGAAGGCAATAGCTACAAGGAACTGGGATCCTGAAGAAGGACCTTTAATTTTTTTTTCTAGAGAACACGAATGGGATGTGAAGATAACAAAAAAAGATTTGCCTAACGGAACAGGCTATGAAGTAACAATATCTAAAAACTTCGCCTATAACGGTCAAATTATTTATAAGATGTCAGAAACTACAGAGATTTTCCATCTATATTCCATTCATGACAATCCCAAGTTAATAGAATACAGACTCAAGGAAAGATACTGTAACTCGCCATTCCATTCTGATGATGAAAAAGAAACCATTCTAATAAGACGATCAGAAAATACTCCAGGAATGATCAAATCCAGAGAGTCAGACAAAGGAATATTCAATCAAACAAAAAAGTCTTCCCAAACCCAAGTTACTGACACTTTTCAAAGCTCAGAAGTAAAAGAAACCTCTATTACAAATGCCTTAGTTTATACTGCAGAATCGGAGATGCGAGAGCTTTCTACTTCAGAAATCAAGGAAGATGGAACAATCGAAAACTTTAACTGCTGCTTTGAACAGTCCAATTCAGACCTGAATCTTATTTTAGTTAAAGACCAAAGAAATAAGGAAAGATGTGCGGAAAAACATCAAATTTTAAGGGATAATAACACTATAAAAGAGGAAAATAAAGTTAGTTCCAAAAGCTCACAAAATACCACTGTGAATCTTCCAGCAGAGCTTATGCTATGTACTAATATCCCCGTAGGCGTCGAAATGAACTACAAAAATGAAAAAAGCAGTGAGTTCCATGTAGTGAAAGATTCAGAAGGAGAAAAAATTTTACAAAATGATCAAACTGACAAAACACAAGTCAAAGTTGATGTAGAGTTGGCTTCATCAGGGACGAAGTTTGGAGGGTCTTATGAGTGTGATAAGGAAGATAAAAATGGAAAAGTCACCACAGAGCATAATGTTGGAGTTTCTGCAGGAGCATCGGGGATAGAAGGTGAAATAGAAATATCTGCCAAAAGCTCTGAAGGAGAGTTGTCTGTCACAGGTTCAAAGCAGGAATGAACGTTGAGACTAAAAATGGCAAAATCGGGGGAGGCATTCAATATGATAATACTCAAAAAGATCTAAAAGCAAACATTCATTTAGAAAAAAACCAATATTCAGTTGATGCAGATATAAATTGTAATTTAAAAGAAGATAAGGTTGAATATAAAGCTTCTGGAAAAATAACAGCTTCTAAGCAGAGGAATCACGGCAAGACCAGAAATGTTGTAGAAGGAGAAATATCAGGCGAAATCTCTGGAGGAAATAAAAAAGAGCTTGAATATAAGATTGGTGGAAAATTTGGTGCTTCTCAGCAGAGGAATCACGGCAAGACAAGACATGATGTAGAAGGAGAAATATCAGGTGAAATCTCTGGAGGAAATAAAAAAGAGCTTGAATATAAGATTGGTGGAAAATTTGGTGCTTCTCAGCAGAGGAATCACGGCAAGACCAGAAATGCTGTAGAAGCAAATTATCAAAGTGAAGGAGATAAATGTATTGTTAGTACACAAGTTAACTCTGAGACTCCAAAGAGAGAGGCTCAAGTCAATACTACTGCTTCTAATCAGGATCAGTCAGATCAAGAATCTGAAGAGCAATATTTATATATATAAATTGAAAACATGGATTGTTTGGGTTATCTTAACTCTATAATTGCTGTAAGATGCATATAAGATTATTGAAAAATTAGCTTAACGTGTTTTAGTCATTCATACTAGATGATTCATCAACAAATATATTCATCAGAGAGAATGGAATTTAAAAAACTATTTAAACGAATTATTGATTCAAAATAACTTTCACTCTCATTGTATCAAACGAATAGGTTGAAAAGATATCATCTTGCATTTTTTAAGATAGGTTCAATCAGCTATGAATTGGCTTAGTATTTAACGGTGCTTTCTGTTATGCAAGCTACACTCGATATTAACTTATTTACCATTCGAAGTTCTTTAATATCCAAAAGTATGCATCTTATTAATTACCTGTTAATTAGATTTTGATTATTTTATTCTGTTTCCTCACAATAAATTTATTCTAAGCAAGAATTGTTCACAAAAGAATAAAAAATATAAAGAGACATCTTAATGTAGTCATCGTTCGCTGAATAAGTCAAGTGTATGGTCAGCCATTATTTTAGTCATAATTGTAGCCATCCTAATAGAAAGAATATATGAATGAGATAAACAACCAGCTCCGTAGTTCTAGTATGCCGAGACCCCTTCAATATCAACTCCAAATAGACTGTGCCCACGACTGAGATTCCTCGAGTTACTATTTAATAAGATGCCAGATATCATTTTTCGTTCAACTCTAACATGGTTTTAGAAATTAGACTTTTCCTTTCGCGGAGGCTGTACTTATTGAATTAGAATAATGGAACTTGGGGGAAAGGCTATATTTTGAATTTCAACACGTTTGCTAGATTATTGACTCTTAGAATCTAAGATAAAGTTTCAGATTTCTAAAGTCTAAGATTTGTCGAGATGAAACCCTACATATTCATTTTTCAATAGTATGGTCCCCAACTTCCTTGCTGATAGCAAGACTTCTTGAGTAAACAGCAAAAAATGTCCATTCATAGGCTTAAACATAAGAAATTACTCGGACTAAGAGGATTACACAGGTCAGGTGATTATTATCAAAGCCTTAACTCAGAATCTATAGCACCAATAATGGCTCTTGGTGAAAGGATGCTTTTTATTAGAAATATTGGATTTATTTTATTTATTGAAGAGATGCCTTATATTTGATGATCTACAAAATCTCATCTTCCTATAGACACCCAGTAAGATATTAATTTTTAGATTTTTCTTGATATGCTCTTCTCAAGTAATAGTGTTCTTGGTGAAAATTCTTAATGTCAATTAGATTCAACCTGAAAAGGTAGATTTAAAATTTAAAGATAAAAATGTCTACATTGAATTCTCACATAGTTAAGTTTTTCAATCATCAAAGAGGTTGACACTACAATTAATATCTTGCTGTGAAAGTTATGATCATTTTAGGAATGAAGTTGATGATGAATAACGATTATTCTCTGGAAAATACTAATTTAGCCACTTAGCAAAAAAATATAAGAGGCATCTATGGTTTTATTAATTTTCTTGCATATCTATATCGGATGAGCTCATGTTCAAGATCTTAACCAGTATCATGATATGTGAGTGCTCATAATGTGCTATACTTTGATGCATAATATATTTTTTGTTTTTTCTTCCAGACAACTTCAATGATGCTCCAAAGTCTATGAGTACAAGTCAAAAGATCAATGTTTCCTCAGTTCCTCTCTAAAGGTTTGGTCTTGATGTTATTGAGCTTGATTGGCTTCTTTACTTGCCCAAACTTCTTATGTTAATTCGGCTCTCAATATGCTAAAATTCACTCAAACCAAGAACACGAAACTCAATCCCAGGGAAGATCTATGCACATTTTATCTGATGATGTTGTCATAGTGTACTTCTTGATTTATCCACCCCATAGAAATATCTAATCAATAGAATCAGACTTTTGATAATTTTCTTGTTTGGTTTGTATTTAATAACGTCATTACGTCATCACAAAGGATGAATTCTCATACTGGGACCTTGTGTATACAACATTTTTCTGTTGCATAAATTCTCATCAAATAATGCCAAATTTGTGAGCGAATTGAAGATTTGGCTCATAAACTTTTTGAAATTTTTGAGTTTTTAAATGTTAGAATGTTCGAGATCGAATTTCAAATTCGCATTTATTTCTGAAAATTTAAAGTCAAAATATCATAATTAAAAATCTACCTCTTTTGAGATTAAGACGTAATGAGCACTAATACGGGTAGAATTGAAAAAAAACTATTTAGAAGAGGTAGTTACGATTCGAAGTTTCATTATATTCCAAAGTATAATTTCATTAATCAACAACTATCTAGTCCTTGCGTTTAGGTGTCTCTTAAGTGATGATCAGAAATGATTATCCGGTGATTTCTGGTGACGAGTCTAAATTAATTTAGTCCAGATTTGTAAGTCAGTGAATTTATAATAAATTCTATGATTG
>Ga0065720_1001983_pt1 | contig 17565 bp, 13 predicted proteins | sample Thericmetagenome_FD_59107 | JGI IMG/M metagenome (GOLD analysis project Ga0065720, IMG submission 59107) | Thermophilic microbial communities from the Joint Bioenergy Institute, California, USA of rice/straw/compost enrichment - eDNA_2 v2... | ecosystem: Engineered > Solid waste > Grass >... | reverse complement strand
GGCCACCGAATGGCCGTTGTCCTCGAGGATATGGGCGAGGGTGGAGCCGACCCGGCCACATCCCATGATCACGATATGCATACTCCCCCGCCGTTCGGTCGAGGCGGCAGCTGTCCTGGTTCCCGCAGTTTCGGCCATCTAGGGTGCAGTCCTTAAATACCTCTATCAGGCCAGTATGGCCCGCCGGGCCGTGGATGACTCCGGTGACGGGCGAGGAGTCCGGCGCGGATAGCATCGGCAGACGTGACGAGGGCAACAGATCTGGCGAAGCGCCTGCTGGTGGGTCCGGCGATCCGCAGCGGACAGGCGCACGGGCAGCTGTTGCCGAAACGCGTGGCGCTGCCGGTGTTCGCCAGCGACGCGCTGTCGTCGGTGGCGTACGCCCCGCAGGAGATCCTGATCACGCTCGGCGTGGCCGGTTTCGCCGCCTACCACTTCACGCCCTGGATCGCCGCGGCCGTGCTCGTCGTGCTGCTCACCGTCGTCGCGTCGTACCGGCAGAACGTGCGCGCCTACACCAGCGGCGGCGGCGACTTCGAGGTGGCGACGACGAACCTGGGGCCGAACCACGGGCTCGCCGTGGGCAGCGCGCTCCTCGTCGACTATGTGCTCACCGTCGCGGTGTCGATCTCCTCCGGCGTGGAGAACCTCGGCGCGGCGGTGCCGTTCGTCCGAGAGCACAAGGTCGGCGTCGCCGTCGCGCTCGTCGCCCTGCTCACCCTGATCAACCTGCGCGGCATCCGCGAGTCCGGCCTCGCGTTCGCGCTGCCGACGTACGCGTTCATGTGCGCGATCTTCGTCATGCTCGCCTGGGGCGGCGCCCGGCTCGCGCTCGGCGAGGAGCTGCGCGCGGAGACCGCCGACCACATGGTGCGCGGCGACGACATGGGGCTCACCGGGTTCGCCCTCGTGTTCCTGCTGCTGCGGGCGTTCTCCTCCGGCTGCGCCGCGCTCACCGGCGTGGAGACGATCAGCAACGGCGTGCCCGCGTTTCGCAAGCCGAAGGGGCGGAACGCCGCGACCACGCTGCTCATGGTCGGCCTGCTCGCGATGACGATGTTCGGCGGCATCACCTACCTCGCGTACGCGATCGGCGCCAAGTTCGGCGACCCCTCCCAGGGCAGCCACCTGTACGACCCCTCCGGCCGCGAGGTGACCGCCGACCCGGTGATCATCCAGGTGGCGCGGACCGTCTTCGACGGCTTCACCTTCGGCTTCTACGCGGTCGCGGTGGTCACCGTGCTCATCCTGGTGCTCGCGGCGAACACCGCGTTCAACGGCTTTCCGGTGCTCGGCTCGGTGCTGGCGCAGAACCGCTACCTGCCCCGGCAGCTGCACACCCGCGGCGACCGGCTCGCGTTCAGCAACGGCATCATCCTGCTCGCCGCGTCCGCCTGCGCGCTGATCTACGCCTTCGATGCCGAGGTCACCCGGCTGGTGCAGCTCTACATCGTCGGCGTGTTCGTGGCGTTCACCATCAGCCAGTACGGCATGGTGCGGCACTGGAACCGGGAGCTCGCCCGGGAGCGCGACCCGCGGGCGCGGCGGCGCATGGCGCGGTCCCGGGCGATCAACGCGTTCGGCGGGACCCTCACCGCGCTCGTGCTGGTCGTGGTGCTCGTGTCGAAGTTCACCCACGGCGCGTGGATCGCGGTCGCGATCATGCTGCTGCTGTTCGCGCTCATGCGCGGCGTGCGGCGGCACTACGACAACATCGCCGCCGAGCTCGCCGTCCCGGAGGACGCCCTCCTCGACGAGTCGATCCGGCCGGCGCGCAACCACGCCGTGGTGCTCGTCTCCAAGATCCACAAGCCGACGCTGCGCTCGCTCGCGTACGCCCAGGCGACCCGGCCGTACTCGCTGGAGGCGCTCACCGTCGCGGTCGACAGCGAGGAGGCTCGCGCGCTCCAGGAGGAGTGGGACCGCCGGGGCATCGAGGTGCCGCTGAAGATCCTCGACTCGCCGTACCGGGAGATCACCCGGCCGGTCCTCGACTACGTGCGCAAGCTGCGCCGCCGCTCGCCCCGGGACGTGATCACCGTCTTCATCCCCGAGTACGTGGTCGGGCGCTGGTGGGAGCACCTCCTGCACAACCAGAGTGCCCTTAGGCTGAAGGGCAGGCTGCTGTTCCAGCCGGGGGTCATGGTGACCAGCGTGCCGTGGCAGCTCCGCTCCTCCGACCGCGTGAACAGCCGCCCGGACCGGGACGGCGCGCGCTCGGTCCGGCGCCCCGCGCACGGGCCGCACAAGGACGACGACCGGGACAGAAGATGATCGAGCTTGAGGTGGGCGACGTCGCCAACGGCGGCTGGTGCGTCGCGCGGCACGAGGGCCGGGTGGTGTTCGTCCGCCACGCCCTGCCCGGGGAGCGGGTGCGCGCCCGGGTCACCGAGGAGACCGCGCGGTTCCTGCGCGCCGACGCCGTCGAGGTGCTGCGGGCGTCGCCGGACCGGGTCACGCCGCCGTGCCCGTACGCCGGGCCGGGCCGGTGCGGCGGCTGCGACTGGCAGCACGCCGCGCCGGAGGCCCAGCGGGAGCTGAAGGCCAGGGTCGTCGCCGAGCAGCTGTGGCGGCTCGCCGGCATCCGGCGGCCGGTCACGGTCGAGGAGGTGCCCGGCGCGCCCGGCGGCCTCGGCTGGCGCACCCGGGTCCGCTTCGCCGTACGCCCGGACGGGGTGGTCGGGCTGCGGCGGCACCGGTCGCACGAGATCGAGCCGGTCGACGCCTGCCTGATCGCGCACCCCGAGGTGGAGAAGATCGGCGTGGAGACCCGGAACTGGCGCGGCGCGGCGTCCGTCGAGGCGGTCGCGTCCGGCGCCGGCGACCGGGCGGTCGTGGTCGGCCTGCCCCGGCGGCCCCGCGGGGGCGGGCGGCGGCCCGCGACGGCGGAGGACGCCGTCGAGGTGCCCGACCTCGACGCCACGACCGCGGTCCTCGCCGAGGAGGACGGGCGGACGTGGGCGGTGCGCGGCCGGGGCGAGGTGCGCGAGCGCGCGGGCGGCCGGACCTTCCGCGTCGCCGCGAACGGCTTCTGGCAGATCCACCCGGGCGCCGCGGAGACCCTGCTCGACGCGGTGCTGCGGTTCGCCGGCCCGCGCCCCGGCGACTGGGCGCTCGACCTGTACTGCGGGGCCGGGCTGTTCACCGCCGCCCTCGCCGAGGCCGTCGGCCCCGACGGGGCCGTGCTCGGCGTCGAGTCGGACCGGGACGCCGTCCGCAACGCCCGCCGCAACCTGCGGGACCTGCCCCAGGCGAGGGTCGAGCGCGGCCGCGTCGAGGCCGCCCTCGACGCGGCCGGGGTGGAGCGCGCCGACATCGTCGTCGCCGACCCGCCCCGCACCGGCCTCGGCCGCGCCGTCGTCGACCGCGTCGCCGCGCTGGAGGCCCGGCGGATCGTCTACGTCTCCTGCGACCCGGCCACGATGGCGCGCGACATCGCCTGGTTCGCCGAGCGCGGCTACCGCCTGACGGACCTGCGCGCGTTCGACGCCTTCCCCATGACCTCCCACGTCGAGTGCGTGGGCCTGCTGCGGCCCGCCTGACCGCGCCGTACCGGGCCGTCCGCCCGCCGGAGCCCTGAGCCGCCGGGGACCGCGACCCCGCCGTGGCACGGCCGGGCCCGCCGAGCCGGGCGGGCCTGCGCGGGCGGGGCGGCCGCGCAGGGCGGTCAGCCCGGCCGGATCGGCCGGTGCGGCCGGACCGGGCCGGACGGGGTCCGCGCATCGCCGGGCGTACCGCTCGGCCGCACGGGTACGGCCCGGCCGCAGCCGGTGCCGTGCCGGGCCGGTGGCGAGGACCGCCCGCCGTGCGGGCCGGGGGAGGAGGAGCAGCCGGCGGCCGGCCCGCCCGGCACGGCCGTGACCGCGGCGGAGGCCGCGATCGAGGCGGGCGCCGAGGCGGCGGCGGAATGCGGCGCCGCGGCCGAGGAGGCGGAAGCCGAGGAGGCCGAGGAGGTCGCGGCGGACGAGGCCGAGGCGGAGAGCGGGGCCGGGCTCGGGGCGGGGCTGGCCGCCGCGGCGTGCGTGGGCGGGAGACGGGGCATCGGGCCCGCCGGGAGCAGCATCAGCGCGACCGCGGTGCCGGCGGCGAGCGCCGCCGCCGCCGTGTACACCAGGGAACGCGGGGGATTGCCCTCGTACATCGGATCACCACTCATCGTCGCGAGACGATTACTTTGTGCACGGAGTGGTTGCACCATAACAAGCGCCCGGCTTGTGAACGCGGACGGTCACCGAAACGTGACGGGACGGAGACGGCCGGGTGCGGCGGCGCCGGCCGTGGGGAGAGGGGCGGAAGGTCCATAATGTCGGCATGCTTCTGAGGATCTTTACCGAGCCGCAGCAGGGTGCCACGTACGACGACCTGCTGCGCGTGGCCCAGACGACGGAGCGGCTCGGCTTCGATGCCTTCTTCCGCTCCGACCACTACATGCGCATCGGCCCGGGTGACCCCGGTCCGGGCTCCACCGACGCCTGGATCACGCTCGCCGGACTCGCCCGGGAGACCTCTCGCATCCGGCTGGGCACGCTCGTCTCGCCGGCCACGTTCCGTCTGCCCGGCCCGCTCGCGATCAGCGTGGCCCAGGTGGACCAGATGAGCGGCGGCCGGGTCGAGCTGGGCTTCGGCACGGGCTGGTTCGACGCCGAGCACACCGCGTACGGCATCCCGTTCCCGCCGAAGAACGACCGGTTCGCGCGGTTCGAGGAGCAGCTCGAGATCATCAACGGCCTGTGGACCACGCCGGAGGGATCCACCTACTCGTTCGAGGGCGCGCACTACCGGCTCGCCGACTCGCCCGCGCTGCCCAAGCCGGCGCAGCGCCCCCGCCCGCCGATCATCGTAGGCGGCGTCGGCCCCACCCGCACCCCCCGCATGGCGGCCCGCTTCGCCGACGAGTACAACGTGCCGTTCCGCTCGGTGGCGGAGACCGAGGCGGCCTACAACCGGGTGCGCGAGGCCTGCAAGGCGATCGGGCGGGACTCGATCGTGTTCTCCGCGGCGCAGACGATCGCGGTCGGCGCGAACGAGGACGAGGCCGCGCGCCGGGCCACCGCGATCGGCCGGGACCTGGACGAGCTGCGCTCCGGCGGCCTCGCGGGCACCCCCGGCGAGGTGCTGGAGAAGATCGGCGAGTTCGCCAAGATCGGCTGTGAGCGCCTCTACCTCCAGATCCTCGACCTGAACGACGCCGAGCACCTGGAGCTGATCGCCGCCGAGATCCTGCCGCATGTCTGATCCGGGGGCCGGGCGGCGGTAATGGGTGGCGGGTCGAACCGGGCTTACGGAACAATCCCAGCGTGCTGCTTACGATCACCACGACCCTGAGGCCCGCCACCGACCTCGGCTTCCTGCTGCACAAACACCCCGACCGGGTGCAGGAGTTCGGCCAGTCGTTCGGCACGGCCCGGGTGTTCTATCCGGAGGCGGCACCCGAGCGCTGCACCGCGGCGTTGCTGCTGGAGGTCGACCCGGTACGGCTCGCCCGCACCGGCCGCAACCTCGCCGACACGAGCCTCGCCCAGTACGTCAACGACCGGCCGTACGCCGCGTCCTCGCTGCTCGCCGTGGCGCTGGGGGACGTCTTCCGCACCGCCAGGCTCGGCCGCTGCGCGGCCCGTCCCGAGCTGGCCGCGTCCCCCATCCCACTGGAGATCGGCATCCCGGCGCTGCCGTGCACCGGCGGGCCGGAGATCGCCCACCGGGTGTTCGCGCCGCTCGGCTGGCGCGTGGACGCCCGGCCCATCCCGCTCGACGAGGGCTTCCCCGAGTGGGGCGACTCCCGCTACCTGCGGCTGCGCCTCACCGGCGAGCTGCGCCTCGCCGACGCCCTCAACCAGCTGTACGTGCTGCTGCCGGTGCTCGACGCGGCGAAGCACTACTGGATCGCCCCCGACGAGGTGGACAAGCTCGTCCGGGCCGGCGGCGGGTGGCTCGCCGGCCACCCGGACAAGGGCCTCATCACCCGGCGCTACCTGGGCCGCCGCCCCGACCTGGCCCGGGACGCCTTCGCCCGCCTCGCCGAGCTCGGCGACGACGTGGCCGAGTCGCTGGAGCCGCCGGTCGAGGAGGAGATCGGCCCCTCGGCCGAGCCGGGGGAGCCGCAGGCGCCCGGGGAGCCGGGGGAGTCCGGGGAGCCGGGGGAGCACGCCGGAGGGCCGCGCCCGGCGGAAGGCACGGCCGAGCGGGCGGCCGAGCCGGCGGGCGGGCCGGACGCGGAGCCGCCGGAGGCCACCGCCACGCCGCTCAACACGCTGCGGCACCGGGCGGTGCTCGCCGTACTCGAGGAGCTCGGCGCGCGCACCGTGATCGACCTCGGCTGCGGTTCGGGGCGGCTCCTCGCCGAGCTGCTCCGCGACCCCCGGTACGCCAAGGTGACCGGCGTCGACGTGTCGACCCGGGCGCTCGCCCTCGCCGCGCGCCGCCTGCGGCTCGACCGCATGCCGGAGCGGCGGCGCGAGCGCCTGGAGCTGTTCCAGGGCGCGCTCACCTACACCGACCCGCGCTTCTCCGGGTACGACGCCGCCGTGCTCATGGAGGTGATCGAGCACGTCGACCCGCCGCGGCTGCCCGCGCTCGAAGGGGTGGTCTTCGGCGCGGCCCGCCCCCGCCACGTGATCGTCACCACGCCGAACGCCGAGTACAACGTCCGCTACCCGTTCCTGCACGAGCACGGCCACCCGTCCGGCCCGGGCGAGCCGCCCCGCCGCCACCCCGACCACCGGTTCGAATGGGACCGGGAGCACTTCGCCGCCTGGACCGCCCGCGTCGCGGCCCGGTACGGCTACCGCGCGGCGGTCCGCCCGATCGGCGAGGACGACCCCGTGGTGGGCCCGCCGACCCAGATGGCGATCTTCACCCGCGAGGAGGGGAGCGACTGAGATGGCCGGAACCGAGGAACCGGAGGCCACCGGCCCGGCCGCCGCCGGCCCGGAGGGGCCCGGCGCGGCGCCCGAGCCCGAGGCCCCCGTGGTGAGCCTGCCCGAGCTGTCGCTCGTCCTGCTCGTCGGCGTGTCCGGCAGCGGCAAGTCGACGTTCGCGCGCAGGCACTTCAAGCCCACCCAGGTGATCTCCTCCGACTTCTGCCGGGGCCTCGTCGCCGACGACGAGAACGACCAGGCGGCCACGACGGACGCCTTCGACGTGCTCCACTACATCGTCGGCACCCGGCTGCGGCGCGGGCTGCTCACCGTGGTCGACGCCACGAACGTGCAGTACGACGCCCGCAGGCGGCTCATCGAGCTGGCGCGGCGGCACCACGTGCTCGTCGACGCGATCGTGCTCGACGTGCCGGAGGAGGTGGCGGTGCGCCGCAACGCGGCGCGCCCGGACCGGGACTTCGGCCGGCACGTGGTGACCCGGCAGCGCAAGGACCTGCGCCGTTCGCTGCAGCGCATCGACCGGGAGGGCTTCCGCCGGGTGCACGTGCTGCGCGGCGTGGACCAGATCGACGCCGCCCGGGTGGTGTACGAGCGGGCCTGGACCGACCGGCGCGACCTGACCGGCCCGTTCGACATCATCGGCGACGTGCACGGCTGCCGGTCGGAGCTGGAGACCCTGCTCACCCGGCTCGGCTGGCGGATCGAGCGCGACGCCGCGGGCCGGGCGTGCGGGGCTACCCATCCGCAGGGCCGTACCGCGGTGTTCGTCGGCGACCTCGTGGACCGCGGCCCCGACACGCCGGGCGTGCTGCGCCTGGTGATGGGCATGGTCGAGGCGGGCACCGCGCTGTGCGTGTGCGGCAACCACGAGCAGAAGCTCGCCCGCGCGCTCGCCGGGCGCAAGGTCACGGTCGCGCACGGCCTGCGGGAGTCGCTCGACCAGCTCGCCGCCTGCCCGCCGGAGTTCACCGAGGCGGCGCGCCGCTTCATGGACGGGCTGATCAGCCACTACCAGCTCGACGGCGGGCGGCTCGTGGTCGCGCACGCCGGGCTGAAGGAGGAGTACCACGGCCGGGCGAGCGCGAAGGTCCGCTCGTTCGCGCTGTTCGGCGACACCACCGGGGAGACCGACGAGTACGGCCTGCCGGTGCGCTACCCGTGGGCCGAGGAGTACCGCGGGCGGGCGATGGTGGTCTACGGGCACACCCCGACGACCCACCCGCGCTGGCTGAACAACACGATCTGCGTGGACACCGGGTGCGTCTTCGGCGGCTCGCTCACCGCGCTGCGCTACCCCGAGCGCGAGCTGGTGTCGGTGCCGGCCGAACGCACCTGGTACGAGCCGGTGCGGCCGCTCGACGCGGGCCCGGCCCGGCGGGACCCCGGCACCCTCGACATCCGCGACGTGCAGGGCACCCGGCACGTGGAGACGCGGTTCGGCCAGACCGTGAAGGTGCGCGAGGAGAACGCCGCCGCCGCGCTGGAGATCATGAGCCGGTTCGCGATCGACCCGCGCTGGCTCGTCTACCTGCCGCCGACGATGGCGCCCCCGGAGACCTCCGCGCTCGAACACTACCTGGAGCACCCGGCCGAGGCGTTCGACGAGTACGCCGCCGCCGGGGTGACCGAGGTGGCGTGCGAGGAGAAGCACATGGGGTCGCGGGCGGTGGTCGTGCTCACCCGGGACGCCGCCGTGGCCGAGTCCCGGTTCGGGGTGACCGACGGCACCACCGGCGCGGTCTACACGCGCACCGGGCGCTCGTTCTTCGACGACCCGGCGCTCACCGAGGAGCTGGTGGGCCGGCTGCGGGCGCTCGCCGGCGACGCGGGCCTGTGGGCCGAGCTCGGCTCGGACTGGCTCGTGCTCGACTGCGAGCTGCTGCCGTGGTCGGCGAAGGCCGGCGGCCTCATCCGGGAGCAGTACGCGGCGGTGGGGGCGGCGGCGCTCGCGGCGCTGCCGGAGGCGCTCGCCGCGCTGGAGGCGGCGGCCGGGCGCGGCCTGGATGTGGGCGGCTTGCATGACCGCACCCGACGCCGCTTGGAGAACGCTGCCCGGTTCCGCGAGGCCTATGCGCGGTATTGCGGTCCGGTATCCGGTCTGCAGGGCATCAGCCTCGCGCCGTTCCAGATCCTCGCCTGCGAGGGCCACGTGCTCGCCACGGAGCGGCCGCACTCCTGGCACCTGGAGACGCTGTCCCGGCTCGCCGCCGCCGGCGGCGGGCTGATCACGCCGACCCGGCACGTGTTCACCACCCTCGCCGACGACGGCTCCCGGCGGGCGGCGACCGCCTGGTGGGAGGAGCTGACCGAGGCGGGCGGCGAGGGCATGGTGGTGAAGCCGCTGCACCCGCCGGCCGGCCGGGTGCAGCCGGGCGTCAAGGTGCGCGGGCGCGAGTATCTCCGGATCATCTACGGTCCCGATTACACCGAGACAGATCAGATGAACGCATTGCGACAGCGCTTTGTGGGTAAAAAGCGGTCGATGGCGTTGCGGGAGTTCGCGCTCGGATTGGAGGCTCTCAACCGGTTGGTGGCGGGCGAGCCGCTGTGGCGGATCCACGAGCCCGTGTTCGCGGTGCTCGCCCTGGAGTCCGAACCGGTCGACCCGCGGCTGTGACCCGCCCCGGCGCCGTGCCAGGTCACGGCAGGGCACGACGATCGGGGCAGGGGCGATCACCGGGACGGCGCAGAGGTCAGCGAAGGGTCCGGGAGTGCCGTGAACGCTTCGTCTTCCGTCGTCGCCGCCGCGCCGCCGCGAGGTACGGCGCGGCGGCCACGTCACCGGTATCGGGGCCGATGAGAGCCCTGGTACGGCTCGCCCGGCGGATCCGGGCGGCGCTCGCCCGGGGGATCGGCCGGGCGACGGGCGTGCCGCGCCGGTGGGGCGGCGGGCCGGCCGGCGGCCGATCCCGGGGCCCGCATCTCCGGCACGCCTGGCAGGACATCGAGGTCGTGGGCCGCGTGCACGTCCAGGAGTGCCGGCTGTGCGGCCGCACGCGGGTGCGCGTGCGGTGAGCGCGGGCCCGCGCCGGGGCGGGGGCCGGGCTAGGAGGCGAGCGGCCGGACCGCCGGCGGCGGCAGCGGGGCCACCTCGCGCTCGACGTAGCCGCGCACGTCCTCGCCCTGCTCCCAGAGGTGGCGCAGGACCGGGATGCAGGGCCGGATCACCTCGGGCTCCGTGATCCGACGCCCGCCGATGTGCGCGCCGAAGTCGTCGTAGCGCACCTGGTAGGCGAGGCGCTCACTGATGATCACGACTTCGGGCACCGGCCGTACCGTCTCCAGCTCCCGCACGGCGTCCACGGGGACGACCCGGCAGCGCTCGCCGACGAGCGCCCGCGCCGCCAGGTAGTGCAGCTCCCACTGCAGGTACGGCGTGAGCGGGGTCTCCACGACGCGCACCCGGCGGAACTCGGGCACGCCCTCGTACTCGCGCGCGTAGCTGTCCCGCATCTCGTGGATGAGTTCCAGGGCGCGCTGCCACTCGCCCGCCATCATGGCGTTCCAGCTCGCGTCGTACGGCTCGTGGAAGTACTGGGCGCGCTCCAGCTTCCAGACCACGCCCTCGGCGCGGCGAAGCTCCGGGGCGAACTCGGCCTGGTACTCCCGCACGGGCAGCACGGTGCCGTCCGCCTCGGATAACCGCCGCAGGGCCGCGACATCGATGTCGCAACGCTCGTTCATGCTCCTCCTCGTGGCGCTGGTGGGTGGTCCTGACGGATGGACCTCGTGATCGGCTCGCCGTCCAGGCGCGGCGACCACTCGATCCTTGATCTCCTGACAGGAGCGGTCAAGGAGGAGGAGACAGATATCTGACGCCTATGTGAGCATGGCGACGATTGCCTGGTTCAGCCGCGCGTATGGTGCGGTCGCCGGTTCCGGCGCCGCATGTGCCGGGCGACGGCGAACACGACCGCGCCGATCACCAGGAGCTTGAGCGCGAGGAACGGCGGCCACGGCGGGCCGGCGAGGATCCCGATGACGCCGAGCATGACGACGAGGGCGACGGGGAAGGGCGGGTGATGCCGGTGCCCGTGCGGCCCGCGCGCCCAGGGCGCGTGGTGGTGGTGCACCGCCGGGTGGTGGCGCCGTGCCGCCTGCCACGCCTCCTGCCAGGCCGTCTGCGTCTCCCGCCAGGGGCCGTCCCAGGGGCCGTGCCCGCCCGGGCCCCACGGCCCGGCCTGCCGGGCCTCCGGGACGGTCCCGGCGGCGCCCGGCAGATCGGCGGTGATCTGTCGCAGGTCCCCGCGGGTGCGGGCGGTGAGGGTCCGTTCCAGGCGCTCGTCGAGCTCGTCGGCGGTGAGGCGGCCCTGCGCGTAGTGCTCCCGCAGCGCCGCCATGACCTCGTCGCGCTCGGCGTCGCCGATGCGCAGCTCGTCCGGCGAGGGAGCCGGCCCGCCGGGCCCGCCGGGACGCCCGTCATTCCGGTGCTCGGTCATCCGGCATCACTCCTCGTCGGGGTCGCCGTCGGCGAGGATCTGGTAGAGCCTGCGGCGGGTCTCGATCAGGGTCTGCCGGGCCTGCTGGATCTGCGCGTCGCTGCCGGTGTGCAGGACCTGGAAGAGCGCCGCCGCCGTCTGCCGGCCGACGTCGAGGATCTCCCAGGTGGCGTTGTCCACCTGGGGCGTCATCTCCTCCCAGGGGGCGCGCAGCTCGTCGGCGTGCTCCGCCACGTACGTGCGGCCGGCGTCGGTGAGGTGGAAGGTCCGGCGCCCGTCGACCTCCTCGGCGCGCACCAGGCCCTCGTCGGTGAGCTGCTGCAGCGCCGGGTAGACCGCGCCCGGGCTCGGCTTCCAGCCGCCCTGGCTGCGCTCGGCGATCTCCTGAATGATCTGGTAGCCGTTGCGCGGCTCCTCGGCGAGCAGCGCGAGGATCGCGGCGCGCACGTCGCCGCGCTTCGCCTTCCGGCCCCGGTGCCAGCCGGGACGGCCGCCGCCGAACATGAACCCCTTCGCCCACGGGCCGGCCATGAACTCCCAGCCGAAGCCGCGCGGGCCGCGGAACCGGTGCTCATGATGGTGGTGATGGCCGCCCCATGCCTCTGCGGCCGCCTTGATCATGTGCCGTACCTCCCGCTTGAGCTGCCGCGGATCGGGCCACGGGCCGCTCGCGCAGTCCCCGCCCATGCTGAACGCGTGTGCCATCGTGTCCGTCCTCTTCGATCTTCTTCTGTACGCTCTCGATGCTTCAAAGATATATCGAAAAAGAGGGGGCGACAACGACGGAGGCGAAGTGACTGAGATCACAGGAAGATTACGCCGCTTTCGGGAACACCTTCCGAGACCCTGCCGTTGTCAGGGTCGACGGACGGGATCGTTCTGCTCTGAGAGGGCTGGGGGGTGCTCTTGGAGCGGAGCGGTCCTGTCCGTCTGTCTATGCCCCTACTCCTCCTCGCTCGCTTCCCCCGCCTCGCCGTCCCCTCTTCCCCTCCGGCCCGTTCCGTACGGCTTCCGCGCGGGTTCCGCACGGCTTCCGCATGGGTTCCGCACGGGTTCCGTACGGCCTGCCCGCNGGCGCGCGCCCTGCCGCCCGCCCGCCTGCCGCCGGGCCGAGGTCGCCNGCCGAGTCTCGGGGAAGGGCTGTCGCCGCGGCCCGCCATGCCGTACAGTCACCCAGCGNGATCTTGAGAGTGGTGATGTTCGGATGATGGGGCACTCGCACGCGCTGAGCGGCGCGCTGGTCTGGCTGGCGGCGGCGCCGGGGCTCGCCGCGCTCACCCCGCTCACCCCGTTCGCCGGGGACGCGCTGCTGCCCGCCGAGCTGATCGCGGGCGCGCTCGTGTGCGCGGGCGCGGCGATGCTGCCCGACCTCGACCATCCGAGCGCGACGATCGCGCAGACCTTCGGCCCGGTCACCTGGCTGCTCAGCAAGGTCGTGAACGTGCTCGCCGGCGGCCATCGCCACGCCACCCACTCGCTGCTGTTCTGCGTCGCGGCGGGGGCGGGCGCGCACGCGCTCGCCCAGTGGAACACGGTCGCCCGCGACGTCGTGGTGGTGCTCATGATCGGGCTCGCGCTGCGCGCGCTCGCCATCGGCGTGCCCGGCCGCACGATCACCTCGGCGGTGGTGAACGTGCTGCTCACCACGGCGATCTTCCTGATCCTCGGCTCCCTCGGGGTGGGGTACGGCTGGCTCGGCCTCGCCGTCGGGGTCGGCGCCCTCGCGCACGTGGTCGGCGACTGCCTCACCGAGCGCGGCTGCCCGGTGCTCTGGCCGCTCAAGGGGCGGTGGCTGCTGCCGTACAAGATCGGGTTCAAGACCGGCAAGGCGTTCGAGCAGCGGCTGCTCGCGCCGGCGCTCTCGGTGGCGATCGTGGTCCTGCTCTACCTGCGGCTCATGCCCGAGGTAACGCTCGGTTAACTTGATATCGAGATAACTCGGGCGATATCTTGATGTCAAGACACTTGCCGCGCATGGGTAGTGCGGGCCGTCTGGGGCAAGGCACCCTTATCGACGACGCCGCACGGGGGATGCGGCAGGATTCTTTGAGCGAACGTGGACCTCCACGACAGTCAGGGCCACAGACAGGGAATGAGGGAGGCGAATCTTCGTGTCCGCCAACAGCTTCGGCAGCCGTGACACGCTGCGCGTCGGCGACGCGTCATATGAGATCTACCGGCTGGACGCCGTCGAGGGGTCGGCGCGCCTCCCGTACAGCCTGAAGATCCTTCTGGAGAACCTGCTGCGCACCGAGGACGGTGCGAACGTCACCGCGGATCACATCCGCGCCCTGGCCGGCTGGGACCCGGGTGCCACGCCGAGCGTGGAGATCCAGTTCACGCCGGCCCGGGTGATCATGCAGGACTTCACCGGCGTGCCGTGCGTGGTCGACCTCGCCACCATGCGCGAGGCCGTGCGCGACCTCGGGGGCGACCCGAACCGGGTCAACCCGCTCGCCCCGGCCGAGCTGGTGATCGACCACTCGGTGATCGTCGACTACTTCGGCATGCCCGACGCCTTCCGGCGCAACGTCGAGCGCGAGTACGAGCGCAACCGCGAGCGCTACCAGTTCCTGCGCTGGGGCCAGGGCGCGTTCAGCGAGTTCAAGGTGGTGCCGCCGGGCACCGGCATCGTGCACCAGGTGAACATCGAGCACCTCGCCCGCGTGGTGATGACCCGGGACGGCAAGGCCTACCCGGACACCTGCGTCGGCACCGACTCGCACACCACGATGGAGAACGGCCTCGGCGTGCTCGGCTGGGGCGTCGGCGGCATCGAGGCCGAGGCCGCGATGCTCGGCCAGCCGATCTCGATGCTCATCCCGCGCGTGGTCGGCTTCAAGCTCACCGGCGAGCTGCCGCCCGGCGCGACCGCCACCGACCTGGTGCTCACGGTCACCCAGATGCTGCGCGAGCACGGCGTGGTCGGCAAGTTCGTGGAGTTCTTCGGCGAGGGCGTCGGCTCGGTGCCGCTCGCCAACCGCGCCACGATCGGCAACATGAGCCCCGAGTTCGGCTCCACCTGCGCCATCTTCCCGATCGACGCCGAGACCCTCGCCTACCTGCGGCTCACCGGCCGCTCCGAGGAGCAGATCGCGCTCGTCGAGGCGTACGCCAAGGCGCAGGGCCTGTGGCACGACCCGGCGAACGAGCCGGTCTACTCCGAGTACATCGAGCTCGACCTCGGCACCGTGGTCCCGTCGATCGCCGGGCCGAAGCGCCCGCAGGACCGCATCGAGCTGTCCGCGGCGAAGCAGACCTGGCGGCGTGACGTGAAGGCGTACGTGAGCGACGACACCGGCGTGGACGAGGCGTCCCAGGAGAGCTTCCCGGCCTCCGACCCGCCGGCCTCGAACGCCGACGCCGACGGCTCCCGGCCGCACAAGCCGGTCCAGGTCACCCTCGACGACGGCACCACCTTCGAGCTCGACCACGGCGCGGTGGTGATCGCCGCGATCACCTCCTGCACGAACACCTCCAACCCGTACGTCATGCTCGGCGCGGCGCTGCTCGCGCGGAACGCGGTCGACAAGGGCCTCACCCGCAAGCCGTGGGTGAAGACCTCGCTCGCGCCCGGGTCGCAGGTGGTCACCGGGTACTTCGAGCGCTCCGGGCTCACGCCGTACCTGGACAAGCTCGGCTTCAACCTCGTCGGCTACGGCTGCACCACCTGCATCGGCAACTCCGGCCCGCTGCCGCCGCAGATCTCCGAGGCGATCCAGGCGAACGACCTCGCGGTGACCGCGGTGCTCTCCGGCAACCGCAACTTCGAGGGCCGCATCAACCCGGACGTGAAGATGAACTACCTGGCCTCGCCGCCGCTGGTGGTCGCCTACGCGCTCGCCGGGACGATGGACATCGACCTCAACACCGAGCCGCTCGGCGTCGGCAACGACGGCAAGCCGGTCTACCTGCGGGACATCTGGCCGTCGCCGGAGGAGGTCGCGCAGGTGGTGAACGCCTCCATCGGCACGGAGATGTTCAAGGAGCGGTACGCCGACGTGTTCAAGGGCGACGAGCACTGGGCGGCGCTCCCGGTGCCGACCGGCAGCACGTTCGAGTGGGACCCGGACTCCACCTACGTGCGCAAGGCGCCGTACTTCGACGGCATGCCGGAGAAGCCGGAGCCGGTGCGCGACATCACCGGCGCCCGGGTGCTCGCCCTGCTCGGCGACTCGGTCACCACCGACCACATCTCGCCCGCCGGTGCGATCAAGCCCGACTCGCCCGCCGGGAGGTACCTGCGCGAGCACGGCGTCGAGGTGAAGGACTTCAACTCGTACGGCTCGCGCCGCGGCAACCACGAGGTGATGATCCGCGGCACGTTCGCCAACATCCGGCTGCGCAACCAGATCGCGCCGGGCACCGAGGGCGGCTTCACCCGCGACTTCACCCAGGACGGCGGCCCGGTCACCACGATCTACGAGGCCGCGATGAACTACCAGTCCGCGGGCGTGCCGCTGGTGGTGCTCGCNGGCAAGGAGTACGGCTCNGGCTCGTCGCGTGACTGGGCGGCGAAGGGCACCGCGCTGCTCGGCGTCCGNGCCGTGATCGCCCAGTCGTACGAGCGGATCCACCGCTCGAACCTGATCGGCATGGGCGTGCTGCCGCTGCAGTTCCCCGAGGGCGAGTCCGCGGCGTCGCTCGGCCTCACCGGCGAGGAGACCTTCGACATCATCGGCGTGGAGGAGCTCAACTCCGGCACCACCCCGTCGACCGTCACCGTGCGGGCGCGCGGGCCGGAGGGCCGGACCGTGGAGTTCCAGGCCGTGGTGCGCATCGACACGCCGGGCGAGGCGGACTACTACCGCCACGGCGGCATCATGCAGTACGTGCTGCGCTCCCTGCTCAACAAGAACTGAGCGGGCCGGCCGCGGCACCACCCGAGACCGGGTCCGTCCGGCGAACCTCGACTTCGCCGGGCGGGCCCTCCGCCTGCTTCATCGAGGATGGAGCAGGCGGAGAAGGGCGACCTGGATTCGTTCCAGGGTGTCGTCGTCGACGTACCCCAGCCGCTGCTTGAGGCGGCGGACCGAGGTCGCGCGGAACTGCTCGGCCATCGCCCAGCTCAGCTTGCGGAGGCCGGACGCCGCCGTGCTGATTTCGATGTGGGACGGCCGGCCCCGATCCGTGCCGGTGATCGGCGTGGCCATGACGATGCCCAGCGGGACGTCGTTGAGCGCCGCTCCGCTGAGGACGACGCATGGGCGGACACGGCCCTGTTCCCGGCATCGGCCGGCCGTGGTCCGCGAGCCAGACGTCACCGCGGGCTGCTCTCATCGCGCTCCCTCCGCGGTGCCCGGGGGATGAGGTCGGAGAGGTCCTCCGGCTCGAGGTCGTCGGCGGCCGCGTCGTCGAAGATCGCGGTCTCGGCCTGGTAGTGGGCCCAGGCCTCGGGGTCCGCCATCGTCCGTTGCACGGCGGCGTGGAACTCCGCCACGAACCGCTTGTGCTCGTAGTCGGCGATGGCGCGCTCGATGATCGCGGTCATCGGTTCACCTGTCTCGTTCGCGAGTTCCGCGGTCCTGTCGCGCAGTGCGACGCTGACGCGGATCGTCGTGCTCTTCGGCCCCCGGGCATACCGCCCGGCTACGTCCGCGTCGATACGAGAGTCCGCAGCGCGAGTGTTACTCTCGCATTCCATTCGGCCACGCATCGTGATGCGCTGGTGTGGCGTTCGTCAAACTCCGCCGTGCGGGGTCGCCGCGACGGCCGGTTCCGCGGGACCGTTCCAGAGGCTCGGCCACGCCCTCTCGCCGCGACGCGAAGCGTCGCAACGGGCACGGCCTGTTCCGGTGTCGGCGGCTTATCCAGATGCCCGGCGGCATGGGTCCCGGCTAGCGTGCGGCGCCATGAACGACCTCATCGGCAGTGCTCTCGGCCCCTCCCTCGTTCCCCTGCTGCTCGGCGGGCTGGCGGTGTTCGCCGGGGCGGTGGTGCAGGGCGCGGTCGGGTTCGGGGTGGCGCTGGTGGCCGCGCCCGTGGTGACCTTGCTCGACCCGTCGGTGATGCCCGGCGCGGTGCAGGTGGTGGGGGCCGCGCTGCCGCTGCTCGCGCTCGCCGCGGAGTGGCGGCACGTGGACTGGCGCGGGGTGGGCTGGGCGCTGCTCGGCCGGGTGCCGGGGGTGCTCGCGGGCGTGTGGGTGGTGAAGGCGGCCTCGCCGCGGGCGCTCGCGGTGATCGTCGGGGTGATGGTGCTCGCCGCCGTGGCGCTCACCGCCTGGACGGTGACGGTGCCGCGCACCCCG
>Ga0065720_1003639_pt1 | contig 17576 bp, 22 predicted proteins | sample Thericmetagenome_FD_59107 | JGI IMG/M metagenome (GOLD analysis project Ga0065720, IMG submission 59107) | Thermophilic microbial communities from the Joint Bioenergy Institute, California, USA of rice/straw/compost enrichment - eDNA_2 v2... | ecosystem: Engineered > Solid waste > Grass >... | reverse complement strand
CCGGCGGCGATGCGGTACACCGAGTGCAAGCTCGCGCCGATCTCCATGGAGATGCTCCGGGACATCGACAAGGAGACGGTCGACTTCCAGCCCAACTACGACGGGCGGTCGCAGGAGCCCGCCGTGCTCCCGGCGCGCTTCCCCAACCTGCTGGTCAACGGCTCGGCGGGGATCGCGGTCGGCATGGCGACCAACATCCCGCCGCACAACCTGCGTGAGGTCGTCGACGGGGTCAAGTGGGCGCTGCAGCACCCGGACGCGAGCGACGAGGAGCTGCTCGAGGGCCTGATCGCCCGCATCAAGGGGCCGGACTTCCCCACCGGGGCGCTCATCGTCGGGCGGCGGGGCATCGAGGATGCCTACCGCACCGGGCGCGGCTCGATCACCATGCGGGCCGTCGTCGAGGTGGAGGAGGACGCCAAGGGGCGGCAGGCGCTCGTCGTGACGGCCCTGCCGTACCAGGTCAACCCGGACAACCTCGCGCTGAAGATCGCTGAACTGGTCAAGGAAGGCAAGATCAGCGGTATCGCGGACGTCCGGGACGAGACCTCCTCCCGCACCGGGCAGCGGCTGGTGATCGTGCTCAAGCGCGACGCGGTCGCCAAGGTCGTGCTGAACAACCTGTACAAGCACACCCAGCTGCAGGACACCTTCGGCGCGAACATGCTCGCCCTGGTCGACGGCGTGCCCCGCACGCTGCGGCTCGACCAGTTCGTGCGGCACTACATCAACCACCAGATCGAGGTCATCGTCCGGCGCACGCGCTACCTGCTGCGCAAGGCCGAGGAGCGGGCGCACATCCTGCGCGCGCTGCTCAAGGCCCTCGACCGCCTCGACGAGGTCATCGAGCTGATCCGGCAGTCCCCGTCGGCCGCGCAGGCGTCGGTCGGCCTGCAGTCGCTGCTCGAGATCGACGAGGTCCAGGCGCAGGCGATCCTCGACATGCAGCTGCGCAAGCTCGCCGCCCTGGAGCGCCAGCAGATCACCGACGAGTACGAGTCGCTGATGGCGCAGATCGCCGACTACCACGACATCCTCGGCTCGCCGGAGCGGCAGCGCCAGATCATCTCCGAAGAGCTCACCGAGATCGCGAACAAGTTCGGCGACGACCGGCAGACGCAGATCATCGCGTACGACGGCGACGTGTCCATGGAGGACCTGATCGCCGAAGAGGACATCGTCGTCACGATCACCCGCGGCGGCTACGCCAAGCGCACCAAGACCGACCTGTACCGGGCGCAGAAGCGTGGCGGCAAGGGCGTGCGCGGTGCCCAGCTGCGCCAGGACGACATCGTCGAGCACTTCTTCGTCACGACGACCCACCACTGGCTGCTCGTCTTCACGAACAAGGGCCGGGTCTACCGGGTCAAGGCGTACGAACTGCCCGACGGGGCGCGCGACGCCCGCGGCCAGCATCTGGCGAACCTGCTCGCCATGCAGCCGGACGAGCACGTCATGGAGGTCCTCGACCTGCGCGACTACAACGTCGCGCCGTACCTGGTGCTCGCCACTCGCAGCGGTCTGGTGAAGAAGACCCGGCTGTCAGAGTACGATTCGCCGCGTTCTGGTGGCCTCATCGCGATCAACCTGCGCGAGGATGACGAGGTGATCGCGGCCAGGCTCATCCACGAGAACGACGACCTGCTGCTGGTCTCCCGGAACGCCATGTCCATCCGGTTCACCGCCTCCGACGAGGCGCTCCGCCCGATGGGTCGCGCCACGAGCGGCGTCATCGGCATGCGGTTCGCCGAGGGCGACGAGCTGCTGGCAATGAACGTGGTAAGTGATGGCCAGGACCTGTTGGTCGCCACCGAGGGTGGGTACGCCAAGCGCACACCGGTGGACCAGTATCCGGTGCAGGGACGCGGTGGTAAGGGGGTGCTCACCGCGAAAATCGTCAGCTCTCGTGGGAAGCTAGTCGGAGCGGTCATGGTGAACCCCGAGGACGAGATCTTCGCGATCACGTCGGCGGGCGGGGTGATCCGCACGAGCGCAGGCGAGATCAAGCAGAGCGGTCGGCAGACCATGGGGGTTCGTCTCATGAATCTCGCGACGGGGGACAGCGTCGTCGCACTCGCGCGCAACGCCGAGTCGCGGGGCAACGACTCGATGGATGCTGACGCGCCGCAGAACGAGCAGAACCCGGCAGGAGACCAGGAATGAGTAGCCAGGCCAACTCCGGCGGCGCCAAGACGGGCACGGCCGGCAACCGCAAGCATCCGCCCGCCCCCGGCGGCCCTTCGGCGGCGACCCAGCCTCGTGAGGCCGCGGAGAACAACCTCGACGCGCAGTCGCCCACGTCCGAGGCGACCGCGCCCCGCCGCCGCGACGCCGTGGTCGGCGGGCCGAAGGTGGGGGAGGACAACCCCACGGCGCGGCTGCGCGCGGAGAAGCCCTGGGACGGCCAGGGCGGGGCGAGCGCCGGTGTAGGCCTCATGCAGGACCCGCAGGAGGCCGGGGCCGCCCGGCCCGGCGGGGCCGCCGACTCCGCCACCGCCGTACATCCCGCGCCCAAGCAGGCGAAGTCTGGCAAGTCGGGCAAGTCCGGCGGCGGAAAGGGTGAGGCCCGCGCTCCGCGCAAGGCCCACCTGATCCTGCGCCGCATCGAGCCCTGGTCGGCGATGAAGTTCAGCTTCGTCGTCGCGCTCGTCTGCTTCGTGGTGCTGTTCGTGGCGATCGCCGTGCTGTACGGCGTGCTGTCCGGGCTCGGCGTCTTCGAGTCGATCACCCAGACGGTGAACCAGCTCACCCAGAGCGACAACGCGCAGGGCGGCTTCGACGTGGCGTCCTGGTTCGAGCCGGTGCGCATCCTCGGCTACACGGCTCTGATCGGCGCCGTCAACGTCGTGCTCATCACCGCGCTCGCCACCCTCGGAGCAGTGATCTACAACCTCTCCGCCGACCTCGTCGGCGGCATCGAGGTCACCTTCAGCGAGGCCGAATGACGCGACCGTCCCCGGGAGTCCGCCCCGCGGGGCGGACTCCCGTGCCGCGCCGGGCCCGCTCCGCCGTACCGGCGGAATTCATGGCGCGAGCAGCCTGCGGAACACGGTAAGCTTTTCTCAGCCAGGGCGACGGATTCGCCTCCGACCCGCGGATGCGATAAAGTCACTACCGCCCGACGCAACGGGGCTATAGCTCAGTCGGTTAGAGCGCTTCCCTGATAAGGAAGAGGTCTCTGGTTCAAGTCCAGATAGCCCCACCAACGAAACACCAGGTCACAGGCCCCGTCTCCACCAGGAGGCGGGGTTTTCCGCGTCAGCGGGCACGCCGCCTGGGAGGAATTTGGGAGATCACTTTCGCGCCGTCGTCTCCCAACCCGGCCGCCAGCGCCGCCTCCACCTCCAGCCGCAGTGACGGCACCAGCTCGAGCAGCAGGTCCCGCTCGGCCGGGTGCAGCTCGCGGATCGAAGCCTGCCAGCGCCGGGTCAGGCACGCGAGCACCTGCTCCTCCATCTCCGGCGTCACGTGCTCGTACACGTTGGCCATCCCCTGCAGCTGGTGCCCCAGCCGAGCGGCCCGGGCCACCTCCGGCACTCCGTCCGCCGCCAGCCAGGTCCGGTGTGTGTGCCGGGTCTCATGAAAGCGGAAGCCGCGCAGGATCGGCGGCACTCGCCGCGCCGGGTCCGGGTTCGCCGGGTCGCCGTCCCACGCTGGCCGCCACAGGCGGCGGCGGTAGTTGCCTCGCCGCAGGAGCCCGCCGCGCCGACCTACGAACACGTACCGGGACTCATGCGAGGCCATGAGCGCCTCGTACAGCGCCGCCAGGAACGGCGGCAGCTGCACCCACCGGGTTCCCGCCGGCGTCTTGGTGCGCGCCCTCCGACGTCTCCCCTCGGTGGGGACCTCGGAGACGTCCCGGCCACCCTTGGCGAGCACTCCGGCCGTCTCCGTCAGCGGCTCGATGATCCGGATCGCTCGGTTGACCCGGTCGTACTCGGCCCTCGTCTGGCCGGCGAGTTCGCCCCACCGCGCACCCGTGTAGCTGGCCATCAGGCACAGCACGAAGTCGCTGTGGGAGCCGAGCTGGTGCAGCCGCATGGCGGCCCGCAGCACCTGCACGGGCGTGGCCACCAGGTGCTCGGTCTCGTAGCCGCCCGAGGTCACCCTGATACGTGCGCACGGCGACGCAGGGATCCGCTGCGCGTCCACCGCCGCGTTCATGATCGTGCTGAAGCAGGCGAAGATGCTGGCCACCGACGACTCGGCGAGCTCCTCGTGCAGATCCGTCACCCAGCCGCTGATCTCCAGGTGCGCCCCCACCAGCGCGCCCAGCTGCCAATCTCCCCACTCCGGCAGGATGCGGGTCCGCAAGAAGCTCTCGTACTTGGCCCGGGTGTTCGCCGACAGCCTCGCCGCCGCTATCCATGCGGTGGTGAACTCGGCGAAGCGCATTCTGCCCCCCTTCGGGTCGATCCACTCGTTGCGGCGAATCCTGGATTCCTGCTCGCGGCCGAACGCGAGCGCCGCCGATTTGGTCGGAAAGCCTGATTCGCTCCCCTCCGACCCGTCCGGGCGCTTGTACTTCACCCGCCAGGTTTTGCCGCGTTTCTCCGCGTACGCCATTCGTCCCTCCCTATGTCGCGAATGCCGCCGCGGAGGCGATCACGATAACGCGGCCAGCTGGTAGCACAGCCGCGTAGCGTGCGCGTCCAGCGCGGCGACTAGCTCGGGTTTGATCAGGTCGGCCGCCAGCTCGACGTGGCAGACGCCGCGGTCGAGCTCCATGTTCATCCGGCAGACGTCGGTGCCGGCCGCGGCGCATCATCCTGGCGCGCATGCGGGCAGGGATCTGACCGCGCTGTAGACGCCCGCCGCGTGCGGGGCGGCCTCTCCCCGAGGTCACAAAGAGCCCCCGTCCGGTCCCATTCGAGGGATCGGGCGGGGGCTCTTTCGTCATGCCATCCGGTATTCGAGCCATGTCCGGCCCGCCGCGGCGGCGCGAGCACGCGATGACCGGATCGGTGCGGGCCCGTGGCGGGCGACGCACTCGCGGAACAAGGTCCATGCCGCGGCGAGGCCGTTGACCGCCTCCGGCGGCGCGCTACTCCACACCGGTATCCGGCTGGCAAGCCGCTCGGCCTGCTCGGGGGTGTGCCCCGCCAGGATGAGGCGTGGGATGAACAGCGCGGTCTCTACCCACGCCGCGCCGGCCGCCGCCAGGCCCCAGTCGACCAGGTGCAGCCGGTCCGGCCCGGCGATCAGGTTGCCCTCGTGCAGGTCCGTGTGGAGCAGCGTGCCGCCCTTGAGGGCGTCCTCGTCGAGCAGCTTCCGCGCCGCGGCGTACATCGCGTACCCGTCGAGGTCACCTGGGCGGGCGGCGAGCAGCCGGTCCGCGCGGGACGTCAAGAAACGAACGTTGTCGACCACGCCCGGGATGTTGGTGGCCGGGCTCGGTGTGAGCGCCTCGCCGAGCAGTTGCACCAGCTCCACGGCCGCGGCGGCGTCCGGAGAGCCAGGGCCGAGTTCGACCCGGCGTGCCGCCTCGATGTGGTCGAAGACCAGTACGACCCAGTCGGCGTGGTGCCCGCTCCACCGCAGAGCCGGGGAGGGCACCACGCCGGGCAGCACGGGAGTGACGTGCGCTTCGCGCTGGTAGAGCGGCGCCGACGGCGATGCCGCAGGGAGCGCCTTGACGAATAGCCGACCCCTCTGGGTGCCTAGCCGTACGGATGTGCCAGCGGTGAGCCCCGCTGGCAGCGCGGCCACGTCCGTGATGGGCCCGAACCGGTCGGCGATCTCATCGCGGACGCTGGCTGGTAGCTCGTCCCAGGTGCTCACCTGCGTCACAGTACGCCGCTCCTACCGTTCGTGTCCCTCAGTTGGAGTCGACGCATCCCTGGTGGCACTGGGAGCAGCTGCCGGTGCCGCTGCCCTCGCACACCGCGCTTCCCGTCCACAGCTCCTGGTCGACCGGCAGGCCGAGCTCGCGCAGGATCAGCACGGTCCGGGCGACCGTGGCACCCCCGCCCTGGCCGGGCTCGTCGATCGGCACGTGGTGGACGAACCTGCCGAGCCGCTGGCAGATGTCGGCGTAGTCGACCGTGCGCTGGATGAAGCCGTGCCAGCCGTAGTCCACCAGCCGGGAGGGGGCGAGGGCGATGTCGGGGAGGGCGGCGCAGGCGAGGAGGAACACCAGGGCCTGGTCCACGATCCGCTCGGCGAGGCCGGCGTGCTCGGGGTGGTCCTTGGCGACCCCGGCCACCAGGCGGCCGAACAGGGTGTCGGAGATGAGCGCGCGGGCGTTGCCGGCGGCGCGGGTCTGGGCGATGAGCTCGCCGATGTTAGCGGGGATGTGGGCCTCGGCGACGAGCGTGCGGACGTCGGCGGCGGGGTCGATGGTAACCGTCATGATTCCTCTCCTTCAGGGAGGGGGATGTGGACGCCCCCACGGTGCGCCGCGTGGTGTGTACGGCTCAATGCCGCGGGTGTGCGCATCATTGCCGTCGCGGCAATGACCGGCCCGTGATCGGCGGGTTACTCTCGCGTGCGGAGGTGCGCGATGGCGAGGATCACCCGGGCGCGCCGAGCGGAGTTGGCGCGCCGCGCGCATGAGATCCGGCGGGCGGGCCAGCGGCAGGGGCGCAGCGTCCCTCAGATCGCAGCGGCGATTGCGCGTGAGCTGCCGGAGATGCTGCCGCTGGAGGTGTGGCGGCTGGCGTACGGCTGGTCCAGGCCGCAGGTGGTGTCCGCGCTGGCGGACCTCTATGAGACGGACGGCGTCGAGTCGCCGCCGGTGAACACGGCGATGCTCTGCCGATGGGAACACGGGACGGTGGCTGTGTCGGCGGGGTATGAGCAGATGCTCTGCCGTCTCTATCGGGTGACCCGGAGGCAGCTGCGAGATGACGTCGAGGCGACATCCGGCCCTGCAGTCACCACAACCCACAATCGAACAGTTACGGTGAGTGGGCAAGGCTGGGCTGCAGAGAGGACCGATCCCATGCGACGTCGGAGGCTGCTCGCGACCGGGCTGACCCTACCGGTAATCCAGGCGTTCGAGGACGCCCTCGCCCTGCTCCCCACCCAGACAGGCCAGCACGAAACAACAGCGCAGATCATCGAACGACTCAAGGCCGCGCGCCGCCAGTACGACCACAGTGCTCTCGCCGAGCTGGTGGCTGGCCTGCCTGACCTGCTCGCCGCCGCGCAGAGCACCGCCGAGCGAGCACAGACCCCGCAGGCGGTGGCGCTGGTCGCAGCCGCCTACGGCCTGGCCACCGACACGCTGAACAAGGTCGGGCGCAGGGAGACCGCTCGCATCACGGCAGACCGCGCGATGCAATGGGCGTCCTGGTCGGAAGACCCGGTGGCCATAGCCGCTGCGTCCCGCGCGCACGGCATGATGATCCGCAAAGCAGGGCAGCCGCGTCTCGGCGCCGAGGTGATGAGCCGAGGCATCGACCGGCTCCAGCAGACCGGCCTGCGGACACCCGCCCAGGCGTGGACGTACGTGCGCCTGCTGTGCGCCCGCGCCTACACGCTGAGCTGGGGCGGGGACCGCGAACGTGCGCTGGAAGGGATCGCCGAGGCGGAGCACGCCGCCACACGGCTAGGTGCGTTGCTGCCGCAGATGGCCGGACCGTTCGTACAGCTGTACCGGATGGACATCCATCTTGCGCTGGGCGACGCGGGGACCGCGCTTCACGCCGGGCAGGACCTGCATGAGGGGATGTGGCGCACCCCGGAGCGAAAAGCGCGGCTCCACACCGACCGGGCGCGGGCATGGTGGCAGTGGGGCCGGCCTGAAGAAACGGCGCACGCCCTGCTCGCCGCTCATGCCCAGGCACCAGCGGAGGTGCGGGACCGCCCGGGCATCCGGGGTATCGCGGTCGAGCTCGTGGAGCGGTATCCGAGGGTTTCCGGGGTGGGAGAGCTGGCCGCGGCGGTTGGGCACCGCCACACCTGACGCACCGCCGGGCACAGCAACGCCCCCGGGGCCGCTACCGCCGGGCGGGGTCCATCTTGAGCAGGCAGCGCAGCACCGCGTGGGTGTGGCCGAGGAGATAGCGGACGAGCCGCCGCTGCTGACCCGGACGTGAGAACGCCCCCGCCCTCCAACAGGAGGCGCGGGGGCGTCCTGACTGCGCTGGGCTAGATCGAAGAGTTGAACGTCACCTTGTCGTCTCCGTCGCCGTCGCCGTCGTTACCGGCCAACTCGTCCAGCGACAAGTCCTCGTTGTCCGCAACCAGGGTGTCGAGCATGATTCACCTCCCTCCGTAGCGTCGAGGCAGCGCCTGGCGGCCGGGCGGCGGGTCATCCACCCGCTCCGCCTCCACCCGGATCGGCCCGGGCCGTACCGCAGACACGTCCACCACGACCCGGCCACCGCCGCCGCGGTGACGCAGCCGTACCGGCTCGCCCACCTGCAGCTCGTCCGAGTCGGCCATCAGCCGCAGCAGCACCTCCAGGACCCGGTCGACGTGCGCCGGGTCGTCCCCCATGATCCGCAGCTGCGGCATTACCCCTCCTTCAGGTACTGCTCGATCCGCCGCGCGGCGTCCAGGACCTCGCCGACCTCGCGGCCCGGGTAAAGAGCCACAGCCAGGTCTACCGCGATCAGGCGGCGCTTCGCGCCGTGGTCGTAGCCGCCGGTGTCCACGCGGACGAGCACCGACCGGCCGTTCGGGCTCACGCTCGCCGGCTCCTCGGGCATGATGTCTCTCCTTTCACTCGCCAAGCTTGCTGTCGCTCTCCGTAGTCAGCGCCGCTCCCCGAATGTCCGGCCGTCCCTGTCGGCGATGTCCAACGAGGGATGTCCAACGGACATCCACACCCCCGCGCGCGTGCGCGCGTGTGGACCCGGGAGGGTCCGGGTGCCCGGTAGGGGAGGGGAGGACCCGCCCCCAGCCCCGGTCACTGTCCGTCACCCCCGGCGCGGGCCCGGCGCCGCCCCTCCTGCAGGGCCACCTCCACCTCGGCCACCCGGGTGCGCACCTCACCGGGAGGGCAGGTCACCCTGTACTGGCCCCTCCCTATCTGGCAGGTCACCCCCTCCCGGGCCCATGCCCTGACCCGCTCGGCCACCCATGACCGGCTCCTGTCGTGCACTCCAGCCGCCGCGACGAGCTCCCCCGTTCGCACGATCGCGTCGTTCTCGGCGGCGTCCTCGAGCACGCCGCACATCGCGGACAACGCGTCGTCGAACTCGCCGGCGTCGTCGTTGTCCACCTCGTCGTCGACGTCGAGGCGAGCGGTCACCACCAGCCGTGGGGGAGCGGCTGCGGCCGTACGCAGACGCCGCACCTTCCTCTCCTCGGCCTGCCGCGCCCGCGCCTCCTCCACCCAAGCCCGCTGCTCCGGCGAGCAGTACGGCAGCAGGTGATCCGGCAGCCGCGCCCACCGGTCCGCGTAGTGCGGCAGCCGCTGGGCGGTGGACTCCTCCAGCCGCGGCGCCAGGTGCGCCGTCTCGGCGGCCGCGCGGGCGAGCATGTCGTCGGTCACCTCGGGCGTGTAGACGAGCCGGGGCTGCGCCTCACCGGGGACCTGGTAGTAGAACGCCCCCAGGGACAGCAGAGTGCAGTCCACCCGGTTCCACCCGCGGAGCACGTGCTGGGCGTCGGCCCGGTGCGCCGTACGGCCAGCCGCGCCCCGGTCGAACAGCGGGCGCAGGTCCGGATGGAGGCTGCCCTGGGACAGGTACTGGCTGGCGATCTCCGCGCCCCACCCGCCGGACCGGCCCTGCGAAAGGCCGATCCTCGCCGCGTTGATGATCGCTTGGTTGTTGCGGCTCTTGCCGAGGTCCTCGGCGAACTCGTCGTAGAGGATCACCAAGCCGGGCACCTTCTCCGAGAGCGGCAGGACCTGGTTGTGCTCGGGCCGCAGCATCCGGCCGCGCAGCGGCACCGCGGCGGCGAACGCCTCCATCACCCGGGCCGCCTCGTCGCGTGTGGTTGCGATCCAGTCGATCCGTGGCAGCAGCGACGCGAACGTCATGCCGGAGTTCTTCCGGTCGATCACGATGATCAGCGTGTCCGGGCAGTACGCCCGTAGCAGGCCGATCATCCGCAGGAGGTTGCTCTTGGCGCTGGCGGGCATCCCGCCGTACAGGCCGCGGGTCATCCCGGTCTGGGTGTACTGCGGCACGTACACGTCGCGGCCGGCGTCGTCGAGGCCGATCCACAGCGGGTCGCTGATCGCCGAGGGCACCTTCGACCAGTCGAAGGCAACGCTGCGAGCCTTGATGTGGCCGTCCTGCCAGATCAGCAGGACGCGGGCAGCCGAGGTGTGGTCCGGGTCGTGCCGGATCTCCTTGATAGAGCCCTCCGGCCACTGCATCCCCGACTCGATTTGCGGGCGGAGCTTGTCCAGCGAGGAGCGGGTGACGCCGATCGACAGCCGCAGGGGGAACACGACCAGGTGTCCAGGCTCGATCCGGGGCCGGGCGGCGAGTACGACGCCGGCGGCGCCGAGCTCGGCGAGCACCACCGGGAGCGTGGCCGACCAAGAGCGGACCCGCGCTCGCAGGTGCCGCCAGGCGCGCGCGTCCGGGTCGCGACCCCACCAGACCGTGACCATGACCGTCCAGACGGCCCAGGCGATGGCGACCGGTCGCGACCAGGGCCCGGTCGCGACCGCGACCGCCGACCAGATTCCGCCGAGCGTGATCGCGCCGGCGAGCGGGTCGGCGGCGACCGGCAGCCATACCCACCGGGTCTGCGCGCGGTGGGCGGCGACCGCGAGGGCCGCCCAGATGGTCGCGACCACCCACCATGGGACGTCGGCCGCGTGCGCGGTCGCGACCGCGGCGTACGAGGCGACCGCGAGCCACCAGGCGGCGTGCAGGTCGCGGTGCCGCCACAGGGCCCGCCCGGTACGGCGCAGCAGCCACCAGCCAGGCCGTACGACCAGCCACCGCAGCGCGACCAAGGCGAGCCGCCGGATGGGGTCGGGGCGCCGCCCCGGCTGCTCGGCTGCGGCCGGGGCGGTCGTGGGCTGGTCGGTCATGGTCACGTGTCGCGGTGGTCGCGACCGCGGTCGTAAATGAACACGCAGGCCCGCCCCTTGAAGATCATGAGGGTCAGGACGAAGCCCAGGCACAGGAGCGAGATGACGCAGGCGGCGATGAACATGTCGGCCTCCACGTCACGCGCGGGCCGGTCGCGACCCGTTCGCGACCAGCGTCGCGGTTGCGGCCTGGGTGCTGTCGTCGGGGAGGTGCCGCCCCTGGTCCTTCAGCCTGCGCTTGGCCTCCTGGAGCCGCTCGTGCCACCAGGTCTCCCCGTAGCCGAGCTCGGCGCCGAGCTTGCTGGCGCATTCGCGCTTGGTGGGGAGATGCCCCTTCTCTCGCCAGAAGCTGAGGATGATGTCGATCCCCTGCTCGTGGTCGTGGCGGCGAGCAGGGCGACCCGCCGGTCGCGACCGGTCGCCAGCCGGGGCGGTCGGGGCGACGGGCGCGCCAGTCGAAGTGGGGGCACCGGGGGTGACGAGCGGGGGCAGAGAGTCGGCGCCGCGGCGGGGCGTGGGCCACCTGGGCACCTCGTACGCGGCGAAGTTCTGAGGGGCACCCGCGAAGTGAGGCGGGTCGAGGAGAGTGGTCGCGTCCTGGTCGCTGGTCGCGACCGCTGGCCAGCCGCGCGACCACTCCCGGAGGGTCGTGACCGCCTGCTGGGCGGCGGCCTCGCGCGCCCGGTCGGCCGACCGCATCCAGACGGCGGAGGGCTCGACGTTGGCGAGCTGCTCGACGGCGAGCAGGCCGGCCATCTCCTTCTTCAGGGCGGTCTGCTTCTCGGGGTCGCGGGCGAGCCCCGTGGTCTTCGCCGCTTTGGTGTAGAGACGCTGCAGCCGCGCCATGGCCCGGCGGAGCTGCCGCTCGGACGCGCCCGCATCGCGAAGATCACGGCACCGCTTGGCGGCGAGCGCGACCGCGGTCAGGCGGCGCTGGGCGTCCACCTCGCTCGCGGTGCGCTCGCCGGCCTCGGCGAGGCCGAGGCGGACCAGGATGCGCTCGGGGGTGATGCGCCAGTTGATGCGAGACTTGCCGGTGATCCGGCGTCGCTCGATCGCCATACCGCGCTCCCACAGCCACGCCGCGACCAGCGGGGCGGCGAGGCGGAACAGCGCCTCGGCGACGCTGCGGGCGTCCATGCTGGACAGCACGGCCGACAGCGAGGTGAGCGCCCACACGGCGATGCCGTCGATGCCCGCGGAGTAGTTCTCCCGCATGTTCCGCCGGGCCCGGACGGCGCTGGTGATCACCGCGACCTCGATGAACGCGAACAGCAGCAGCCGCAGCGGCCCGTCGAAGCCCAGCACGTCGCCGGAGAAGCGCCACATACCCTGCGCGGAGACGCCGGTGGCGATACACGCGGCGACGATCGTGAGGATGTCCTCCCCGGGGCGCGTGGTACGGCGCAGCCACCTGATCGCGACGATCAGGATGGTGGCGAGCAGCAGGAGAGCGAAGCCGACGGCGGCGAGCAGGAGCGGCGGCGGGTTGGTGATCCAGCCGGGCAGTTCCGGTAGCGCGGCCGTAGCCGTACGGTTATTGTCTGTCACGGTCATCCCTTCCTGGAGGGGTGGCGGCCTGTATGGGCCCGGCCTCCGTACGGCGGCGGAATCGCCACACGGAGGCCGCTGTCATTTCTTGCGGCGGTAGGTCTGCCACCGCCACGCGATCTCCTCGGGCAATGGCCCGGCCATGGCCGCGGCTGCGGCGATCAGGGCCAACCAGAGCCCGACCTCGACGATCACGAGATCACCGTGTAGATCAGGGCGATGGCGGTAGCGGCCAGCGCGATGATCACGGCCACGGCGCCTACCAGCACCCGCCGGCCGTGGTCCCGCTCCGGGTCACGCCGATGTGTCATGTCGCCTCCTGCCGGTCGAGCCGCAGGGCGCCGGCCTCGATCTCGTCCAGCTCAGCCAGCCGTGCCTGTACGTCCATCGCCAGCGCGGTCATGATCCGCCGCACCTGGACGAGCAGCGACGCCCCGCTCGCGGCGTGCACCGTGGCCAGGAGATTGCCGCCACGGGAGATGGCATCGACGGCCTGCTTCTTTTGCTCGGGGGTGAGCACGGAGTCCTTTCTCTTGTGGACTGGGGTCCAGCCGGGCCTGGGGTTGGGTGTGGCGACCCGGCCGGACGAATAGGAGGGTGCGGCGGTACGGCCCTCGCTCCCCGCCTCCCACCGGGCGGGGTACCGCGCCGCCGCACCCTCGGGCCCGGCGACCCCTGACCATTGACCACGGCCGCCGGGCAGTCTGGGGTCAGTCGTCGTGGTGCTGCACGAGCGCGAGCTGGCGGACTATTTCGATCAGCAGCCAGTTGGCGGTGGGTCGGGCCACCCAGTGGGTGTTGAGCCCGACCGCCGCGCGCTCTGGTGTGAGCGTGCGCAACCGAGCCCACCACCACATCTCCACCTGGCCGGTGTCGCGGCGCCTAACCGGGCGGCGTGTGATCTCCCACCCGGGGTAGTCGTGCTGCAGGATTTCCAGCGCACGCTGTTCCCGCTTCTTCTGCTCGTCCTCCTGCTCGCCTTGGCCGGGCCGGGGCGGTGTGGTGGGCACCTCGCACGGGACCGGCGTGCCCAGCGACCTCATCGGGCACCGTCCAGGGCCGAGCAGCAGCACTCGAACCACACACACTTTCCCGGGCCGTCGGGAAGCGGGGTGACTCCCCACCTGCGGGTGTACGCCTCCACGATGGCGAGCCCTCGGCCGCCTTCGGCGTTGTCGGTGGGAGTCCGTGGCTGCGGCATGCCCGGGCCGTGGTCGACGACCTTGCCGCAGACACACTCGTCGCGGACGGCGAGGGTCAGCGAGATCTCGGGCTCGCCGTGGACGACGGCGTTGCCGAGTAACTCGGAGATGATGAGGCCGATGTCGTCGGCTGCGTCCTCCATCCCCCAGTCCGCAAGGGTTTTGCGCACGTCACGGCGGGTGTCGCTGACGGCCTCGCGCTGGCGGGGGATGTGCCAGGTGCGCTCGTGGCCGGTCATGACAGCGCCCCTGCAAGGGCCCCCGGGGGGATGGGGCGCCGCCCGNGGGCTAGGGGCACGCCGGCGATCCCGCGAGTCTGGAGGTCCTCGCGGGCGCCGCCGCTGGCTACCGAAGATACCCCTTCCTGCCCGTTCGTCCAGGGCATGCCCTGGCCTGCCCCACCCTGCCTTGGCCGGTTCCGGCGGGATAGGCGCTGGCGGGGCAGGCTACGGTCTGCATCATGATCGAGTGGGAGCCAGACCCCGAACGTCCCAAGTGGATACAGGTGACGGAGATCATCCGGCGGAGAATCGAGGACGGCACGTACGCGCCCCGTACGCCTGTCCCCTCGATCGAGCGCATAAGGCAGGAGTTCGGCGTCAGCAGGAACACCGCACGCAAGATCCTCCGGCACCTCGCGTTCGAAGGATGGGTGCGGCCTCGCCCCTCCATGGGGACATTCGTGGTCCCCGAGCATGAGCGGCGTCCTCCCGAGGAGGAGGAAGGTTAACCCCTTCATCCTCCCACCGCCCGCCGCAGCTCGTCCTGTTCCCTAAGCTGGGCGGCCAGCTCGCTAGGGTCGTCCGCGTCGATGGTGGCCACGCAGCCGGCGCGCAACTGCGCCGGTGTGGTGTCCCAGTTGAATGCCCACAGGTGGCCGCCGGGGGACGTCCGGATGTCCCAATCCGGATTCTCTTCGCGTAACTGACGCACGCGATCGTACGTGAGCGTCATCGTGGCCTCACTTGCCGTGACGGATGCCATGCCATCCTCCCGCCGATCGACAGCTTTTTCAAGACTAAATTCAAAGTCGATTTTTTGCCCGCATCTGCCCGGCATGCCCCCTAGCCGCCGTATGATTCCGCCGATCCACCAGCGAACGGAGGCCCACCCATGAGCTCCACCGTCCGGCTGCGGCGGCTGTCGGAGGAACTTGTCCGCCTCCGCAAGGCCGCCGGCTTCACCGTCGACGAGGTCACCGAACGCCTGGGCTGGTCAAAAGGCCGCCTGACCTACATGGAGCTGAACAAGTGGGTCAAGGCCAAGGAGAGCAACATCATCAAGTTGCTCGACCTGTACGGCGTCACCGGGGAGATGCGCGACGCCATCCTCGACCTCGCCCGCCAGGCCGGCGAGAAGGACTGGTGGTCGTCCTACCGAGACGTCTTCCCCGCCTCCTATCCGGGTTTCGAGGACGCCGCGACCACCATCCGCAACTTCGAGGGCCTACTGGTGCCGGGCCTGCTGCAGACACGCGAGTACGCCGAGGCGGTCGTCCGGGCCGGGCAGGTCCTCACCCCGCAGGTCGTCGCCCGCCGCGTCGACGCACGCATGGCCAGGCAGAAGATCCTCACCCGTGACAACCCGCCCAAGCTGTGGGCCCTCATCGACGAAAGCGCGCTTCGCCGTCAGGTCGGCGGGCCCGACGTCATGCGCGCCCAGATCCGGCACCTCATCGAGGTCGCGGCCTGGCCACACGTCACCATCCAGGTCATCCCGTACGGCGCCGGTGCGCACGCCGCGCTGACCGGCGCGTTCGTCATCCTCGATTTCGCCTCCGCGGACGACAGGCCGCTGGTGTATCTCGAAGGAGCAACATCCTCCCTGTTCATGGAGAAGCCGGAGGACGTTCAGGCGTATACCCTCATGTTCGAACGTGCAGTGACGTCGGCGCTGGCCCCCGAGCAGACGGTGGGCTACCTGGCGGAACTGCAGGAGCACCATCACGACAAGTAGAGATGGGCGGGAGCATGGATCGCAGCACTGAGCTCGCCTGGCGCAAGTCCAGCTACTCCGGAGGAGGCTCCGGCAGCGAGAACTGCGTCGAGGCGGCACCCATTCCCGGTGGCGTCGCCGTCCGCGACTCCAAGAACCCGGCCGGCCCGCGCCTGGAGGTCGGGGCGGCCGAGTGGCGCGCGTTCCTGGAGCAGGTCAGGAGCGGGCGCGTAGCCTGACAGTAGAAACCTCACGACGTAGGCCCCCGGTCGGTGACTGGGGGCCTTCGCCTTTCGCGTGAATCGCAGCGGTTTGATCCTATTGCCGTGGGCCTGATCGGCGCGAGGGCCGAGAGCCGCCATTGCGCGTCAAGCGGCGATCGAACGGCCGTGACAGCGACGTCGTCGGCTCCTGCGCCGAGCTGCACAGCGTGATCCGCATTCCTGCCATCGTGCTGCTCGGTATCGGCGCCGTCGTGCTCGTCGCCGCCGGCGTCGCCTCCAACCGGCAGCCGCGCGCCCGCGGGATCGGGCAGCCCTCGCGTGCGCCGTACGGCGATCATCGCCCCTGCGGCTCGGGGTGCAGAGGCGATGATCATTTGGGAGGCATTTGGGAGATCGTCTCTCTCGTCTCCGTCCGTCTCCGTCCGTCTGCGGCGGTCTACGTCCGCATGCGACCTGGTGTTTCGCCATTTGCGCAGGTCAGATCAACGCGCGACCTTCCCTGATAAGGAAGAGGTCTCTGGTTCAAGTCCAGATAGCCCCACTGAGGTCATCGGCCGTTTCCCAGATCAGGGGGACGGCCTTTCGCATGCCTGCGTGACCGACTGCGTGACCAACGCTGTGGATCAGTCGCCGGAGATCTGATCCATGACCATCGCGCCGGCCTGCACCACCGGCCGGATCCGCTTGCGGTAGACGAGGTCGGTCACGGTCGTACCGCTGTGCCCGGCCAGCCGGGAGATCTCCTTGAGCGGAACCCCGTGATCAGGCAGCGGCCATACGAGACCGTGGCGGAGCGCCCGGGGTGTCCGCCCGTCCGGATTCACGCTGGTGCGCTTGAGGATGCGCCGGAACACGCGCCGAACGTCCGCGGCGGCCAACGCCCTGCTGGGGCCGAGGTGAACACCAAGACCGTCTCGGCCCAGGCAGCACCGAACGCCTTTCGCCGAGCTTCCCGATGCTGCCGAAGGACCTCCGCACACCGCTCCGGCAGCGCGAGCGTCCGCCCGGGGCTCGCGCAGGTGTCGCTCTGAACGCCACACGGCGACATGCGGTCGGTGAACTTCTTCTTCATCATCAGGTAGTGCACGCCCTTGACGCGGCCCTCGGTCACGGCCCGGCAGCGTCGCGGCGGCCCCGAAGCCGAACGAGACATCGCCGAAGACCCCGAAGGTCTTCGCCTCGTCGGTCGTCGGGTGCGCGAGCTCGGCGTTGCGCAGCAGCGCCCGTCGGCGGGCACATCTCGACGCCGGAAGGGCCGCTGTGGCCGTTCCGCCCAACCCACCCAATTCGCCCCCATCCGCCGCCCGGACGTGCGCGGCCGCGGCGTCACCACCGGCGTCCGTGCGGTGGTCACCGGCTGCGGCATCGGTGCCCGCGCGCGAGGGCCGTACGGACGAGGCGGCCCGGACCGATACCCCGATTTCCGGCCCCCGTGGCCGGACATGAGCCGGCCGCGGCCGTCCGGCCTCCGCCGTGGGCGACGCCTTGGCGCGCGGGTGGCGGCGCGGGGTGGCCCGGTCAGTAGTCGGCGAGGCCGAACTCGCGGCGCAGGCCGGCGGCCCCCGCTTCGGTCAGATGCACGACGCGCGGGGCCGACCCGGAACGCAGCCAGCCGAGCTCGAACAGCCGGCTGGTGATCGCGGCGCCGAGGGCTCCGGCGAGGTGGTGCTGGTGCTCGCTCCAGTCCACGCAGTACCGCACGAGCGGGCGGCGTGG
>Ga0065720_1020041_pt1 | contig 17591 bp, 11 predicted proteins | sample Thericmetagenome_FD_59107 | JGI IMG/M metagenome (GOLD analysis project Ga0065720, IMG submission 59107) | Thermophilic microbial communities from the Joint Bioenergy Institute, California, USA of rice/straw/compost enrichment - eDNA_2 v2... | ecosystem: Engineered > Solid waste > Grass >... | reverse complement strand
AAAAAAAAAAAAAAAAAAAAAAAAAAAGCGCAAAAGGCCTTCTTTGGCCATTCGAATCAGAACGTGAACTTAATTATAAGATAGATTCTTAGGATGCAATTATAGCAATCAAGCTGCATATCCAGAAACAGAAAGAAAGTCAAAAGCGAGTGAGAAATACTGGCTCAGAAATCACTCTTCCGAGGATTAATGGTGTATTTATGGGCTACTTTGAGAATCATCTACTTCCCACTTTGGAGGAACCTTGTGAGAAAGCTACTCCCAAATAAAAATCCCATCAAGATCGTAGTAACTGCCATACTATTCCTTATCTGAAATTTGCCCTCAGTCTTATTTTTAATATTGCTATCAAAGTATTGATAATAGCATGGCCAGAATCTATAATCATGATTGCATGAAATAAAAAAGTTTCATCTATTAAAGTTGCCTTGATCAGACCCTTCATCCATTTCTCAAAGTTCCTCTCAATGATAGGCATTAGTTTTGTGATACTCCCTTACATTTCGAAGACCGTCATTGATTTTTTTTTTTTCGGATCGTTACGATAATAAATGCTAGAATGCTAATCTTTTCTATGGACCTTGTTATTTGCATTATTCATGGGAATATTATGGGGACTAATGATTTCCTATCTTGCATTTCGTGATATTCTTAAGAAATTACTGGAGAAGATGCTAAGTCGGAAAACTTTATATTACAAATTTTCATCCCAAGAAGCGATTTTGGCAACTTGGAATATTGTTAAAAATTGCAACTTTCTCATTCTTCTACTCACACAGCCTTTACCCATAAACTTCAGATATCCTTGCTGACATGTTTTATATATCCTTGATTGTTTGTATTATTTCTATCATAGATATTCTCAGACTAAATATCAGAAAAGAGGGGTCCAATATTGAGTGTAGAAAAAGAAGAAAAAGAGATAGACTTAGTAGTGTTGATCATTAGGGACATGTCTCTTTTGAAAAAATTAGTCTGATAAAATAAATTTCTTAGAGACTAAATCATTTACAGATTAAGGCAGGTTTATGGAAGTTTCAATATTCAATACTTTAATGGCCCATTATCTCTTCGATTGATATGGTTTTTCTTTTCGTTGTAATATCGATATAAACAATAGTCATAATTAGATTTCAATCTAAATGAGTTAAGGCAAAGAAAAAGAACTAGTTGGTGACTACCATCAGCAAGCATGCCCTGGGCCTGAAAATTCATTTTAATGGAGTAGTTTGAAGTAACCATTGAAATGCAAGGAGACGGCTGGAATTTAAGAAAAAAAAAATTCAAATTAAATTTTATCTTATCACTTAGAATTTAGAATGAAGACAATTATATATGCTGTGATAATATTTGTGCTCATAGAGAGTAATGCAGCCTCTAACCGCAAGATCATGATCGATCCGACTTCAGCTTGCTCTATTGGCTGCTCGGGATCCACCATTCAACCTTTTAACAACTTATTGTCGGCTATGCAGGCTGAATTTCCAGAAGCTCAACTAGAATACGTGTTATATAATAATGAAAATCCACATTACCTACTGAGTCAAGAAGGACTCCCCTCCGACGTTGCTGAGACGATAGATCAGATTTTCTCCTTAAATCGGGAGATTACCATTCGAGCATTATATTGTGATGACCTGGAAGTAATCAACAACGAAGTCAACCCAGAAGCGTGTATCGATCATTCAAGACATGTGAAAGTTGTTCTAAAGAATCAGCTCACAACCTGGCTTATTCAGAACAAGCTCACAGTGAAAAATATTGACTTTGATGGTATTGAGGACATAGCTCAATATAATTCAGATCCTAGTGTTGGCGACTGCATCTATTACAGAAAGAAATGCTGCAATCAAGGCTCTTCTACATCAGTTTATCCCCCTCTTTTATGCTCTGTTAATTCTAAGGTACTAAATAATTCCCAATTTACAAATGGCTTTTTCGTGCTGAACCAATCCCAAGGAGTTTTAGAAATTGAAAACTGCTTGTTCCAAAATATAGTTTTCAGTCAGAAGTCCAGTTGGATCACAGTTTTGCAAGGGCAGTCTCTGGTGATAAGGGACACTCTTATTGAGAATGATTTCTTCCCATATGGGTTCATTTCAGGAAATATCAGTTCAGTTGAGCTAAGTAATTTTGAGATGGATAATATCACTTTTGCAAACTCTAATCCATACAAATGGAACTTTTCAAGAGATCTTACATTTCGTGGGACTTTGATCAACATCAGGGGCTTTTCTACTCATACCACACTGCTACTGTCTGATATGATAACTGAGAATCATGACTTAATAAACCCTGAATCAATTTTCTTCTGTGGAGCAAACTGTGTAATAGAATCAACTAATTTCACAATCAAGAATATATCATTGACAACTAATTTTACAAATTTAATCTTTCTCCAAAACAGCAGTTTAAGCATTGAAGGAATAAAGATAGAAAGTATCAATGCAACATCTAGTAGCATTATAAGCATTGATCAGGCTTCAACCTTTAGGATCTCTCATGGTCAAATTCATAAGAATATAATCGGAAACCTGAAGGCAGCTTTCTCAATTCAGAACTCAAGCTCATCCGTAATATTCAATGTGTCAGTTACTTCCAACACCTTCTTGGATAGTCAAAATGGCAATTCGTTTTGGCTCTGTGGTGATTGGTCTACTTGCTCTTTCCAAAATGTACAAGTAGCAGAGAATATTTTCAATTCTGGTTGGATGTTTACACACATTCAGGATTACAGTCAATTAAATCTTGATGATTTCGTTGTAAAAGAGAATATTTTTCCAAATGGAACCCTAAATCAAAAGATTTTATCTTTGAAGGATTCTACTGCATCCCTAAACAATCTGCATTACACAAACAATACTGACGGAAATCCTCAAAATATCATTTATGCAGATTCTTCTGTTCTCAACATGACCAATTCATCAGTTAGTTTCTCGACATTTGTGGGTGAAAATCAGCACGCTACAAAGTTTTATATCTTCTCATCCAAGTTCAATGTGAACAACTTTACTCTTAACAATTGTAGAATTCGAGATATTTTGGGTGATATTACTAATAGCTTTTACTTCGAAAGCTCGCAAATCGAACTAAACGACGTTATTGCAGCTGAAAACGTTTTCTTTGGTTGGGTGTTCTTGTTGATGAAAGATACGGAAATGACATCAAATAATCTAACATTCTTCAAGAATATGCTTCAGGTTGAAATTGGAACACCTATGAGAATGATCATAATCACAGGGATCGGAACCTATACTTTCAATTATATGAATATCTCATATAATTTTGACAATGGAGAAGTGATTGGTACCCAAGACATTAACTACTTGAGAGTTGATACGCCTGGTGCCCAGGTGTATGTTAATGACATCTTTTACATAGGAAATACTCTTCTAACAACACCAATCACCTTTACACGGGCACAAAATGTCCTCTTCACTAATTGGGTCCTCCTTGATAATGTTGCATTGCTTGACTGGCTTGTTGAAGGCTACTCTCCTGTAAACATCTATCATTTAACCATGATTAGAAATGCCTTTTTGCTTAATATAGGTTCAGCACCCATGTTCTACTATAGTTGTGACTGTGAGGTAACCTACAAGGATATTATCATTAAAGATAATGAATTCTATGGATACGTGTTTCGAACTGAAGGAGGTGAGACCTGGAACCTTGAAAATGTTGTATTTGAAAATAATACATGCAATTATAAAGATAATGATAAGACTAATAATAAATGCGGAATATTGTATCCATATAGTACCAAGATGACAATTACCAACATGATTATTGCTGATACAAATACCCTCAGAGAAGCACCAATGTACATTCGGGAGAACTGTGATATCACTTTCAACAATTTGACCCTCAGAAATAGCTCAACTGAAGAATTAGTACCCTACTTCCACATATCCCCTTCATCTAAGCTTAATATAATAAATTCAAGGATATCAGAAATCAGGTGCCTCGTGAATCCTAACTCAAGGTTCAATGATAATGATGTTAGATCTTCAGGATCCTTTATATTTAACTCATACCAGAGCCAGATCAGCATCATATCTTCTGTAATAAGCCAAACGACAAACTTGATTTTTAGCAGAATGGGATTTGTGCTCTTTCAAGACTCAGTATTCAGCAACTTATCTGGCTTTCCAGACTATAAAACACAATTTGCTCTAGAAATTACCACTCTAAATATCAAAAACGCTACTTTTCAAGACATTACAAATCAAAAGTTGGATATCAGAGATGATCTGTTCCTCTTATCACAAGCCAAGGCATCGATCAGCGATTTGACTATGAAGAATATACTCCTCTCCAATGGACATTTCTTCACAATTCCTGATTCCTCAATCCAGATCGATAATTTAGTTATGCATAATTGTACGAGCATTCATGGAGTATATTTTCAAGGAAATAATCTGAATCAATTCTGGTTGTCTAACACCAATCTAGATGAGGTGGATCGGCCAATCCTAGAGACGAGCTTCTCCAACGTTATAAGAATTTCACAAAGCAAGATTTCTGTTCGGAAGCCAATAGCCCTAGTTCAGGTATCTGAAAGCTCTGTTACTGAGATTTTGGACACTGAGATGATTAACTTTGCAAATGAGCCGAACACATTAGCAGAGAGTCTGCTCAGATTAGAGTCTGTTCAGCGTATCAAATTTGATGGTTTTCATTCCAGGAATTTTATGACTGCTTCAGGAGTTCTCAAAATAATTTCCTCCTTAGATTCATCAGAGGCTATCTTCCATTCTAGCAGATTCTTTAATAATACAGCTAAAGGAATAGGAAGTGGAGCACTTACAATGGATATTACCAGGGTAGCCACAGTTCAATTTACAAATGTGAGTTTCGAGAATAACGTTGCTTTAGCCTCTGGAAGTGAAGGGGGCAAAGGTGGAGCGATTCTCTTGAAATCCCTCTCCAAAGGTAGATCTGATATTAGCTTTGTAGACTGTAAATTCCAGAACAATTTTGCAGAGGTCATTGGAGGGACAATCTTCGTAGAGGGAAGACCTCCAGAATTTACATCCTCTTGTAAATTCACTAACAATTTTATCAGTACTGGACTAGCCAATCATATTAGCACTCAACCTGTAAGACTTTCTCTATGGAAAACCTCACAATATACAACCCTTAACGTAAATCCTTCAATCGTTCCACCTAATCAGTTGCTATCTAATAAGGAGGAATTGATACTTGGAAGTGGAATTCCTTTCTCAGGAGATACCTCTATTGCTCTCCTGGATATGTACAACCAAGTTTATCTTCCAGACTCTTCTTCCATCCTAACCATTGAAGGCCAGAATTTGGGTTTTTCGTCCTCGAAACTAACAATCAGGGCAACCAGCGGCCTATACAGTCTGGCTGGTATACAAATGCAATATAAACCCGGCAATGCTGCTACAATTAAATTTGTCTCTAATGGAATTACTGAATTGGAATTGGATGACTTCATCACCCCAGCTAAAGAAATGGTGGTAAATGCTCTATTTAGAGAATGCTCATATGGTGAAAGGCTAACAGACACAGGCATATGTGAACCCTGTAGGGAGGGATTTACAAAATTCAGTAAACAATTAAACTCTAAAGAGACTTGTGTCAATTGTCCCGAGAATCTAAATTGTTTGGGTGGAGATGATGCTCTACCAGAGAAAGGATTTTGGAGAATGGATTCTTCAGCAAATCTCATCTTAGAATGTCCAAATAAAGATGCATGTCTAGGAGGGCTGGATGAAACTTCAGGAAAAACATCAGTGAGCGGATTTTGTGCTAAAGGATATGAGGGAAATCTTTGTGCTAATTGTCAGGATGGGTATGGGAGGACTTCCAGTGGGACTAAATGTAGAAGTTGTCGTCATGATGTCCACTTATATTTGTACTTTATTTTAAAGATTGTAATCCAAGTGGGTATAACAGTTTGGTCACTCCAACTTTCTATAACCTCAGTTTTGAGCAATCAACCTGGAGTTCACCTTGCAAGAATCTTTAACCGTAAAGTATCATCGGCTTTAATGAGAATATTTGGAAACTATGCACAGATGGTTGGACTATTAGACGGAATAACTATTACCCTCCCCAACAGTTTGAAAGGGGTGTTTCAGGCTCAGGAAACAGTGTCAATTGTCAGAGGAGGCATCCTTAATTTCGATTGTATATTGTCAAGCATAGAAGAAAAAACTTCCATCCCCAAGACCCATATCCAAAATATTCTATTAAATCTCAGCCCCATAGCAACTATTCTCTTCTTTATTCTGGGTTGGATGATCTACTTTAGGATCAAGAAGAAGAGTATAATGAGTACTGAATTCAGAACTAATATCTTTGTCACCATTGTCATTATCTTATTCAACTTGCACACAGGACTTATATACGGAAATCTTCGAATGTTTCAATGTCGTAACATTTACAGGGATGACGACCCACAGGAGTATTTACGCATGGACTATAATATCAAGTGTTGGGAAGGAGAACATGTGAAGTGGGCTTTCGGGTTTACCCTTTCATTGTTGATATTATGGGCAATTGTATTGCCTGTAATCATGTTCCTTATCTTGACCAAGAACAAAAAGAGTCTGAATGTTACCTCCCGATATTCTTTTCTGGCAAATGGGTATAATTCACAAAGATATTATTGGGAATTTATTATCATGATTAGGAAATATCTGCTCATCATCATTGTTATCATAGCATCAAACTCTCCTAGTAAACAGATAACCCTCTCAATTTATGTGATTATCTTCTCTTTCTTGCTTCAAGAGAAATATAATCCTTATATCAAGCAGATGCGGATTCTAAACTCCCTAGAGAAGATCAGTCTTATATGTGCAGGGCTTCTTTATTTCTATGCTCTCTATTTTCATATCATGCCCAAGATTCAATTTGTGACTTATGCTCTTATCCTCACAGGATTAATAGCCAACTTTTACTTCTTTATTCCTTGGCTAAAACTGCTTGTATCACACAAGATAATTAGGAAGTTCAACAAGGTAGCTGACTTCATGAGAAAAGTCTTCCCTTGTCTGAGAAACAAAAACAATTCGAATGAAAATAGAGGACAAGAAAACTTAGAGTCCCGCAAGGACGACATTATTTCAATTGATATGCTCGAGAAAGAGATCGATGAATATAAGCCAAAAGGCACTGAAGAAATTGCTCTTGAGCAAATAAATAGCCTGGAAAGGCCCTACTCCAAAGAACCGTCTAATTCAGAGGATAATTCCACAAGCCAAAGAATTACGTTTGAAGAAGTTTGGAATGATCAAGTAAATGACAATATGAAGGAGGAGGCTCCGTTATCTCTATCATATGTCATGAATCTTCAAGAAGAAGCAAGTTTCCGTACGAACAAGGATGAAGATAATGTGAGCAGGCCAATCTCACTTAATAATATAGATGATGAAGATCAAGCAAATGAAAAAATCAAGAATTTTATCGAAAGTTTGAGACCTATTGATCGGAAGGAGTTTGCTGGTGAATCAGATCTTAACTCAGATAGACCCTTTCTTTCGAACGACAAGAATTCCAATCTGTATTGAAGCTATTATTGTATGACTTATATCATGCCAATAAATTGTATGCCAATATTTTGGAATTTTATGTTAAGATAAAATTCTTAAGTATTTCCTTTCTTAAATACCAGAATTTTTATATTTTGTTAGCAGTAGGACTTAATTTTTTTTTTTTTTTTGGAGTAAAGGAATTACATTCAAATTGTTAACATAAACTAAAAAAATTCAGCAAGAGATCTTTACATGAAAGAAAAACAGAATGGAGACTCAAAAAATTCTAAAATTGTTGAAACAAACAAAAAAGAATAAAATCTAACATGTAAGCATATCCAGAAGGATGTGCGTTGAGACAAATGATGTATAAATTTGATTCAGACTGATCCGAAAAGGGTAGGTATGAAGATAATACTCGTTGGTTGATGTCTGGACATTTGAATGAATAGAAGAAAATGCAAAACAATGAGACTAGACATTAAGCTAAAAATAGATAGTTTAAATTGTAATATTCGTGTTTTAGTCTCATCATCATTAGTTATAACTAGAACATTTGTAATTTGTAAGCAATAATACAATTTAAAAATGAGTATCAATAATTCTTTGAAGTCTTTTGATAGAGAATTGGAGCTTAATTCAAGCATGTATTTCTTATCAATACTATCTCCTTATGCATTCCTATATAATATTTCATTCAGTCATTTCATATGTTACATTATTTTGCAATTTATTAGAAGAAAAAAGTGACTCTTAGTAATAGAAAATATTTCAAGCAATCGTAAATTTCATTTGAGTTTTTAAGTAATATAGTTTTCATGTAAAATTTGATTAGGTCACTTTCTATATGTGTTTATACGATCCTTAAATACGAAAGAAAGTACATCCAAATTTCTCAGAATAATCTATATGCTTTGATTCAATTTTTCCAATTATCCAAAAATTTTCTTTAAATCTTCCTCTACAGCTCCAAGTTCATGAGAAGGAGGATAAGACTTGGCAACGTTGCCATCATCTCCGACGAGGAAGATATGGAAATTCCACTGAATTGGTTTAGCAACTTTTTTACTGTGGTCAAACATATCGGAATTAACCCTCAAAAATTTGTATACATCATGTGTATTAGGCCCATTGACGTCAATCTTTGAGAAAAGAGGAAACTTCACGTTATACTTACTCGCACAGAAATTCTTGATTTCATCTGCAGTTCCAGGTTCTTGTTTACCAAATTGGTTGCAAGGGGAGGCCAAGATTTCGAGACCTTTACTTCTATTCATGTTAGAATATAATGGAAGATCATATACTTGTATTGATCGTATAATTTTGTCAAGAAAGTGTAATTCGAGTGGGTCAATCCACATTTTGAGGCCACATTGACAATAAGGAAGGCCTTTTTGCCTTCTAGTGACTTGAATTTGACGGGGTTACCATCAATATCATTGGCTTCGAGGTCCCAAAAGATAGTGGGTGGGTTTTCAAAGGTGTCTCCAGAACTTTTGTCCATATGAAATGAAAAGGTTTTTTTGAGTTTATTTATATATAAAGTTTAAGCCAAATTATGATCTAGATAAAGTATCGTCCTCTTAGAACTCTTACCATTATTTTCATTAATGTTATATGATCGTGGCTAAACTTCTTAATGGTTGTCTCGTACTTTTGAAGAACCAGAAATGACTATTCTTCTTTGTTCTTACTGCAGTAATATAGTATCATCTTTCAGGGTAATTGTCTCCATCTTCAAAGCTGAAAGAGTTTGGCGAGTTGTTGTCCTAATGTTGCTGATCCTCAGATTTTTAGAGTGTCAATCTGGTACAACATTGAAATAAATTTAAATGTTTCTCTTCTTTTACTTTGTTTCAAGTATTCTCAGCTTGTTTATTTCAGTAGAGGCTACACAGCTGAGAAGAAAAGCTGAAGTTTCATCAGATCACAAATTTATGATCAGTCATAAGCTTGAATCACAAGAGTGGATGCCAATAGATAATCTTGATCAACTTGAAGACATTTTAGAAGACATGTCAAACAATATTACTTCTATCTACCAGGTCAATATCCAACCTCTGAAAGAGATCAGGTCAATAGTGCAACTTCCATATTCCAATGACGACAAATGTCAGTCAATTTGCGAAAATTTGAATGCAGAGTCTTTAGATCTTCCCAAATACCACTGGCTTCTATTTACTGTGAGGAATAAGGATCATCCTGTATGTTCCCTCCCTGGTTTTTCTTGCACGGATTCAAAAAGTCTGTCTCCTGAGCGATGCGTTTGCTCAAAGTATATCACTTCTGAATCTTTGGATTGTAGTCCACCTTATGGGATACTCTTTGAGTCTCTTCAGGAATGCGAAGACGCCATAACGACCTCTATTGGAGCTTGCAAGACATATGAAGATTTGGGACAAATAGCCTGTTTTAAATCCACGAAGAACACAATCCGTCTAAATGAATGGGATATTTTTGTTAGAAAGAAGTGCGGGAGCATAAGGTGTATCAATACAGATAATTCTAAAATATTTCTATGTGGGTATCAAGACGAGTTTAGCTATGGGGTCTTCCTATGTGATGAAGAGGGCAAGGAAATTTTGTACAAGCCCCAATTTACCATAAATAAAGAGAACTATGTAATTCTGAACAAGAAAATATACAATAAGACAGATATTGATAGATCCTATTCCTCTGTTGTTACGAAATTCCAAAACAAAGGTTATGAATTCATTTATAAGCTCGATTTACAGGGAATACATCCAATAAAAGATTCAATAGAACATGGTCAGAAACTAGCTTCCAAGCTCAGAATTTTCATCTATACAGCTTCTTTCTTCGGCTTTTACCTAATCCTTCTGGCTCTAGTTAGATGGGGTCTTCACGCTTTTTTGAAAACAAATATCTTGCTTACAAAGTACTCTATCTTTGGATCGATAATTGCTAATCTCCTGTTCTCTTGGGCCGGAGCGCTTAAAGTTACAGAAACAATTTCAACCCAATATTTCATTATTCTTGTTATCTTAAGCTCAATAATATTAGTTGCTGCAGCGATCACACACTTCGTGGATGAAGAAGATAATAAAAGCAAGCCTGCTAAGAAAGCAAAAGGTTTGATTGATTAGAGCCAACTATATACAACCATATATTGAGTCGACTAGGTTAAGTTTTAAATAAATTTTGCACATATTATTCATTTACTTGTATTATCAAATGAACAACATATTGTTGAATCTGGGGTGATTAATATAGGCTTGTCTCATATAGTAATAGGATTTTTTCATCAACAGCTGTCTTATTCAATTTGTCCTTGATTGCTCCATAAGCATCCTCAAGGAGATCTCTTTTTCCATGATAGGAGATTGCCCATTCTTCGACTGGAGGGGTCATTTCTGACTTAGATGCATAGAGTATTGGTTTATGTAAGTTATCGAACAAGATCTTCTGTTCTTTAGTAAGCAACAAGTATTTTAGTTTATCAATCTCTTTTAGCTTTTTGAATATCGATAATATGTCAAGCTGGTCCTCAATTATATCTCTTGCTCTCTCCACATAATTTACATCCTCTCTCTCCTTCCACAGAGAAGACACCCACTGAAAATATCCAACTTTGACCTTCTGCACTGGGAGATCTAATATCGTCCTTCGGAGCTGATCAGACCTCCTGAGCAAATTCAGTCTCAGCATAGTTGTATTCAGTTCAACAGACCGGTCATGAATGAGGGGAGGAAGGTCTCTTCTCATCTCCTCTTCATCAATCCCACCTGGTTTTTGCTCGTGTTGCATAGTCTCATCAAGTTGAATCATCATGCTACTATCTTTAGGGCCTTCAGGGAAGGTAAATTGTGGTGTCATTGGAATAGTGTAATTACTGTCAGGACGTGGAGTGAGAACCTCTTCGATTGCCTGCAGATCGGAATTTGGAGGTATAGATCTCTTATTAATAAAACTATTATTCGGTCTTTCAAGGTCTATGAGTTCGATATTTGCTTGTATGGGCCTCGACTGTACCCGCTCTCTTTGTGGCTGAGTGGGGGCACATAGGTTTTGTTCAGTTTTTATTGCTGAACTTGTGGTATCATTATCTCTGGAAATATCTGTAACAATCAAGGAGGGGGCTATTCGCCTTCTTGAAATAGGTCCAGTATCTTCTGGCTTCATCTTGAGTATAAAAGCATCATTTATAATACCCTCATACATTTTAAATTCAAAGAATCTTCCGGCAAAGACTCCACAGAGCACTACAATAGTATTCACAAGACCAACCACATTAGCAAGGACATCCTGCAGCTTAGGGTAACTTCTTTTATAAATAGTGGTCCTGCCTTGAGTAGCCAAGTCAAAAGTCACAAATGCTCCGTTATTTATCGCAAAGTCCCCGATATCATTATTCAACTTATCAGGCATAATGAAGTGCCTTGATTTGTCTTCATCAAGAATCCAGCCGTTATCAGTTATAAATTCGACATGTTTGAGGTAAAGGTCGATAACCTTGCCCATATCTGGAGCCACAGTAAACCAATCAATTCTCCATTTCTTTGAAATAGGATCATCATACTTATTGGGATCTATTGATAAATCCATTGTAAAGAACGTGAACCAGCTATTTTTCAGTGTTTCTTCGATTTCTTCCTGTGGTGCACAAGTATTTCCTGGAGCTGTTGTATCACAAGCCTTGAAGTATATAATGGGATAAATGTCTTCAAAAGTTGAAATGTCTATTTCCTTGACGTTAGGCTGATTCAAACTCAAGCATATTAAAGACCCTTCGAAAGAACATTCTCTTTTTAACATATCAGAATGGCAAGGTTCAACTTGGAGATCGATCTCCTGATCTGAGTGGGTTCCGGCATACTGTGCTTCCAGAAAAGTCATAGACTTTGGCTCTCACCTGCCAGATTAAAAAAAAAAAAAAGGTTAATTTTTCGAGAAATAAATTTATCTCAGTTAGCATTATTGATATATTCTTGGAGAGCTATATCGTCATTTGTTACAATTTGTAAATACTCCAGCTCCAAGGTTGGATTCAACGACTTAGATCTCCTTTGTGAGTCCCCGCTTTCAATCAGAAATATGCTCTCATTTATGTAAAATTTGTTGCTTTCTCTGATATCATTCATACCTAAGGCGACTTGCACCTCCTCAGAAAATTTAAAAGCACCTTGTTTGCCTTCACTCACCGTGGATTGAATTAGAGAAGGATTTCTATGGAAGATCAAGTCTCCTCCAAGGTAGAGAATAGCCCAAGAGAAGATTCCAAGAACCATCAATGATAAACATAAGCCTAGCACTATAAAAGATCTCTCATCGCCCTTGATATTAAATTGAGGTCTTCGTCCGAATAAATCCAGGTTCTGCAAGAGCTTTCGAACGAGGAAGTGCATTTTATCTCTAAATAAATGTTCTTGAAGTAATTTTAATTTTATTTATTCTAGCGTGTTGGGTTCCTTTATAGTGTATTCTACTATTTAAGTTTATGAAATTCAGGAGCAACAGAGAAAACAAATTAATGAATGAGCTTCTTCTCATATAAAAGTAGTAGTTTTTTCTCAATCATACTTTTAGACGGCTTATTTAGGATATTGATCAATGCTTGGTCCTCAAAGATTTTTCACCTGCATATGAGAACTCCCAGTCATAAAAATCTTTCTCATTGAAGAGTCTTAAGGGCTTGTGCATATTATCAAACAGAATTTGTTCATCAGTTGTTAAAAGAAGATATTTTAGCTTATCAATCTCTGTCAGTTTCTTATAAAGAGTAAGAACATCAAGCTGGCTTTCGATTTTGACAGTTGCAGCATCCACAATGCTCGTCTTTCCACCTTTTTTGAATACTGACATCATCCATTCAATCAATCCGATGCTTAAAGTCTCTTCAGCCTTAATTGCTCCAGTTGCCTTTATGTTTTTCTTTGATCTTCGTCGAATAAATTCGTCTACTATGGGTTCTGGGTCCTTTTCATGCTCTTCTTTATCCTCTGATTCTTTAACAACCTCATCTACAGGCTGTTCATTTGTTGGCTTTACTTCTACTGGCTTCTCCTGATTCTCAGCTTTTTCCTGTTCATTAACAACTGAATTCAAATCTCCAAGTGATAGAACCTGTTCAGTTGCATTACTATTAATTTCTGGTTTATGTTCAGGTTCTGGTTGCTTTTGTTCGTGATCATCTATTCTTACATCCAACTTGCACAATTCTTTTAATGTGTTGAGGGACTGGAGTGGAGGGCCGAAATCCACTCGCTCGATCGTTTGCCTTCTTTTCTTAGTTTCCATCAATCTAAGATGAGCAGCTCTGTTCTGAACGATTGTATCTGTTATCGAATTAGCTCTCAGCATATCATACTTCGAATTCTTAAAGCATTTCCCCAGACATGGAAGGCCATTCCTAAGTCCTTTTCGGATTCGTTTTGACAGAATTAGATTGTTTATTATTCCTTCATACATTTTGAACCTAAAGAATGACTAAAGACCAGATTAATTGCAAGAATTAGTACATTAATGAGACCTCCCACAGAAGATAATGCAGAAGCTAAATCTGGATATTTTCGCTCGTACATTGATCTTCTTCCATTTGTGCTTAATTCAAAGACCAGAAAAGCATCATCATTAATTTCGAAATCTCCTAAATCATTAGTGACTTGGTCAACACTAAGAAATCTCTCTGTCTTAATATCTTCAAACAGAATTCCATTGTGGCTGGTAAATTCATTAGTCTGATAATACAGATCCACGACCTTGCTCAGCTTTGGTGCAATAGTGAACCAGTCTATCCTCCATTCGCCGTAGACTGGGGTTTTAAAGTTTGACGGATCAATAGAAATTGAATCATAAAACACTGCAAAATATGATTCAGCGAGCCGTTGTTCTATCTCAGCTTGTGTCTTGCACACTGTTGCTGTTCCGTTTCTACAGGGTTTTAATCTTACAAAGGGGTAGACATTTTCAAATGAAGATACTTGAAGCTCTTTAACTGGACTCTGGTCCATATCAAAGCACCAAAGTTTTCCTGGTTTACCAAAAATGTCAGTTGTGATTGAAGGATCACAAAATTTTAGAGCAATTGGGATCTCGGTATCTTCAGGAGTGTTACCGTGCTTGGCGGTCACAAGAAGAAAAGCTTCAACAGTATAAATGTCTTCCCCAGGATAAAACTCTTGCGTTTTTGAATTTTGGATACCAAAAGCTATCTTTTGGTCCTTGGGCAGGGTAAGCACTGTATTGGGTGGGTCTCTAAGGTTTGAATTGACTAATTTGGGATTCCTGTGATTAAAAACATCGGACCCTAAATAGATGCTAAACCAAATGAAACTTATTCCAACAAATACTGTGAATGCTAGGCCCACCAGGGAGTAAGATTTTTTTGAGCCATTAAGATTGATGTAAGGGCGAGTGCCAAACAAGTCAACTTTGCTGAGACCAACAGAAGTCATTTTCAAGATAAATATAAATTTTAATAATTTTATTGCGACTTGATAATTGAAAGTTGGCGCTAATTGTACTTGAGAAATATATTGGATCAAAAGACTAAACAACAGCTACTTTTCGATTCTTTTACAGAGAGTAAAATAAATGGAATGATATAATAAGATTGTGTTTGGACTCTCAAACATGTTAGCGACAAGTGTTTAGAATGAAAATTTTATTTACAAGTTAGTAGATAGATTTCTCCAGTAAAGGTCCTTGATCAATTTTATCTCATATTAATGAAGAAACCTCAGTTATTGTTTGAACAAGCTTTTGGGAGGTAGTCTAGAGCTCTAAATCTAAAGACTGTTTTCACCAAAAGATTTTCCGATCATAAGAGAAGACAAGGGCAAAAATCATATGAAGGATTCTACAGAATCTCCTGTTGCCAGGAGGAAGCCTGTAAGTCGATCAATTTTAGTTAGTGATTAATTAAGGTTGATTAAAAGATCTAACTGAATCTATCAATTTTTCTTTATAAAGATTCAGTTACCTGATATTTCTATTCTTTTCTTAATAATCATAATTATTTGGTTTCTCAATCCGGATGGAGCACAATGGCTCTCTTTGACAACCTTTATCAAGCATGGAATCTTTACATGAATTATCAAATTTCAATGCAGAATGACTATATTGAAGTTAGATATACTTCATATGACATGCTTTTTGTGACTTCTACTTGAAACCTAAGTTATTCTTAGTATGAATACTATATTGTTCAATATTTTTAGACTTATTATTTAACGAATAAATATAAGAGGATCTAAATCGAAACACTTTTATTATAGATTGATCCAGTTATTTGGTTCTAAATAGATAAGCTAATGCATTTGATATGTTTTGGGAATTATTCATAAAAACGGAATAGATATGATATAAAAATTGCTTTTTGGCAAGGCTACAGGGAATAAAGATCTTATTAGCAATGCATAAACTTTCTTTTTAATAGTATCTTTTCTCATATAAATAAATAAGCTTCCTATCAATGGCAGTTTTATTCTGCTTTTCTTTGAGAAAACTATAAGCACTTTTTCTCCTTTCTTTACGAGTGCCATAAGAGACTTCCTAATCATAGATTGGTTTCTCTGGTGAGAACATATGAAGAGGCTTATGAAGATGATCAAAGAGAATTTGTTGGTCTGTTGTCAGGAGAAGATATTTCAGCTTATCAATTTCGGTTAATTTCTTGTATAAAGTTAACACATCCAATTCAGCATCGATTTTCTGAGCACAAATCTCCACAGTCTCTGCTTTCGAGTGCTTTTTAAACAAGGAAATTATCCATTCAAAAAATCCTATATTTAAGTATTCCGGATTGTTTTTTTTTTGTTCATGCTTTTGCTTGGGAATATTTTCCCTGGGTTGATGTGATGTTCTTGTTCGCCTCCTTGTTGTTGTTCTTGTAAATCTGGGACCTCGTCAGGGTTCTCACGTTCCAATAAACTTATCTCATTCAATTGTGATGTAGGGGCACTTATGAAGCTTAGCTTTGGTAGTTGAAGAATTGAAGAAGGTTGGTCTTGGTTACTAAAAGAATTTGACTCGATGTCACCCTGCACTTGATTATTATAATCTTCACCCTCTCCTTCTAATTGTGTTCTATCTTTTCGATATTCACAGTTCCTTGATAATCACTAGGAAGCTGCTTCAACATCTCTGGTCCAATGAATGCTTGAAAGTTTAGGTTTAAATCCTCTATATTCATGTCTGGATTCTGTACTTTTGAGTTTGGATCCTGTGCTTTCTTAACTCCGCATACAGTTAAACATCCTGCCCGCTTTTTCCCTTTTTTCTCCTTTTTTAGTTGGTAAAGTTTATTAATAATTCCTTCATACATTTTAAATTTGAAAGATGGTGTGAATATAATATTTATCACCAGGATAAGCACATTGATTAAGCCTCCTACATTTCCCAGGACGGTCTGTAGTGGTGAGTATTTTCTTTCATATATTGTTCGCTTGCCATTGATACTAATATCGAATACTAGAAATGAATCCTTATTTATTGCGAAATCCCCCACATCAATGTTAACCACATCAACATCTAAGTAAGAGTCTCTGGTTACACTGTCAAAGACTATTCCATTATAGCTGATAAAATCTAAGTTCTGATAATATAAATCGACAACTTTGCTCAATTCTGGTGACACAGTGAACCAGTCAATATCGATATATATGTCGATAGTGGCTTGGGCCTGGCAAGTGTTGCCAACCTGCGTAGTGTTACAGGCCTTGAAGTACACAATAGGATATACATTGTCAAAGGATGAAACCAAGATATCTTTAACTGAACTATTCTCGAAATCGAAGCATCAGAGGTCCCCAGATATTTTCAATTTATCATGCACAAGTTCTTTGTCACATTTCTTCAAGGCTATGGGTACTTCGTAGTCCCAAGGTGTGTTAACATAGCCCGAGGTGAAGTAAAGTCTTGCTTCAACAGTATAGATGCTATCATCGATGTAAAATTTCTGGGTAAAGTCGTCATGAAGCCCAAGTGCGAGCTTTCTCTGGGCAAGGTTATGACTTTAGAAGATGACTCACGTAAGATCGAATTCACGAAAGTGGGATTCTTACGCTCTGCTACGTCTTTAGTGAGGTACACTAACATCCAAATGAAAACTACAGCAATGAA
>Ga0065720_1003379_pt1 | contig 17592 bp, 13 predicted proteins | sample Thericmetagenome_FD_59107 | JGI IMG/M metagenome (GOLD analysis project Ga0065720, IMG submission 59107) | Thermophilic microbial communities from the Joint Bioenergy Institute, California, USA of rice/straw/compost enrichment - eDNA_2 v2... | ecosystem: Engineered > Solid waste > Grass >... | reverse complement strand
CCCGCCGGCGAACCGAGTCATGAGGCTCGACCGCACCCCGTTGCCGGGCGCCGGGGGCGGTGGGTAACCGCCGTGGGCGGACGGTGGCGACGCCGCCGCGGCGCACGGATCGCCCGTGACCTGGGGCTGCCGTACGACGGGAATGTCGCGTCGCGCTCAGCGGACGCGGTCCGACGGCCGCTCGATGATGCCGACGTCCGGGTCCGCGCGACGCCGGGCGGCCGCCTCGCGGATGGACTGATCATCGATGCGTCGATCGTGGCACGTCTGTTGGGCCTTCGACTGCTGACGCTGGACGCCCGCATCCGATTCGTGCCGGCGCAGTTCACCACCTCGGGTTCGCCGGCGTCCCCGACGCTTCCGGTGACACACCGTACGGGAGCACCGCTCGGCGACCGGTGGCCCCTGAGCCCCCTCTGGTCGCCGCCGGGCCAGGCGGGGTCACCGCTGCGTGGTCTCGGCGACGCGGCCGACCTGCTCGCCGACGCGCGCCGGACGTTGGACCGGGTGCGGCAGGATCTGAGCACCTCGCTGCGGACCCGCCACGGCCAGGAGACCCGCAACCAAGACGTGCGGGATATACAAGACGGACGGGATACGGGGGCCCCGTAAGCGGTCCGCCGAGTCGTCCCTGGCCAGGACTCGGCGCGTCGCGCGAGCCCCGTCAGTCCGGGTAGACGTGCGAACTGCGCCGCTCCACCAGGACGACGTCGCGCCACGGTCCGCCCGGTCGCTGCATCCGGCCCGGGTGGTGCCGCACTCCGATCACCCGGAATCCGGCCTTCTCGTGCAGGCGCAGGCTGGCCACGTTCTCCGGGAAGATCCCCGCCTGGATCGTCCAGATGCCGGCCGCCTCGGTCGAGGCGATCAGTGCCTGCAACAACAGCAGGCCGACCCCGCGGCTGCGCGCGGCGGGGTCGACGTACACGGAGTCCTCCACGACACCGGCGTAGACCCGGCGACTGGACACTGTGGACACAGCCACCCAGCCGAGCACGGTGTCGCTCTCGTCGACCGCGACGAACCGGTGGTCGGGCAGCTTGCCCTTGTCGAAGTCCTCCCACGCGGGAGCGACGGTCTCGAAACTGGCCAGATCGGTGTCGAGCCCGGCCTGGTAGATACGCAGGACCGCCGGCCCGTCAGCGGCGGTCATCGGTCGTACGGCCACGGTCGTCATGTGTGATCGTCGTCATTCTGTCAAGGACGTCCGCAGGGACCTTGCTCGGGCAATAGTTACTGTGTAACCATTACCCGGTAACCAGCACGGGCCCGGCCTCCGTCAGGCGCCGGGGCCGCCTGAGCCAAGGGGCGCACATGTCCGTGAAGCATGCTCTGCTCGCGCTGCTGTCGTGGCGACCGTCCACGACGTACCAGTTGCGGAAGGACTTCGACGCGTCGACCGGCCAGGCCTGGCCCCTGAACATCGGACAGGTCTCGACGACCCTGCAGCGCCTGGAGCGCGACGGCCTGGTGGTACGGGAGGGCGGCCCGAGCGACGACCCCTCGGCGCCCGGGCCGTGGCGGCTCACCGACGCCGGCCGCGACGAGGTGGCCTCCTGGTGGCGCCGACCGGTCCCCCGGGCCGACCGCGGTCGGGACGAGCTCGTCATCAAGCTGGCCCTGGCGGCGGTCGTGCCGGGGGTGGACGTCGCCGATCTCGTTCAGCGGCAACGGTCGGCGATCCAGCGCACCCTGCACGACCTGACCCGACTCCGCCGGGATACCGACCCGGCGGACGTGCCCGCCCGGCTCGTGCTCAGCAACCACATCTTCGCCGCGGAGGCGGACCTGCGCTGGCTGGACGAGGTGGAGGAGACGCTCACGCGGGCGAGCCGGCGGTCCAGCGCCCGCAGCACCCTGACGAGACCACTGAGTCCACAAAGGACGCGCGAGCGCGGAGCACAGTGTGAACGCCCAGCACCGTCCGGCGACGCCACCACCACCGGTCCTCCACATGCGCCGGGCCTCCCGCGTGCACGGCCAGAAAGCCCGTACGGTCCGGGCACTGATCGACGCCGACCTCATCCTGCGTCCGGGCGAGTTCGTCGCGGTCATGGGCCCGTCGGGGTCCGGCAAATCCACGTTGCTGCATCTAGCGGGCGGTCTCGACACCCCTACCTCCGGGCAGGTGCTCGTCGAGGGCACGGATCTCGCGGCGCTGAGCGTCGCCCAGCGCGCCGTCCTGCGCCGACGCTCAATTGGTTACGTGTTTCAAGATTTCAACCTACTGCCTGCGCTGACCGCGGCCGAGAACGTCGCGTTCCCCTTGGAACTCGACGGCTGGTCCGTGCGGCAGGCCCGCCGGGAGGCGCTCGCCGTGCTGGCCGAGACCGGGGTCGCGGAGCTCGCCGACCGCCGGCCCGAGGCGCTGGTCGGCGGTACGGTGCTCACCCAGTCGAATGTGCCGACCCGACAGGCCGCGCTGGCGAGCATCCCCGACGGCGTACAGGCGGTCATCACCACCACGGCCGTCCCCCGGACCGGGGCGCCGTTCCGGCAGCTCCCCGAGGGAGCCCCCGGGCCGTGGGTCGACGACCTCCGGCAGGTGCCCGCCAGCGGCGCCGAGCTCGCCGCCCGGCTGCCGGCCGGCAACCGTCTCCTGCCGTACTGGAACTCCCCCGAGCTGATCGTGACCAGCGAGCTGGAGCTCGCGCCGGGTGAGCAGGCCCCAGCCGGGACCGGCGCCGAAACGCTGGCAGGACTTGACCTGACCCGGATGTCGGCGGCCACGCTGCAGGAGGCCGGGCCGGAGGCCCTGGCGCTGCTGGTTCCGGAACTCGTCGCGGGTCGCCGGCCGGCCGACGAGACCGAGGCCGTGGTGACCACCGGCCTCGCCGAACGGCTCGGCGTCACGGTCGGCGACACCATCGCCTTCGTGGCCCCGCCGCACCACGGCTGGTTCAGCACCGACGGCCGTATCGGCGAGGTGATCCAGAACTCCCAACGCGCCTACCGCATCTCGGGGTTGGTCGACGCCGGCGACCAGCGCGCGTGGGCACCGGCCGGCTGGCTAGCGGATATGGTCACCGCGGACCCGGCCGGCGTGGACGGCCACTGGCTGATGGTCGGTGACGAGCCGGTGACCTGGGACCACGTCCGCCAGATCAACCATCTGCAGGCATTCGCCGTCTCCCGGCACGTGCTCGAGCACTACCCCTCGGCCGACGAGCTCTACCCGGTCGTCGTGGATCCCGTCGTCATCCTGAACCGCATCGTAGTGATAGTCATCACTGGCGCGGTCGGCGCCCTGCTCGTCCTGTTCCTGGTGACGCCGGCCTTCAGCGTGGCCACCGAGCAGTCCCGCCGCACCCTCGGCCTGGCTGCGGCCGCCGGCGCCACCCCCGCCGACCTGCGGCGCATCGTGACGGCCCAAGGGCTCGTCGTGGGCCTGACCGGCGGGCTGCTCGGGTCGGGCGTCGGCGCGGTGGCTGGCATCCTCGCCCGCCGGGCGCTGTCGCCCCACTCGGCGATGCATTTCCCTTGGTGGATCATTCCGGTCGCGATCGGAACCGCGGCGCTGCTGGGTGTGCTCGCCACTCTCCTGCCGGCCCGGGCGGCTGCGCGACTGGCGGTCGTGGACGCGATCAAGGACCGTACGCCGGCCCTCGGGCGTACCGGCGACAACGGGCACCCATGGCGTACCGCGTTCGTCGGCCCCCTGCTCCTGGTCGCGGCGGCGGCCTGCGCCGGGCTGTCCCTGTCGTTGCCCCTCCCGGACGCCGCCCCGTCGCCCGAAGCGCCTCCGTCGCAGGCTTCCACCGGCGGACTCGCGATTCTGGTGCTGCTGACGCTGCTGCTGGCGGTGTTCGGGCTCGTCGCGTGCGTACGACCGCTGGTCGGGCTCGCGGCCACACTGGCCCGGCATCTTCCGGTGACCGCGCGGCTCGCGCTCCGCGATGCCGACGACCACCGGTCCCGGTTCCTCCCGGCCGCCATCGGCGTGCTGGTCGCGGTGGGCACCGCGTCGTTCTTCGCGGTGTCGGTCGGGTCGTTCGTGGCGAACGCGCGGGACCGGGTCGGCGAGATGGTCAGCGGTGGCCGCCTCGTGCTCGGCGCCACCGTGCCGGTCAGCGACGCGTTCGACCGTCGGATCCTCATCGGCGCCGTTGACGTGCTCGCCCAGCACCTGCCGGTCACCGGCCACGAACCCGTGTACGCGGTCGGCAGCGGCAGCAGCGTCCACCTGACCGTGCTCATGCCGGCCGACCGCTCCTGCCCGGACGGGCTGTTTCCCGACACGGCCTCGTCCATCGAGGTCGGCGCCCCGCTGCGCTGCGTCACATGGGAGCGCGCATACGCCCCCGGGCTCGCCGTGCCGTGGTGGTTGGGCACCGACGTGCACGTCATGGATGGGGCCGCGATGCGCGCCTCCGGCCTGCCGGGCGCCGACGAGGCCGCCGCCGTCCTCGACCGCGGCGGAGCCGTGGTCAACAACGCGGCGGTGCTCGCCGCCGACGGCACGGTCCGCGTCGCGATCTCCGGCGAGAGGATCTCCGCCGAGGCCGACGCCGACCGGATCGCCACGCTCCCCGGAGCCTTCGTGCGGGGGTTCGCGCCGCCGTTGACCGTCTCCTCCGCGACCGCGCGGGCGCTCGGCGTCAGCGAACTGGTCTACGTCGGCGAGTACGTGGTGACCTCGACGGAGTTGAGCGCTCGTGACCTCGAGCGTGCCGCCGAGCTGATCGACGCGACCACGACCCTCGTCTGGGTCGCCCGGCCGCAGCTGCCCTACCCGTGGGGAGACAGGGTGGCGCTCATCCCCATCGGGCTGCTGGCGGCGGTTGCGGTGGCGGCCACGGCCATCTCGCTGGCCCTGGCCCGTACACAGGCGATCCGCGACCACGCCACCATGCACGCGGTCGGGGCGACACCGCGGTTCCTTCGGCGCTTCATGCTCGTGCAGGCGGCCATGGTGCTCGCCGCCGGTGCGCCGGTGGGCGCGCTCGCCGGAACAGCCCTTGGCGCGTACCAGGTCGCCTGGAATCGACGGGTGGGAATCGATGGAGCGTGGCTCGCGACCGTGCCCCTGTGGAACGTGCAGGCTGGCCTGCTGTTGAGCGTGGTCGGCGTCGGACTGGCCGCGGCGTTCATCATCGCCCGCCCGCCCCGGACGCTGACCCATCGCTTCATCGATTAATAGCAAGTCGTTCCCGGGCATCGCGACCGCGGTTTCCGGGCGGACGGCACGCCGGCTCCACGGCGCACGCTGGAGTTGCTCGAAGATTCCGCTCTGACACGCTGCGCGGGATTCAGGTGGACAGGCGGGGGTGGTGGGCACGGAGGGCGATTCGGGTGGCTGGGTGGGCGGGTGGTGGGTCCGGAAGGCGAATCCACCGCTATGGCCGTACGCTCCGGGGTCGCCCGTTGTGTACCAGTCCGCGATCGTGATACGGAGCGGTCGGCGCCACCGTCGCACACCGTGCGCGTCCCGTAGATTGTCCACATAGGACCATCGTGGTTCGTGCCGCGCCCGTCTCCCGCTCGGGAATCGCCCCGGCCCGGCTACCGCCCGAGCGAAACTGGATGGCGGGACCGCCGCCGCAGTCCGGGTGATCCGGGGCGGGACGGGCGCCGCCCGATGCCCGGCGGCCCGGCCGCGGGCCGGAGAGTGACGGCGACGACACGGCGAGGCNCCAGCGGGCCAGCACGGAGGGTGTCGCTCTGAGCGCTGGTATACTTTCCNAGTCTGGGCTCGTTCAAGACAACCGACCAGTGCCGCGGGAGGCCGCTCGCCGTTATGTCGATGTCGCACCACAGCTGGCCCCCGCCACCCGAGTTGCCAAACGGCACTCTGCGCATCGTTCATCTCGGCGGCCTCGGCGAGATCGGCCGGAACATGGCGGTCTTCGAGATCGACCGCAAGCTGTTGATTGTCGACTGCGGCGTCCTCTTTCCGAAGGACCGCTTCCCCGGCGTAGACCTGGTGCTGCCCGACTTCGGCTACATCGCGGACCGACTGGATGACGTGGTCGGCCTCATCCTCACCCACGGGCACGAGGATCACATCGGCGCGGTTCCCTATTTGCTCCGAATTCGCGAGGACATCCCGGTCTACGGCTCGCGCCTGACGCTCGGTCTGGTCAAGGCGAAACTGCAGGAGCATCGCATCGCTCCCCTGACCGTCGAGGTGGCCGGGGGGCAGATCGAGCGGCTCGGGCCGTACGAGTGCGAGTTTATAAACGTCAATCACTCAATCCCTGATGCCCTCGCGGTCGCGATCCGCACACGAGCCGGGACCGTGCTGCACACCGGCGACTTCAAGATGGACCAGTTGCCGCTGGACCGTCGCCTCACCGACCTGCGTGCCTTCGCCCGCCTGGGCGAGGCCGGCGTCGATCTGCTCATGGTCGATTCGACCAACGCCGAGGTGCCGGGGTTCACGGTCTCCGAGCGGGAGATCACGCCGGTGCTGGACCGGGTCTTTGCTCAGGCCCAGCACCGCATCGTGGTCGCCGCGGTGTCGACCCACGTCCACCGGGTCCAGCAGGTCCTGAACGCGGCCCACGCCCACGGACGCAAGGTCGTCTTCGTCGGTCGCTCCATGATCCGCAACATGGGCGTCGCGGCCGAGCTCGGCTACCTCCACGTGCCCCCGGGTGTGGTCGTCGACTTCAGCACGGCCGAGAACCTGCGCCGGGACGAGGTCGTGCTGGTGTGCACCGGTTCCCAGGGCGAGCCACTGGCCGCCCTCTCCCGGATCGCCAACCGCGACCATCGCCAGATCAGCCTGGACCCGGGCGACACGGTCGTGCTGGCGGCGTCGCTCATCCCGGGCAACGAGGCCGCGGTCCACCGGGTCATCAACGGGCTCACCCGGTTGGGGGCCCACGTGATCCACCAGGGCAACGCGCGGGTCCACGTCTCCGGTCACGCCAGCGCTGGCGAGCTCCTCTACTGCTACAACATCATCCAGCCCCGACACGTCATGCCGGTCCACGGCGAGCCCCGGCACCTGGCCGCGAACGCCTTCCTGGCCACCCAGACCGGGATCCCGCCGGAGCGGGTCATCGTCGCCGAGGACGGCCTCGTCGTCGACCTCGCCGACGGCCGGGCGTCGATCGTCGGCGCCATCTCCTGCGGATACGTCTATGTGGACGGTGCCTCCGTCGGCGAGCTCACGGAGGCCGAGCTCAAGAGCCGGCGCATCCTCGGCGACGAGGGATTTATCTCCATCGCCGTGGTCCTCGACTCCTCCACCGGAAAGGTGCTGACCGGGCCGGAGATCCACGCGTTCGGCTTCGCCGAGGACGAGACGGTCTTCGACGAGGTGCGGCCGCTCATCGTCGCCGCCATCGCGGAGGCGGCCGCCGCCGGCACGGTGGACGACTACGAGTTCCAGCAGGTCATCCGGCGGGTCGTGGGCAGGTGGGTCAACCAGTCCTACCGGCGCCGGCCGATGATCGTGCCGCTCGTCCTGCAGACCTGACGGTCACCGCGTCCCGGGCAGAACCCGCATCCTGGACTAGACCCGCACCCTGGACAGAACACGCGCTCTGGACAGAAGCCACGCTCTGGACAGAAGCCACGCTCTGGACAGAACCCGCGCTCTGGACAGAACCCGCGCTCTGGACAGACCCCACAGGCTGGACGGCCCCCGGCACCCAGCCGGAACCCGGGCGGAACCGCACCCAGACGGCCACCGGCTGCCGGTGGTGAACCGACGTGTGAGGCAACGTGCGAATCGTCTCGGTCAATGCATGGGGCGGCACCCTGTTCGCCGCCCTCGCCCCGTGGCTCGGCTCCGCGAAGGCCGACGTGTTCTGCCTGCAGGAGGTCACCCGGACGCCCGGCCTGACCGGGTGGACCCGGTTCACCGACGGCGAGCGCTCCCTTCCCCAACGGGCGAACCTGTTCGACGACGTCCGGCGGATCCTGCCCGCGCATCAGGCCGTGTTCGTCGCGAGCGACGCGGGACCGGTCCACGACGAATCCGGGCACCGGCACCGCCAGGACTTCGGCGTCGCGACGTTCGTCGCCGAACACGTTCCGTTGGTCGGGCTGCAGACCGCGTTCGTGCACGGGGCGTTCGTCGACCACGACGAATGGACGACCAGCGACCGCCCCCGCGCCGCGCTCGCCACCCGGCTGGTCGACCGGGCGCGCGGCCGGGCCGTGACCGTCATCCAGGTCCACGGGCTGCGGGACTCGGCCGGCAAGCACGACACCCCGGCCCGGCGCCGCCAGGCGGAGCGGCTGGCCGACCTGGTGCGGCGCAACCGGGAGCCCGGGGACGTCGTCGTGCTGTGCGGTGACCTGAACCTGCTGCCGGACAGCGAGACCTTCCGGATCCTCGCCGACGTGGGCCTGGTCGACCTGGTGGGCCCGGCCGACACCCGCACGTCCCACTACACCAAGCCGGTGCGGCACGCGAGCTACCTGCTCGTCTCCGACCCCGGCGCGGTGGCCCGGTTCGAGATCCTCGCCGAGCCTGAGGTGTCCGATCACCGGGCCCTGCTGGTCGAGTTCTGACCGCGGCCGTGGCCGGTGCCCCGAGGGCGCCGGTCACCACGGTGGGAAGCCGGTCACCGCAGCGGGAAGCCGGTCGCCTCGGTGGCACCGGGGACGCCGGTCAGGCGCGGCCCGGCGCCGACCGGCGACCACCCGCGCTCACGCCGGCACGACCTCCCACAGCCATGTCCGGTGCTCCGAGTCCCCCGCGACGATGAAGTCACGCTGCTCATCGTGACAAATGGCCAGCGAAACAACCGGGCCAATGCTGTGCGACAGCGTTTGCACCTGATCGCCGGTATTCGCATCCAACAGTTGCAGCGAGTTGTCCGCGAAGGCGACCACCAGGACGTCGTTGTCGGCGATGGTGCCGATCGCCAGCGCGGTGACCGGATCCGGGTGGCCGTACGTGTGCGTGTGGATGATCTGACCACTATTCGAATCGACCACCCGCAGTGAGTTGTCGGCGAACGCCGCCACCACGACGTCATTGCCCGCGAAGCGACCCGCTGCCGTTACCGTGATGGAATTGGCGAGTTCGGGACTGGCCGGCCAGACCTGATCCCGCCACCACGACGGATCGGCTGGCCCGTCCACGGCGGCGTTGTCGGCAAATCGCCAGCTGGATCGGTTACGTAGCGCGTCTCGCACCGACGGCGACACCCGGTACACGTCCTCGCTGGTCGCCCGAAGGACAAACCGCGGCCGGCCTGGCTGCGGCGAGGCGCCCGCACCCGGCCGACCCGGCCTCCGCCCAAGGACGATGGCCTCGCCGCCATGCCGAGCATCGCCGTACGGCTCGGGATACCCGAACCGGCCGGCCAGCTCCTTCAGCCGACCGTGCAACGCCCCGGTGGTGAGCTCGCTATCGGGTAACGCGCTGCGCTGAATCTCGTGCAGCAATGCCGCCGAGTAATCGAGCTGGTTGCCCGCGTTCGGAAGCCACAGTAGGAAAACAGGTCGAGGCATTTCTGGCGACAACGCGTCGTCATCAGCATAGTCGTCTGCGTAAAGTGTGTCGACCCATTGGGCCCGGCCAACCGGAATCACCGTTCTGGAACCGTACACCGCGGCGACCCGCGAGCTCCGGCCGGCCACGACGACCACAAGAACGGCTCGAGCGGCACTCCGGGCAACTGCGTATTGGATTTCTGTGTACGAGACCGTATTCCACAGTGTTCCGTCAGCATCAAATTCGGAGTCTCGCGTGACGAAATGCGCCTCACCGGTCGCCGCATCCCAGATCACCGGTGCGTTGAGCCAGAGAACCGCTATATCCAGGGGTCGGTTCAACGTCTCGGCGACAAGTCGGCGCATATCCGCGGCGGTTGGATGGTCGGCCACGGTCGGTCTGCCCATCGACAGGGCCTGCGACCAACCGCGAACGGCCCAGTCGGTGAGGCTGGTCGAAGTACTCACAAATTTCGCTCCGCCAAGCTGCACGGAGTTACTTGCAGAGTCCACTCCGCCAAACTGCGTGAAATTATTTGCGGATTCCGCTCCGGCAAGCTGCACAGAATTACGCTCACGTCTATCCGTCAGGTTCACCATGAGCAGCCCCGTCGATGGCTCGGGACGTTGCCCGGCTCGGGGGTCTGACGGTCGCAACTCGTCCACGATGTCCAGAAGCGAGAAGGGCTGGCCGTCGCTGGGGCCGGCGTCGGTAGCGGGCGCACCGGACGGCCGGGGGCCACGGGGTTGGGGCCGGGCGGGGTTGTGGCCGGCGTCCGGCCCGTCCTCGTCGCCCTCGGGGCCGGGGGCCGGCGGGAAGACTTCGCTGAGGGCACGCCGCCACAGGTAGTCGAAGCGGTCGCATACCCGGTCCACGTCCAGGTGGTAGGCCCGCTTGGCCAGGTACTCGACGACGGCGAGCAGCAGGTCCGGTCGCGGGAGCTTGGCCGACGAGAAGAGGCGAGAGATATTTGCCTTCGAGATTCCGGTCAGCCGCGCGTGCTCCAGTCCCTTGTCCCGGCGCCGGGCGTCCTCGAGCCGGAGGTACGCGCAGATCTCGTCGAGCGAGGGCCACGACGCCAGGGCGTGCAGCTCATGGAGGGCATTGTTGAGATCGCGGAACGCGTTTCCTCCGCCCGTGGGGCGGGCCAGTCTGGGCATGGCGCTCCTCGCTGGGGCCGCAGGACCGAACTTTCCGCCAGTGTAGTCAGCCCACGCCACCAGCCCCATTTCATGACGGTTCCGGTCCGTTCCAAGACGTTCCACGCCCGTTCCAAGACGTTCCCGGACCGCACGGATCCGGCCCGTTCCCGCCCAGACCGGCTATTCCAGCGGCGGGCGACCCGCACGCTTATCGGCAGCGGGGCGAGTGACGGTCGAGGCAGGGAGAATCGAGTGGGCGAGATCTTCCGGAATGAAGCGGCGGAGCCGCCGAGCTGGGGCGAAGCGAACGAGACGGCCGGCGGAAACGCGAACGAGACGGCGGTACGCGACCCGGACGAACCAGCGGACCGCACCAACCCGAACCGGCTGGCGGTCCGGGTACGGGTGCCGGTCGTCCGCGCCAATTGCGAGAACCTCGAGGTGGTCGGGCCCACCATGATCCAGCTTCTCTCCGCGCTGTCGCGCGGCTGGGAGCCGGTGCAGTTGCGCTTCGTCGTGTGCGCCGGCGGTGGCCGGCCGCCGAGCGCCGAATGGCAGGTCGACGCGACCGACACCCAGACCGCGATCTCCGCGGCGACCACCCTCGCGACGATCGCCAACGCGGTGCTGGCGGACATCCGGCTGGGCGAGCCCGAGGAGGTGACCGGAAACCCGGCCGAGCCGACCGGGTCCGGCGACCCGCCTGAGCCGCCGGCGATCGCGGTCGCCGACTTCGTCGCCTCCCGCCGGGCCCGGGTCGACTACGTGCGGGGCGTCAGCTCCGCCTGGCAGGCGGCCCGCGAGGACAGCGTCCGGTGGCAGCTGACCATCGATCTCGACGCCCTGCTCTCCCCACCGGCTGAGGAGGAGACCGGACGAGCCGACGAGAAGGCCTCCTATCCGGAGGCACCCACCCCGGAGGCGGTCGCGCCCGGCGAGCGACTGGTCGGAGCCCGCATCCGGCTGGTCTCCTACGGCCCGAGCAAGGCATCGAAAGCGATTACTACGCTGTTCAGCGAGGACAGCATGGGCGACTACGGCCTGCAGAGCCGGCCGGTCGCCGGGCCCTCCGCCCCGCTGACCTGGCTGCCGCTCGACCTGGCCGCGCACCTGCTGGCTGCGCCCGCCCGGATGCCCAACGCCTTCCGGCCCGCGCCCCTGCCGCCGACCACGCTGTTCGGCCTGTTCGAGGCGGCCGCGACCCCGCACGTACTGATCGTCGGGGCCAGCGGCCAGGGCAAGACGGTGTTCCTGTCGCGGCTGGTGCACCGGGCCTGCGAGATCGGCGAGCCCCCGGTCGTGGTGGACGTGCATGACGGGTGGTTGGCCCGCCGGGCGATGGCCTTCGCCCGCGAGCACGGCATGCGCCCGGTGGTGGCCGACTTCTCCCGGTCCGGCAAGCGGGCGCCTCACCTGCGGCTGGCCTCACCCCCGCCGGGCATCGACCGCCGCCAGTGGGCCGACGAGCTGTGGGACATCGTGCGGCATCTGATCTGGGCCGAGATGCCGGTGGAGTACTTCGGCCCGGTCGGCGAGCGGGGCGTCCGAGCCCTGATCAAGCTGGCCGTGCTCGACCCGGCGGACGCCACCGAGCTGGCCGACGTCCCGTCGCTGATCACCGACCCGTCGCTGCGGGACCTGCGGCGGGCGCTGCTCGATCGCATCGGCGACGCGGACCTGACCAACGCGATCGAGCGGGAGATCATCCCGATGATCAACAGCCGCGACCCCGGCAACAGCGCCACCTGGCTGCTGAGCAAGCTCAGCCCCCTGTTCGACACGCCGGCGCTGCGGTCGACGCCCGGGCGCGGCGACACCCTCGGCGTCGAGCAGGCGGTCAAGGCGGGCCGGCCGTTCATCCTCTACGCCCCCGCCGCCACGCTCGGCGACAGCGGCAGCCGGCTGGTGGTCTCCCTGGCCCTGCACCGGCTCTGGCTCGCCGCCCGGCGCCGTCGTACCCCGGCGCCGACGCCGGTGGTGGTCGACGAGTGGCAGCTCTACCCATCGACCACGATCGCCGCGATGCTCAGCCAGGGCCGTAAGTACGGTCTGCGGATGCGCCTGGCGAACCAGAACCTGGCCCAGCTGTCGACCACCCTGCGCGACAGCGTGCTGGGCAACAGCGGCTCGGTGGTCTGCTTCCGGGTCGGGCCCGCCGACGCGGCCCTGCTCGACGGCCTCTTCCCCACCGTGCCCCGCTGGCGCCTGCAGACCCTGCCCCCGCACACCCTCGCCGTGACCTTCGGCGACCGCGACCTCGTCACGGCCGCTCCGCCGCCGCTGCCCGAGTAGCCCACCCGACGGCGCCGGCAGGCGACTCAGCTACCGGCGGATCACCGTCCCGCGAACGTGGGCCGTTGCTTGGCCAGGAACGCCGCAACGGCCCCCGAGTGGTCGGCGGTCGCGCCACACCGGGCCTGGGCCTGCGCCTCATCGTCCAGCGTCTCGTGCAGCGAGCGCTGGGTGGCGGCGATGATGAGGCGCTTCGACTCGGCGTAGGCGACGGTGGGGCCGGCCGCCAACCGCTGGGCCAGCTCGAGGGCGGTGCGGGCGACGTCCTCGGGCGCGACCACCTGGCCGCCCAGACCCCAGGCGACGGCCTCGTCGGGCGTGAAGCGGGTCCCGAGCAGCACCAACTCCTTCGCGCGCGCCTCCCCGATCGATCGGGCCAGCGTGGCCGACAGCCCCGAGTCACAGGTCAGTCCAATGCCGGTGAACGCGGTGGCCAGCACGGCCCGGGCCGACCAGACCTTGAGGTCGCAGGCGAGGGCGAAGCCGAGCCCGGCCCCGACGCAGGTCCCGTTGACCGCGGCGATGACCGGCTTCGGCATGGACGCGATCGTGTGCACGATGGGTGCGTAGTGCTCCCGTACGGTGGCGAACGCCGCCGTCGCCCCCGCCTCCAGCGCGGTGGCATGCTCGCCCAGATCCTGGCCCACGCAGAACGCCTCGCCCGCCCCGGTGAGGATCACGGCCCGGACCGCCGGGTCGGCCGCCACGTCGGCGAGCGCCTCGACCAGAGCGGTCTTCATCGCGGCGTCCAGGGCGTTGCGGGCGTCCGGGCGGTTCAGCACGACCCGGGCCACCGCGTCGACGCGGTCGACGAGGACCGGGGCAGAGCCGGTGGCTGCCTCACTCATGGGGGCCTCCTCACGGGTTCACAGGCGGGCGTCATCACAAACGGGCGTCGTCACAGGCGGGCGTCGTCACAGGCGGGCGTCGTAGTCCACGGTCACGCGGTCGGTCGCGGCCAGCGACTGGCAGGTCAGGACGTAGCCGGCGTCGAGCTCGGCCGGTTCCAGAGCATAGTTCCGCTTCATCGAAACCTGACCATTGATGAGTTTCGCCCGGCAGGTGCCGCAGACGCCGCCCTTGCAGGCGAACGGCAGGTCGGGCCGGACCCGCTGCGCCCCGTCGAGGATCGGCACCCCCGGGGGAACCGTCACCGTGCTGGTCCGGCCGTCGAGCACGATCGTGACCTCGGCCCCCACCACGGGCACCTCCCGGGGCCGGGGCGGCGGCGGCTCCTCACCGACGTAGAACAGCTCCCGGTGCACCCGCTCGCGCGGCACGCCCAGCTCGCCCAGCACCGACGCGGCGTCGACCGCCATGGCCAGCGGCCCGCACACCCACCAGTGGTCGACCGCGGCGACGTCGACGAGGGCCGGCAGCATGGCGCGCAGCTTCGGCGCGTCGAGCCGGCCGCAGAACAACTCGACCTCGTGCTGCTCCCGGCTGAACACGTGGACCACCCGCATCCGGGTCGGGTAGGTGTCCTTCAGGTCGGCGACCTCGTCGGCGAACATGACCGTGTCGGCCCGGCGGTTGCCGTAGAGCAGGGTGACCGACGACTCGTCGTGGGCGGCCAGCACTGAGGCGGCGATCGACAGGATCGGGGTGATGCCGCTGCCGGCCGCGAGCAGCACGTGGTCGGCCGGTTCCCGCAGGTCCGGGGTGAACGTGCCGGCGGGGGGAAGGACGTCGATGAGATCACCCGGGCGTACCTCGCGGACGAGCCAGGTCGAGATGGCCCCGCCGGGCACCTCCCGCACACCGATGCGCGGGGGCCGGCCGAGCGGGGCGCAGATCGAGTACGACCGGCGCTCGTCGCCGCGGCAGACGGTCAGCCACTGGCCGGGGGCGAAGGCGAAGACGGAGGCCAGCTCGGCCGGCACGTCGAAGGTGATGGCGGCCGCGTCGGCAGTGAGGTGGTCGACCCGGTCCACCCGCAGCGGGAAGGACTGGACCATCAGATGTCCTTCACGTACTCGAATGGTTCACCACAAGCCCGGCAGCGGTGCAGGGCCGTGCAGAGCATGGCCCCGAATCCGGCCAGCACCGTCGTGTCCGCCGACCCGCAGCGGGGGCACGGCACGGGGTCCCGGCGGCCGGGCAACCCCAGCGGCACGGGGCCGCGGCGGGCCGGACGCGGGGGCGCGATCCCGGCCGCGGTCAGCTTCCGGCGGCCCTCGGCGGTGATCGCGTCGCTCGTCCAGGCAGGAGTGAGTTGCACGTGGACGGTCACCTCGGCGAAGCCGGCCTCGCGCAGCCGCCGGGTCAGGTCCCCGGAGATCTCCTGCAGGGCCGGGCAGCCCAGGTAGGTCGGGGTGATCGTCACGTGGACGTGTCCATCCTGGACGGTGACGTCCCGGAGGATGCCCAGCTCGGCCAGGGTCACGGCCGGCAGCTCCGGGTCGGTCACCGACGCCGCGACCTGCCGGGCCCGGTCGACCAGCGCCGCCGGCTCCTCAGCCCCGGCGAGCAGCGCCGCGGCCATCACCACACCCCCTCGGGATGAGCCCGGGCGACGCTCTGCATCTCGGCCAGGATGTAGCCGAGGTCCTCGGTGTGGATTCCGTCCCGCCCCGCCCGGCCTCCGACGCCGGCGGCGGGCGCGACGCTCGGCCGCCGCAACGTCGCGGTGGCCAGCACGGTGTCGAGGACCGCGTCCACATCGGACCGCAGCGTGGCCGGGTCGGCCAGCGCCGGCGGGACGTCGGCCAGCACGGGGTCGGGCCGGAAGAGCTCGTCGACGTACGGCCAGATCACGTCCAGGCCGGCCTGCATCCGCTGGTGCGAGAGCTCGGTGCCGTCGCCCAGCCGGACCACCCAGCCGGCCGCGTACTCGCGGTGATAGGCGACCTCGGTGGCGCCCCGCTCGGCGATCGCGGCCAGCCCGGGGTCGGTCGACTCCCGCAGGCGTCGCAGCACCTCCAGGCGCCAGGTCGAGAAGACGAGCAGTCGGGCGACGAGCTCGGCGAAGTCGGCGTCGGCCCGCTCGACCAGCCGCACGTTGCGGAACTCGTGCTCGGATCGGAAGAACGCCAGCCGGTCCTCGTCGGTGCCGAGGAGGTGACCAGCCCGGGTCAGCAGGAGGCGGGCCTGGCCGAGCAGGTCCAGGGCGATGTTCGCCACCGCCATCTCCTCCTCCAGCTCCGGCAGCCGGGTGATCCACTGCTGCAGGCGGTGGGAGTACACCAGCGCGTCGTCGCCCAGCATCAGGCACCGGGCCGCCAGCTGCTCGGGGTCGCCGGCCGGCGCCGAGGCGAGATCGATGTCCACAAAGGGATCCCGGAATCCGGTGCCGTACGCCCACCGGGCACTGGCCGGCCCGTCGGTCGCCCACGCGGCGTCGTCGGTCGCCCCCGGGTCGTCACTCGCCAACTCGTGGTCAGTCATGGCGCCTGCCTACATGTGCGGGACGTGGTCGGGGATGGGATAGAAGGTGGGATGCCGATAGATCTTGTCTCCGCTGGGAGCGAAGAACGGGTCCTTTTCGTCCGGGCTGGACGCGGTGATCGCGTCGGAGCGCACGACCCAGATGCTCACGCCCTCGTTGCGGCGCGTGTAGAGGTCACGGGCGTGGCGCAGCGCCATCTGGTCGTCGGCGGCGTGCAGCGAGCCGACGTGGACGTGGTTGAGCCCACGCTTGCTGCGGATGAACACCTCGTAGAGCGGCCAGGACGACCGGACCTCGGGTGGGGCGTCGGCGGACATGTCACGCTCCATCACGGAAGATCACAGGCTCGGGGGTTCAGGCGCGGTGCCCGGCCGCGTCAGCGGTGGCGTGCTTGGCCGCGTAGGCGGCGGCGGCTTCGCGGACCCACGCGCCCTCCTCGTGGGCCGCCCGTCGTCGGGCCAGGCGCTGGGCGTTGCACGGGCCCTGCCCCCGCAGCACCCGCGCGAACTCGTCCCAGTCGATGGGGCCGAAGTCGTACGATCCGCGCTCCGGGTTCCACTTGAGGTTCGGGTCGGGCAGCGTGACCCCGAGGGCCTGCGCCTGCGGCACGGTCATGTCGACGAAGCGCTGGCGCAGCTCGTCGTTGCTGTGCCGCTTGATCCGCCATGCCATCGACTGCTTGGTGTGCGGCGACGCCTCGTCGGGCGGGCCGAACATCATCAGCGCCGGCCACCACCACCGGTTGGTGGCGTCCTGCACCATCTGCCGCTGCTCGGGAGTGCCGCTCATCATCGCCATGAGCAGGTCGTAGCCCTGCCGCTGGTGGAACGACTCCTCCTTGCAGATACGGATCATGGCGCGGGCGTACGGACCGTACGACGTGCGGCACAGCGCCACCTGGTTGCAGATGGCCGCGCCGTCGACGAGCCAGCCGATCACGCCCACGTCGGCGAAGGTCAGCGCCGGGTAGTTGAATATCGACGAGTACTTCTGCCGTCCGTCGAGCAGCCGCTGGGTCAGGTCGGCCCGGTCGGCCCCGAGCGTCTCGGCGGCCGCGTACAGGTACAGCCCGTGGCCGGCCTCGTCCTGGACCTTGGCCAGCAGGATCGCCTTGCGCCGCAGGGAAGGGGCGCGGGTGATCCAGGCGCCCTCGGGCTGCATCCCGATGATCTCCGAGTGGGCGTGCTGGGCGATCTGCCGGATGAGCGTGGCCCGGTACGCGTCGGGCATCCAGTCGCGCGGTTCGACCCGCTGGTCCTGGCGGATGGTCTCGTCGAACTTCGCCTCGAGCACGTCGGTGGTCATGGCGTCCACTCCTTGGCGACCATGGTCAGCACGTCGTAGGCGGCGACGACCGAGCCGTCCTGCTT
>Ga0065720_1020039_pt1 | contig 17598 bp, 18 predicted proteins | sample Thericmetagenome_FD_59107 | JGI IMG/M metagenome (GOLD analysis project Ga0065720, IMG submission 59107) | Thermophilic microbial communities from the Joint Bioenergy Institute, California, USA of rice/straw/compost enrichment - eDNA_2 v2... | ecosystem: Engineered > Solid waste > Grass >... | reverse complement strand
GGGTCCAACCAAAAAAAAAAAAAAAATAAAAGACAAAGTAGCGAAAGTATTGGGGTATTGGTGCTAAATCGATTAGATTAAAATTTTTTTTTTCTCAGAAATTCTTTTGTTTTGTTTTATGCGTTTTAAATGCGACGCTCGTATACATATCCCAAACAGCATTGCTAGTCCAACTTCCTGTTACCCCGACCCCTACCGTCCTCGGCGGGCTACGTAAGCTAAATAACGTACCATCATTGCCCATGATACCTCCTCCGGAGCCGACGTCCGAGTTCAAACCCTCTTCCAAGGGTGGCAGCTCGGCCCTCCGCAGCGGGAGGTCTTCCCGGAGCTCTACAATTGCCCGCAAAGCCGAAAAGTTCATCTCCCCTCGTGGCCCAGCTCCCATTCCAATATATGACTTTGACTCTGCTCCGGCTCCGCATATTGGTCATGAAAAGCCAAAAGATGTTCAGCCATCTACCACAAACAATACGACGAAGGAGAGCAAGCCCGGCTTCTTCCGGGGAATGTTTGGATCAGCGAAGTCAGTTGTTCCCGAGCAATGTCTTGACCCCTCAGCTATCCTTCCCATCATTGCAAGGCAAGAGTTCCACACCTCCATCCCGCGAGGGCGTGGTCTCGGCCGCTCATACACTGCAAACGAAAACGTCTTCATTTTTCCGGACAAGGAAACGCTCTGTCACAGAGACAGACTCCCCCTCCTCTTGTACCCCCTGTACCACCTGTCAAGCTTCCGCTCGACAAACCAGAGCCCAGCTCAATGGCGGGTCATCGGCGGGCTACGGACCCGTTCCTGGAGGGTAGCTCTAGAACCACGGCCGCTCAGACGCCTGTCGACACGCCATTGCCCTCTACTGAGGACTCACTTGACACAGTGCAACATCAGCATAGAACAGACAACTCCCCGCCGTCCGACCGACGCCAGAGCTCGTCGACCCACAAGAGCCTTCTCTCCTGACTATGACCCAAGTCCAAAGGCTGTCATTCACAAGGTAGACTCGGAACCTCCTAATGGTTAGGGCTCTCGTCCCATCAAGAACCCCCGATCGGTAAGGTCTGGAACCTAAGATCGACTCGCCGCCGAAATCACTCCTCCAGGACAATAGCGACAGCGAAGACAGCCTAGTCCGACAACGGAAGACTCCTTGGTCTGAGAATCGTGAACAGAATCTCAAGCTAGGCCCGGACCCGGATATCCTGCGGACCCAGGCATGTCCAAGTCCAAGAGCGTGCCTAACCTCAACCGGGCGAGAGAAGAGGATCGCTCACGTCCTAATCAGAGCAAGCGGCCGCCTTCGGTCACTAGGAATGACCGCAAGGACTCGAACCTACTCGATGCGGGCGGCGAGACGATGTACAAGCCCAGCCTGCCAAGTCTTAGGATTGAGAGTACCGATCTAAGTCCCAATGGCATGGGCGCGGGCGAATCGGTCAATCAATCGGCCAAGGCTATTGACGAGCCCGAAATGGCTGTCAGCGACCCGACCGAAGATGACCGTCAGAAGGCTCAGAAGGTCTTTGATGACAATGAGGACTTCATCTCCAAGGACCGCGCTGCGGCCTGGATGGGTGAAGAAGGCACTATCCGCCAACGGACTTTGCGTGTCTTCATGGAGCTCTTTGACTTCGAGGGTCAGAGCAATGTTACTAGCCTGCGCCATGTCTGCGAGAAACTCCTTTTGAGGGCCGAGACGCAGCAGCTCGACCGGATTTTGGTCGCTTTCTCGAAGCGCTGGTGTGAGTACAACCCGAACCACGGGTTTAAGTCAGCTGATGCCATCCACACGTTCTGTTGCTCCATCATGCTTCTCAATACCGACCTACACATGGCTGACAATTGAGAAGAAGATGACGTGCAGTCAGTTTGTCAAGAATACCATGGCAATTATCCGGCAAGCTCTGGAAGAGTCAGCCCCCGAAGTTTCGTCTCTATGCCAGGGCCCTCTCGCTGCCTACCGGTGCGGTTCGCCTGTTCCAGGTCGGCACTCCTGAGATCTGCAAGGAGTTCGTCAACACAATCAACTACTGGAGTGAATGTCTCAGCACACATCCCCTTACTGGCGGAGTTTCCAACATTGAGTACGGCTGGAGCGATGTTGTCATTAACACTGCAGCGCGCCAACACCAACGATGGTATGGCCAACCGGCCCGCCAGCAGCACGAAAGGTCACTCTCTCCCCGGCAGCTCGGCCACAGCAGCCATCACAGTCGGTCGATCTTCCATGCAATCCGGCTGCAGCATGCGCTCAGCATCCTCGATTCCCCATCCGTTCTGACTCCGGCAGCTCTGGTGTTCTGGGCGGTACTCTCCCCCGCCACTTTACCAACTCCTCCAACACTGGCACATCCTCCTCCGGCGGCGGCAAAAACGAAGGCAAACTCCCCGGCGACCGCATCCACATCATGGACTGGACCTCTCCGCCGCAATCCATGCGCGCCAGCCCCCTCTCCGAATCCGAACAGCTCGCCTCTCTCGAAGCCTACGTGCGCAGCATTGAAACCGAGCTCCAGACGCACAACGCCCTCCGCGGGCCGATACACCAGGCGTTGTCCCAGTGCAATGCCAACGCCGCTAAGGCTATGGCTAACTGGGAGCGCAAGAGCGAGTACCTCCTGCGCGAGAGCGTCAAGTTCCGGACGTATGTCGAGAGTTTGCAGTTTGCGGAGCAGTGGAAGAGGGAAGTGTATGAGGAGAGGGAAAGAGCAAGGAGGGCTGCCAGGGGCGAAGATGTGGATGATTTGGATAAGGCGGAGAAGGAGAGGCAGAGGAAAAGGGGAGAAGAAGGATGAAGTTATGGTAGATGTTGAAACGCGTGGAGAAGTTGTAGAGTACCTCAAACGGGTGTAGAAGGAGGAGGAGAGAAGAAAAAAAGAGGGGGTTGTGGCAGAGGGCCGTGGGGTGCGGGTTACGGTTGGGTCGGTTCCTTGAGGAGAAGGGTTGCCGTGATGGCATTTGTATTTTTTTTTGTGATATTAAATACTTGGTGCATGGGGTGTCGGAGGGTACAGTCGGTCTTCATTTCTTTAATTCTTTCCGTTTTTCTGCTTCTGGGCTTCCAGGGAGGTGATTCTTAAGAAAGGTTTAGCTGAACATGACACTGGAGATAGTGTCAAGACGGAGTCGGACAATTGTTTCGGTATGGGACGCCTTCATTGCATTCATCATCATCATCGGTGCCACGATCTGGACAAACGAAGACACAGACGATAGACATTAATTTCTGTCAGGCACTTGTTGCATACATTTATTTCACTTTCGTCTTTGTTTCCCTTGCTCTTCATATAACTTAATGGTATGGAAATTCATGATGCTAGGGTCATTAGGGTTAAGGTTTGAAGTGCATGATAAAGATCGGAATGACAAGCATCCTTGGGAATGTCATTATCTCTGTAGCAAGACATCCAGCAGCACTATTGCGGCTTTTATACCATAGAAAGGGAATGGCTTAGTTCTAGCTTAGGCTTGGTCGTTCAACATGAGACCGACAACTGACATCATACACTGCATACCTTAGTTCCTGATGAGTGGAACGTGAGGTATGCTAAACACGTCCTCTACACAAAGGCATCCGGAGTGCCCTGTTGCTCATTTGCCATGTTTTGCTCTCCCGTAGCGACCCTTTTCAGCTTTGACCCAAAGGGGTAGACAATGCGATTTCTGATCTGTGCGTCCGGTTCTCCATATCTCTTTTTTTTTTTTTTATAAAGTCCAAAATTCCATTGAACTCATCATTTTTAGACTCATACTTTTCCATTTTAATACCTTGAGAACGTTCTATCTATATGTACATTTAAGTTTGCTTGCACATGGTCAAACAGCGTCTCTCGGCCACACATCTGTGTTAACTCTTCGACATAATCAAGTTACCCCCTGCTATCCAGTTCGTGTTTGGCCAATCGACCGCGGTCATAAAGTCACATCGCTGCCACCGACAATGATATTGCCAAAAGTCGAACCGTTTGTCACCCAAGATGGGGAAGAAAGTTTCCAACTCGCCCTTCTTTCATTCCTTGGGCTTCGACCAAGTGACCCTCACTACCACCGCAACCTCTTCTGCTGTTGCTGTGCTTGTCTTGCCTTCGCGTTCTTGATCTGGTCAAAACTCCTCGCAGCACAGCTTGGCATGTCCAAAATCCCGTTTATCAAAGTTCATCGGCAGGGCTTGAAGCATGCAGCAACGGCCGTGTTGCAAATCACCGTTGTATTGGTGGTATTGGCAGTTGCGTTGATTGTCCTCTCAGCAGTTGTTATATTTGCTATTGTCACATTACCCCAGTGGTTTCCGTTTGCGGCACTCATTATTACGGTTATACTGCAACTTATGATCGAGGAGCGCTACTTGCAGAATTATACCCTCGATTGTCGAACGCGTTTGTCGCTGTTTGTTATTGTTTCTATAAACGCATCAATTTTTCTGTTAGTGATGCTCTATATGGAAGATTACTATGAAAATGTGCTGCCATCATTGTTTCCGTTTTTGTTTTCGAACAAAGCTGGCGCTGGCTAAGGCTTAATTTTTCGCGCGCTTTGCTATCTTAATCTAAGGAGATCCATAAATTGTGCTAAGCAGCTAAGGAACCTACAGTATAGACTGCAAATTATTATCCACCGTAGGAAAATGAAAATCCAGCCAATTAATCTGTTTGAAGAGCAAAACAACTACATATATATCGTGATTTCTTTTGGTAGCAGGTTGGGTTAATCCGTCCATATCTAGGTAACCAGCGGCTCCGCCCGGTCTTCCCTCCTGATATCATTACCATTAGCTGAATTATCCGTTAAAGAGCTGTCTGAATTCTTGACAACGCGTTCCTATGGTACAGCGTTGAAATCATCACCATTTTCACTGCTCCACCAAAAAGAACCCTTCGGCAGTAGTAGCATCATCCTCACTCAAGTGCTTGTTCTTCTACTGCCCGCGCTCGTCCCTTTGACATTAGCACAGTTACTGCTGCTGCTGTTTATCACGCAGCGATGAGACGCCTATGGCTGTGGCTTACCACAGCTGGATCAGCCGCGTGATGATGCGGAAGGTGAGTCTGCGATGACGGGGCCTAGATTGCTGAGTTGGGCCACGTTGATCTGCTGGCGTCAGAGGGGTATACACTAATCATGACTCATTGCTCTATCCTCACATCCAGTTCAATCAGGAAAGCCTTGAGGTGGGTGACCTGGAAATTGAACTGATTCCTATCCAGCATAATATGAAGCTCACTGGGCCATGAGAAGCTTACTGTTAGGCAGACTCTGCGGCGTTTGGCCTTCGTTGTCTTGTCGGTCCGGATGAACTCGGCCATCAGATAAAAGAGTTTTAACCACTTCGGTAACGTAACGATTCCATAAGCTCCTGAAATGGGTTCGAAGATAGTGGTCAGGTTGCAGAACCAGAGCGATCAGGGTCCTCTCACAGTTCCGTATGCAGCTAACTGTGGTCACCAGTCGTTGGTTGACAACTGTTTCTATTGCTGACTAGGAATCTTCATCGTGGCTCTGAGGATGGGCGATTCTATATATATATATATATTCATATCCGAAGCCGTCGGGGTGCCTGCCATAACGTTGAAGTCCTGCCAAGCATTTCTATCACCATTATCACGATTTTTACGATGGTTATAATCGTGAGAATGCGCTTCTCTTCCTGACTGGCAGCGTCCAACCCCACTTCGGGGTAACTTCTGGTTCACTGCTGGATCGTAACAAATTCCCTATGTATATATACTACGCTCATGATCGCTCCCGGTGGGAGAGACAACAAGCACTCTTTTCTTTCACACACTCAAAACGGCTCTCCACCCACGATATGCTCCTAACGGTGCGACAAAATGTTACGGCCTTTACTACCCTAATATATGAAACGCCCAAGAGCTTCCTAAGCCGTATTCCTTAACGACTTCGACCTTTTGCGTAGTTCAAAAAAGTCGGTGTTTGTCATTGGTTCGGCGATGCTTAAATCGTCGTCCTAGGAATTCCTCAACTGAGTTGGCTCTGCTAATTTTAGCTTAGGTAAAGCCTTTTGTTGTGCTAAAACTACTCGCATCTAGCGTTTCAGCTTGTCTGTGTTGAGCTTCTCATTCTTTGCAGCTGGCTGCATCATTTTGGCGAGCTTTTGGGCTGTTATGGTAATGGGAGTACTAACGTTATATGACATATAGCTAGTTTAAAAATAGATCTAGAGTAGAAATGGAGTTAGAAATGTTTGATATATTTTTGAGGTTGCTTGAGGTAAGTGGACAGTACCAGGCTAATATAGCTCATATAGGACCAAAAACTACACTATCTGTCACTGCCAACGGATTGGGGGAGGCCCTGTCAAGAAAAGAATCACAAATCACGGGGGATACCGAAAGGACGGGCCAATTAAGACATTGTCACTGCCAAAACCAAATTATCACGGCGTAATACTCAAGTATCGCTGATGATAGTCGCGATGGCAGGAGTAGCACTGGAGGAGACCCTCATGTATTAAGACTTAGCTAGCCACTTATTAAGAGGAGTTCCTCAGTCGGCAATTACAAACAGATGCTTACCCCCACTGGTGACCATAGTGTTTATCATTTTTTAAGAACTCTTGTCTCTCAGATTCCATAGCCTGGTCACAACCTTCGAGCCCATCTCAGGAGGTCGTGATATCATCACGCTAGCTCACCGAGTACTTGCTCCCCATTTACACTTCACTCAGGCACAGCTTCGTTTAGGAAGATTGCGTAACATCCTTCTAGTTTGCAAGGTAAATTCCGACATTCCAACTGACCTGACTCGGCTAACAGGTAGCAAAGTTTTAACAACCTCGGTATGGCCCTACTTTGTAGAGTATTTCAGTGGCGTTCTAGCATTGTTGTCTCGTCGATTTGGATCGACTCGGCAATCAGATAACAGAGTCTTGATAATCTCAGTGTGGCTCTTCGCTGCAGGCCTGACTCAGCGGCGTTCTTCCATAGCGATTTTGTCGGTCAGAATCAACTCGGCCATCAGATAACAGGGACTTAATCATCTTGGTACTACCACCCTCCGCAGCATAACCCAACGGGTTCAGACCACTGTTGTCTTGTTGGTTTGGATCAGCCCGGCCATCAAATAGCAGAGTCTCAACTACCTTGGCACGGTTGTCCTCCGCAGCATAATTCAATGGCGTTCTATGTTCGTTTTCTTGCCGGTCTGGATCAACCCTATCATCAGATAATATAGGCTTAAGAACCTCCTCATTGCCATACTCCGCAGCGTAATTCAGCGGTGTTCGAAGTTTGTTGTCTTGTACGTCTTGTAGATACGCTTTATGACTGCCAAAGGACGCAGCAGAACTCAGCCAATGTGCACGATAGTAATCTTGTCAGTATAGATCAATTCGGCCATAAGATCGCAAAATTTTAACTTTGGTCTGGCCATACTCCGAAGCGTAACCTAGTGGCGTTCGACACAGCAATCTTGTCGGTCTAGTTCAACTCGATTAATGGTCGATCGGGGCTCTTCTTCCACTCCTGGAAGAGATCCAGAAGGAGATCATTGGCATGGCCATGCAAACAGTTTACAAATATTCCAGAACTTCCCCCAGATGCTAATCGAACCATATAGGCGTCATACCCAAAAGTCAACAGACGAGCCTGCTTGAATATATCGATTTGTGAAAGAAATTCCTTTTGGCCAAGGTATCTTTTTGACTTATATATCCACGTAGAATCACAACTGCCGGAGAGTCCATGAATGAAGCAAATGTCAACAATGGCATCTTCGCAGTTCATGGTGAAGGGGGGGGGGTAACTTGGGTCTTCAGACGCAAGTTCAGACGCCGTCTATGAGACGGAGCACCAAGAAAGTATGCCTTTGACATCAAATGCTCTCTGAGGGGTTTACTGTGCTCTCTCCTACAAAGTTTCTATGACTTAGGTCTCGACATACTAGGTGTTTGGGATCTTATCCAAAGAACTGATTGAACACCTAATGATCAGAAACACGATTGCTACCTCTCAGTTGTGGGACTAGGACGCACAATCGAATGCAAGTACGCCCCTTGGTAAAACTCGCCAGAAGGTATCTTCATGGGCCGCTTTTCAATCCATGGTCGAAACATCAGACCATGTACATGTGCCGGGCTGCCCTGCTGCGGCACTGACCAGACAATACAGGGCTAAACCGAACCGCAAAGCCAACATTATCTATGCTGGCCTCCGGAGTTTACTCGGTTTGATCATTCAGTTCTCGTTTTTGAGGACTTCTTGTGCAGGTGGTTGGAGTATTGGACCCAGATTCACTTAGCTACATACGGTTGATGAGCAAAAACACCCACTGTTCCGTATCTTAGAGACATTACGATGATCAACTAATCAAGGTCTTATACAACATCTCAGACAATATCGAGAAATAGTACAAGCTGTCCGCTTTGGGCGCATCGAAAACTATGCAGCTCTTTGAAGCTGAACAAGCTTCTTCTGTTGTGCTCGATTGCTTGAGTCAATCCCTCATTCATCACATTGTTTATGTTGTAAGACAAGATCATCTAGAAGCTGGGCCTACGAAAGAAGCATTTTTGTAGACAGTACTCTGAAGCTATTAATTAAAGCAGATCAAGGAGCGGCAAAGCTATATATAGATGAGGGATGAAGAACGACAGAGGCTGGGGTCTAGCAGCCCACGGAAAAGGCGGCACGCTGGATGCTGGAGCACATACAACCTGAAAGAGAGCCCCTCCCTCAGCTCCTGGGCGCTTTGCTTTTGACATTGACGCCCAGCCTTCTGATTATGATCCGTTCAAGCGGTGAGTATCCAGTTCCCTTGCCATCAGACCCCTACGAGCCCCTGCTTGATACGGCGGGTCAATGAAATGCATGATTGTACCAGCGGGATGGTAGTGATACTGGACTAGCTCTCCGCTAACTGAATTGCTTGAAGGACGCACCATAGGTGGTATATCCGAATGGTACTTCTTCGCTATTCTGATCGCCTGGACATTGCGGCATCGCATATGATCTTGCAATCCGATGAAAGATGGAAAGCCAACACGCCTACAACAAAAAGACAGCTCGTACTCTTGGTACATTGTTGTCAATATGTTGGAATGTCTGACATGCTCGTCAAAATAGCTGAAGGTTCGTACACTTTACCGCTCTAGATCAAATTACTAACGATTAACGATATTGTTATCCAGCCTATGGGTGTGGTTCACTGGGCATGGTAATTTTGGCTGGCGACCAAGCTCGAGTTGAACTTCTGTTGAGATCATATCGAGGGACATTGGATGAACGAACCGTTTGCAATAAGACCCCGATGCATCTTGTAAATAACAATCGGCTTTCCCAGTTCTGTCTGTTGACTGTTCAGTTCTTCGCTTTGTGTCCAACATCCCAAACTGATGTTACAGAAGGTATTAGTGGAACTTGTTTGGCTTGCTCCTGATGCGTAATCTGTTGCTGTCGTAGTTCGTCGATGACGTCTTTGCTGAGGTGAGCGTCGTTCAAAAATTCCCTGCATCTCAGAACATATCTCACATAACAACCGTGTCTATCTGGAACAGGACGTCAGCCCTCTCGGCTGTGCTTATTGCTCCTCAAACGTGGCTTCCAACAGTAATTGACAATGCCACATCGTCAAAACGTTTAGCAGCATCCAAAAATGATTTGACATGCTTGACCAAGACCCAGGGGGATAAATATCTGCCTTTCCGTCTTGTAGGTTTCCGGAAGTGCCTACATAATCTCAGATGCCAGCGAGTCCGCATGGTGTAAGTCTTTTGAGTGTGGCCGAGCCGCTTAGCAGGAAAGACTGAGACCTACCTGACCGCTATGGCCTTCACGATAGGCCTCAACAAGAGAGTAATCCATCCCCTGACGTGACTTCCAAGAGCTAAATACGACGTGAAGCCTCGAAATATAAAGGTCTTGGTAGCACAATGGTTGAGACGTAGAAATTGATGTATGAGCAGAGCGCAGTCAAGATTCCATCTTCTCCATAGACACTGCTGGTCAGTCGTCAGTCTCCGTTTCTATCGAATTGAGTCCACATTAGCCCTTTGCTTCCATACCACTTTGTGTTTATTGGTTTGCAAGAATGTCGACCCCTGGTTCCAAGACTGTCGGTTCTAAGACTCCCACTGGCGGGAAGTCCCAGTCTCCTCCTTCGACCCGTCCTTCATCCGGCGGCTCTGATACTTCAGCTAAGAAGAAGATTGAATCTCCTCCAGGCCCGCGTCCCTCTTCCAAAGGATCCATTATTCTCGGCGGCAGCTCCCCGACACATTGGATGCAATTTTCCCCGGAAGTAAATGGAAACGCGACGGTTCATTGAACCAAACAAAGGGCGTTGTCCACGTACCTATGGGCGGTATAGTGTACGTGGACTATACCAGAGAGAGGTATATCCGCTTCTGCTACGGCCCTCTGGATTTCAAAGATTATGGACAGTTCAACCAGTAAGATCCTCCGGCGGCTCCGGAGAAAAAGAAGGATGGTGCAATCCGCATCCTAACCTCACATCTATCCACATGTTTTTCTGTCATCATCGCAGGCCCTGGGGGAGCGATTATGCCTCGTATCTCATCAGCCCTAAGAATTTGGTTGATGAGCGCCAAGAGGATCGGGCCAATCTGAAAAAGGCTTTCAATGCCATGTGGCAGCAACATGGGCAAGACATTAAGGGGGGCGATGACAAGGATGTCAACGTTATACTGGTCAAAGGTTACGCGACGGAAGATGACAAGATGGATGTGCTTTACCGAGACATTTGTTCCCCAGTCACTTCGTTCAAGGCCAGGATATTCTCGTGCTTGAGCTCACAGGAAGCGACGAGGTCTGAGGAAATAACAATCCAATGATGGTGGCAGACTGTGATGTTCACGGCAACATTGCAGGGACAAATGGAGCTCTGGATCGATGGAAAGAGATGGGCGAATAAGGAGTGGCAGGGTCGACTGTTCTTCTCCGTCCCCTTCGGTTCCAACAAAACACCGCTTCCTGTTCACCCATCTCTTGTGAGTCTACAGACAACTCCCTCGGAACAACCCAACCAGGGCGCTGCCAGCACTGGGGAAGGCAGCAGAATCCCGAGGCGCGTCAGGAGAAAGGTAAATTTTCTCTTAACCGTATTACTTCATTCTTCTGTGGACAAAATGATTCCTCTGCGCCATTCACATCCACATCCACGCCTGGCAAGACTTCGTTGACGAGCCTTCTTGGGTCAAAGAACAAGGGCTCATCGAAGGATAAACGCAAATGTGGGGTCATTGCATTGTTTTAACAGTGAATCAAAACCACACTGTGGAGAGGCTTTGAGCTCTCGAAGCAACATGTGTTCGGCTGACCTCAGGAAGCGGCGCTTCTTGAGCAGCATTTTTCGACAAGGTTAGTGGGCAGCAGCATTTCCAGCTGGAGACAAGCGGACGGGTGGTTTGGTTGCCTATTGATGAGAATGTTGATGGGTCATTGTCCGATGCCGCTCTTTTGGGTAGTTCTCAAAGGAACTCTGGAAGTTCGCTGTCAGTCATCTTCAATAGATACCTGTATATTGGACGCAACTCTGTCATTGTCTCCTCCTTTTATGTTATCTAGGGTCAGCAAGCAATGGGACAGGTGAAGCCATTCATGATGTAAAGCATGAGGAAGTGATTATGATGCTGGCTTCTCCCATCTGGCATCTTCGTAAGCAATGTTCCTTATCAGGCTGCAAACAATGGAAAGCTGGATGCCTTGCAGTTGCGGGTGCATAGTCGGTTTGAGCATGTCCGCAGTACACGTCACTAACCGGGACTTTCACTACTCAACAGTGCCTGGGCAGATCCACGTCCTTGGAAAGAGACAGATGTTTGTTGCCACAGCGAACTGATATGCTACTGATGCCGGGATGCTGTTGGTCGATCGTTAGCGATTGAGCGCAGCATGCGTTGGCCATCAACGTTGATAGGGATTGGTCTTTCTAATGGCCATCTGCCTTGCATAGATGGCTTGCAGGACTGGTCGCGTTTGTGGTGTCAACGTCGTGATGATGGGTTGCGCTTGGTCTGGGACTTCGGGGTCCACGTATTGTGTGATGGTGGTGGGTAGTTACTCGCATATTAAGAACCCCCGCTATGTCTAAGCTGACATAGCGGGATACTTTGAAGAAAAAAAAAGGGAACATTTTCGACTGTCTTTTGTGTTTGGCCGGCATATTTTCCTATGTAGATGGTTTTTTTTTTTTCGTGTTATTAGTAAATGACTTTAAATTTTCTATTATTTAACTTTCGAGACAATTCTAGATATGAAGGTCATCGCTTTGAGGCGGTCGTTCACATATCCCTGGTTATAAGGTATCCCACTAACTGTTGATGCAACATAAGATGTACTCTTCGGCTGAAAGACAGGCATACCAGATGTAAATGCTCCCCCTCGATTGAGCCCGGAGTCTGCACCCCAGGAAAGTTCATGCAGAACATATCTCAGCGGGCAGCCCAACCAAAGCAAAAACCCTCACTGGAACTCTCTCTCCTACTCCAGCAGTCCATTTTCGAGTGTCAAGTGCTCCATCTCATACCTTAAACCTGAATTCAAAACTTTGCTGTCGAGTTACCAACAACAAAAAGCCCAAACCTTCCAGGAGCATCACGATGAGGAAAGCAGCAAGCTACCACATGAAACCATCAGTCTTGTCAATCTTCCCTTAGAGATCCTCAACCAGATCTTTTGTGAAGTCAAATGGGATTCTCCAACTGTTCCATTTGAGCTCGATGGCCTGCAATTCTACGAGAACTTGACTGCGAATGAGAGCTACATCGCTTCCATACGACTGACTTGCAGACGGCTGGCATCTGCTGCAGCCCCATGGCTCATGCTTGCACCTTGTGTGTCGCTCACCGACCCAGAGTCCATAGACCACCTCGAGCAGATTGCTGCGAACACTTCCTTCTCTCCTTACGTGAAGGCTGTCCGAGTCTCTGCTGGCTTTTATTCCGAGAAGATTGCTCAGGACATTCGCAATTCGGCAAAGTATCTTATCTGGAACGTGGAAGGAATCAAAAGGGTTCTCGAGGATCTAGGATATCAAGACGTCTTCTCGACTCGGCTGCCAGGCAACAGGACTCCAGAGAAGTGGGATAAAATCTTGGATGAGTGGAAGGCTCTCAGCAATAACGGTGATGAGCAAGATCAGCGAGGTGGGAAATCAGAGCCCAGTAGTGCTTCAGTGGACAGGGACTCCGAAGCGATGCAGCTGCTGGAGAAGGAGCACACCGAGTATCAGCGTCGCTTCAACAAACAGCAAAAATTGCTGATGGCCGGTCCCGAGTCAGCTGTTGAGCGGATTGCTGGGGCAATAGCTAAGATGCCCCAGGCAACCCGTTTGGTTCTGAGCGATGCCTCTCGATGCGCTGACTATTCCATACCAAAGATCCCATCCGAAGGTGGCGATGGATGGCTCCTCAGCCCAATGAGCTGGGCATCCTACTTCAAACTCCATTACAGCCTTGGCGATCACCCAGCCCGTATCTTCGACACCATTCTAAACACCTTATTCAACCTCCCCATCGCCATCCACCGCGCAGGCATCAACCTAACCGCCCTGCGTATACGCAACCTTCGCCTGCTAGAATGTCTCCCACTCTAGGAGTCTAACTTCGATTGGTTTGCTTATTATAAAGCCTACCCCTTGAATTTCGACAGGCCCCAGCTGCTCAAGTCCATGCGGAAATGGATCTCTTGGGACCCGGAAGAAAATCTCGCGAACGACCCCCTTCTCCCCGAGGCCGAAGAACTGCGAGCGGCGTGCCGCCACCTGCCGGGCTGCGTACTAACAGACAGCCCCAACTGGCTTGCATGGCCTCACATCGGCTACTTCCGCAGACACCCGACCATCCGCTCTATCACCCACTGCGAAGAGCTCTTGGGATGGATCATGACCGCCGCATGTAACACCCTAACGCATATCCGCGCCGACGAGCTCTTCATGGCACCCGATGCCGGCGAGTTCGCCATGCCACGGGGCTTTCCCGAAGGCACCGCCTTGCGCCTCTCAAACATCCAGGTCCTCTGCCTGCAAAACCTGAATATTTCCCTCGGCATCCTCCCACGCTTCCTTTCCTACGCCTGTGCCACACTCCGCCGGTTGATCCTCTTCAAGGTTATACTCAAGTCCTACCCTATTCCTTATCCAAGAAACCCTAGGAGGTGCTCGTGGGCGTGCTTGCTCGACGAAATCCGGCCGTACACTATGAGTCGTGAGATGGAGGGAGGGAAGGCAGAGCATCGGGTGGTGGTGAAGATCAGGAAGCCGACGGGGTATGAGATTGTCTGGTTTGATGCATCCGATCCTAACCATTCTCTGATGGCGCTGTTTGAGGCTGATGACGAAACGCCTGATCTATGGGCGCCTTCTGATCAGCCATACGATATCTTTGAGGATGAAGGAAGTAATTATCGTGATCATCTCTATCATGGATTTAGTCCTGTGGATAAGTATCTTATGGGGCGGAGAGACAAGAATCCGATTGTTGAGTTGGGCAAGACGCCGTATCATTATGATTACTAAACAGCCCGGGTATCAGTAAAACAGGACCTGGTATGGAAAGGTAGAGAGAACAGACAGTTGGCTAACTTTGCATGCTCCAAGTCTTTCTCAAGGGCTGGCAATGTCCACATGCAGTTAGAGCGGCCAAGTCAACCACAAACCAACGCAGTAAACAGGTGGTGATCTGCAAGAAAATGAGGATACAAACCGTTCAAATGAGACAAAACAAGATGACCGAGAAAACATGGGCAAAAAGAATACCTTTTCGAACCGAAAACAAAAGGTGATCAGACAGAGGCTGGATGCACCCGGGATCGAACCGGGGACCTTTCACAAGCGCATGCTTAGTAGGATGCGAAGCGAAAATCATACCACTAGACCATGCACCCGACCTTGGTGCAACTCAAGGTAATAGCATAGCTTTCAACTAGTTACTTATCGCTGCAACACGGAGTCAGCAAGTGGACCCCTTAAGCAAAGTCAGTGGGCACTCTGAGGAGAATCCTAACAGCTCTTGACAAAAGTTGATAGTTTGACACCACCAGCCAGCGAGAATCGTCTGCCGTCGAAAGTAGCAAACATTCCGTTGGCTTCTAGCTCAATTTCTACATTTGCGCATAAGCTACTCTTTTTGGATGTTTAAGGGCACAAACTGAGCAGACCAGTTCCCTGGACAGCAAGCGAGCCTCAGGTTTCAAATTGACCATAGTAGCGTCTGCAAAGGCCAAACTATCTTACCACATGGATCGATTTTAACCTCATCATTCCAATCTCACAGTAGGGACACCTTAGCTCTACGGTCCGCTTTCTTGTTCTGTTGGGAAGCCAAAGCCTGCAACTCCGTTCGTCAAAGCGTAGCTTGGGATGGCATTTCAGTGGACCGGGCTTCTTTCCCACATACACCTCATCCCTACCTTTGGACCTCTCGCCATGTGATGATGGACATGGGGCATGGGCAAAAGAACGACAAGTGCAGAGTAGCAACATGCAACGTCCGGCAAGTTGAGCCGGATAGGCGAATGGATCGTTGCAACGGCGAGCGGGTAACCAATAGGGTATTTAATGTTGCGTGAAGACAGAGAGGAGGAGGGGGGAAGGGGGGCTCAGGGGAGTGTGAAAGAACGCGGCCGGGGATGACTGTCCGCAAGGCTTGTTTGAAGTTAGGTAAGAAACGAGAACGACGCGGAAGCGGGAGGGCTTGCCTCCGCCTGTTTAAATTCCGAGAGGCAAGCTTATGCACATCGTGTTCCGATGTTGTTGGAATGACTTTACCCCATGAAAGGGGAGGGGGCCGTAGATCATGGGATAGGGCTGAGGAAGCTGGTTGGTTGGTTTCCCCTTGATGACGACTGCTGATGAGGGATAAAACGGCCCCCTTCACCCGGCGAAGTTTGTGGAAGGTATGGGCCTTCATCAGGCTGTTTCAATTTCATCCGCCATCTCTCAAATCCCAGACCGAGAATGGCGTCTTGGCTTTTGCAGGCCGCGGGGATAGATACATTGCAGCGTATCTTTCGTTTCCATGAAAGCCCACAAGTAGCAAGATAACCACCCAATGCGGGAGGTCACATGTGAAATAATATCCTGAAGTGGGAAGCGAGGGCGTGCTCGCTTGATCTCCGACGACGGAAGCACAGCATCTCTTCTTGCTGACTGGGTCTGGACGTTTGACAGCTGCGAAATTGACACCTTCCTGACGGTTTGCCTTGCAAAAGATACTGGTAATTGGGCAGAGGACGAATGTACAGTCTGTCCCGACCTTGAGTGAAGAATCTTCGATGTGCTGGCCGTTTACCGATGCGCAAGACGCGCAAGACGCGCAATGGTCAGCAGCGGCGAGGATGGTGGTTGCTCAGACGGCGGCGAGGCTGATCCATGTTTCTCTTCGCAGCCGGGCGGCCGAGCGGTGAGCTCATGATGCTCTCTGTAGGGGGGAGACTGCCTTCCGTTCTGGTGTAGGTGGCGGCGTGAAAGTTTGACAAGAGTGCAATGATCCAGCAGTGTCGATTCGGTTGATCCAGGATTCGAGGTGGTAGCGGCCGCAAGAGGGTAGCAATGAGCAATCGGAGAACAAGCACGCTGAGCGGCAGCCGTTGGCTGGCCTGGGGATTATGCAGTGACATCTCCGAAACGAGTTAATCTGGGGTAGCAGTCGGGCCCCTGGTTGGAAATCTGACGACTGACCGCAAACCACTTGGCACGCTTGGCTGATATGAGAGAGAGGGAGGGGCGGACTCAGCCTAGATGCCCTGAACAATGACGAATACAGGGGCGGGTGATGTGTATCATCGAAAGGTACGGGGCAAGGGGATCTAAGCGCCTGTATATCACCGTCGATAAACCATAGACCATGATCCCATAACTTGCGTGAGTTGAGATTCATTGTGAGTGGGAAATGGAAGTCTAGTGAGGCAAAATTCGGAAGCTGGAAAACAAAGGCGGATCGAATCGAGCCGTGTCACGGACGGGGCGAATGGGCGTAGCCGGGTTGCATGTTGTACGGCGTGGATAGCGTATTGCTGACATTCTGAATCTCTAAGGATGCATGCATCTTTTGAAGCAGAAATCGGGGGGCAACATTGGCCCCGGGGCTTGAAAAAGACGCCGTGACGGGCGTGCGGATTGCAATGTCAGCTTGACTAAGCACTGTTGGTACAACGCAGGCTGTAACGGAGATCAGTTGGACAAGTCAATGATAAAAACAAAGCATAAGAAATCAAGAAAGATTGAAACGCATGGATGAACTTGAGTGGACGCTATGCTCCTGTACATGATAATATATGAGAATGCCACATAACATGGAGAGAGTCGGCGAATTTTCCCAAGTGATAGTAGATCTGGGAAAGCGGGGCAAATAGAAAACATTTTCGGGGCCCAATATTTCGATGTCCAAGGATTGATGATACATCACGATTCGCAAACAGCAGGCCAGCCCAAGCAATTAGAGTTCCCGTTTCACGATGGAGCCAGAAGTGCAAATATATTCTATAGGTCAACCTAGAAACTATCAGAGAGGAATGGAATTGGATAACCGCTTATCCGGGGAAGTTGTGATCAAGTCCGGGGTAGCTTGGGAAGATGGAGCTAAACTAAAAAAAAAAAAAAAAAAAAAAAAAAAAAAAAAAAAAAAA